>Ga0315275_10005280_pt1 | contig 12221 bp, 6 predicted proteins | sample YL17G03_0_MG_FD_205557 | JGI IMG/M metagenome (GOLD analysis project Ga0315275, IMG submission 205557) | Sediment microbial communities from Yellowstone Lake, YNP, Wyoming, USA - YL17G03_0 | ecosystem: Environmental > Aquatic > Freshwater > Lake > Sediment | place: USA: Wyoming | collected... | reverse complement strand
ATGGTGATTTCCCCTGGCGGCATGATGGTGATTCTTTTCATGCCTCTCGTGGGTTTCCTGTCGTCGAGGGTGGAAGCTCGCTGGCTGGTGGTGGTGGGCGTGGCAGTCAGCTCCACGGGCCTATTCATCATGTCCGGGTTCAACCTGGACATTGATTTCAAGACGGCGGTGATGGCACGCATTGTCCAGTCGGCCGGCATGGCTTTCCTGTTCGTTCCCATCAACACCTTGGCGTTCGCGTTTGTGGCAAAGGAAAAAGTCAACAACGCCACCGGGCTGATCAACCTGGCCCGCAACGTCGGCGGGAGCGTGGGGATCTCGATGGTGACGGCATTGATAGCGCGCCGCGCCCAGTTCCATCACAATGTTCTAGTCAGCCACCTGACCCCTTATGACCCCGCCTACCAGCAGATGATTCAGAACGCGAGCCACGCGCTCATGGGAGCGGGGAATAGTCCCAACCTCGCCTACATCAAGGCGCACGGCATAATGGCGGGCATGCTCTACCGCCAGTCACACATGCTGGCGTTTGTGGATGTTTTCCGTTTGCTTGGGGTGATGTTTCTGGTCATCATTCCGCTGATGTTCCTGATGAAGAAGATCCGGCCGGGCAAAGGCCCCATGGCCAGTCATTGAAAGCGTGAGATGGACGAACACGGACAAGCACGGACGGACACGGACAAGCATGGACGAACACGGACGGAATGGTGAGGGAATATGCCGTTTCACAAGACGCTCGTTCGGTCGAATCCATGCAGGAACACCTGTTGACGAGGGATGATCGGTGTGCTATCAGATGCGGGAGTCCTGACGCTCGCCTCTCCTGCCCGGATTGAGGCACGGAGACCGTGAGCGGGAGGGGAAGGTAGTGTTCCGCGGGCCAGGCAGTTGGCAACGGGGAACTGCGAATGTGTCCAGCCTGAGCGCGAGGGAGAACGGAATGACGCTTTACGTAAACGGTGAGGAGGTTCCGGCCGCCATGATCGAGCAGGAAATGGAGCGGCTGCGCCCGCAGTACGAAGAGGCCTTCGCTCAAGAGCCCCCGGAGGAGCGCGAGAAGCAGCTGCGCGAATGGTCGCGGGAAAACGTGGTCGAGCGGGTTCTTCTGCGCCAAGCTGCCCTGAGGGACGGGGAGCCGCTTCCTCCCCGGGCGGTGGAAGAAGCCTATCAGCGGATGGTGGAGCAGAGCGGCGGAAGGGAGCAGTTCCTCAAACGTTTCGACATGAATGAGGACAGGGAGAGCGGGATCCGCGCGGAGATCGCGGCGGACATGAAATTCGAGCGCTTCCTGGGGAAGATCACGGGGACAGTCCCGGAGCACACTGAAGAGGAAGTGCGCCGGCACTATGAGGAGAACCTGGACCGGTTCACCGTTCCGGAAATGGTGCGGGCGTCTCACATCGTCAAGCACACGCCGGAGGGTTCGGACCCGGGGAAGATACAGGAAGAAATGCGGAAGGTTCTCAAGAAACTACGCAACAACGCGTACTTCGCCGACATGGTGTCGCAGCATTCCGACTGCCCCGACAACGACGGAGACCTGGGGTTTTTTCCCCGCGGGCACATGGTTCAGGAGTTCGAGGACGTGGTGTTTGGGCTGGAAGTGGGAAAGATGAGCGAAGTTTTCCGGACCCCGCTGGGTTTCCATATCGCCAAGGTGACGGACCGGCGGAGCGCCGCGCCGCGTCCCTACGACAAGATTCGGGACATTGTGGCCGGGCAGCTGGTCCAGGAAAGGCAAAACGAAGCGATCGAGCGCTTCGTGGATAAGGAGAAAGCGACGGCTAGAATCGAAGACCGCTGAGATCCGTTTCCTTACATTGCTCCTCAAGGTTGAATTCGTTTTCCTGTTAGAAACGGCGTCATCACCATGAATAAACCCCTTTGGCTCCGTATACCATCTCACAAACACATTCCCGTCTGGGTTTTTCTTTTTCTTTTCGTTGGGACGCTGATAAGCGTCCTCGCGGGACAGAAACCTTCGCGCCAGTTTTCGGAGGGGCATATCTTCACCCTGTTTTCCGGCGCTCTTCTCGGGCTCACCGGCCTGACCGCCCTTCTCGTGTATCGCAGGCGTTCGGCGGGGCGAGAGGGTTTCCGCCAAAGAATCCGTGCCCCCGAATTCCTTTGGATCCTAATCGGAGCGGGTTTCCTCTACCTGGCCCTGGATGAAGTCGCGTGCTTTCACGAAAAAATGGGCAGGATGATCCGTGACTGTTTCCATCTGCCGGAGAACCCATTGACGGAACGGATAGACGGGGTAATCATCGTGATATATGGGATCATTGGGCTTTGGGCGCTTTGGGTTTATCGGGGGGAAATGAAATTCTTCAAGACAGTCCGCGCCGGTCTGGTGATTGGCTTTATTCTCCTGGCTGTCTCGCAGTCGTTCGATCTGTTATCAGACGACTCGACCCTTTTCCGCATGTGGCTCCCAAAGACGCACTGGAGAATCGTGTTCGAATGGACCGGAGCGCTCGAAGACGCCTGCAAAATCATGGCGGAGTCTTTCTTCCTGAGAGCGTTTCTCGATGCGTATATTCTTGCGCGGAACGATCGAAGTCCCGGCGTTCCCCCCGCCGGAACCGGTTTTACCAGAACATAAGAGCCGCCAGCCGCACTCCCCCGTGTCTCTCCCCTACCGGTCCTGGCGAATGCGTCCGGCCTCCAGACACACGACCCGGTCCGAAGCCTCGAGCATCTTGGGGTCATGGGTGGCCGTGAGAATCGTGATCTGCCCGCCCAGATCTCGCAGCAGCGCGACGAGCGATTCCCCGGAAGCCAGGTCCAGGTTGCCGGTAGGCTCATCGGCCAGTAGGATGGGCGGATCGTTCGCCAGGGCTCGGGCGACGGCCACGCGTTGCTGCTGTCCGCCGGAAAGCTGAGAAGGGCGGTGGGTGGGCCTGTCAGCCAGGCCGACGCGGCCCAGCAGCATGAGGGCTCTTTCGCGGGCATCGCGGAGAGGGCGCCCGGCCAGGATCATCGGCAGCAGAACGTTTTCGGCCGCCGTCATCGCCGGGCAGAGATTGAAAGTCTGGAAGATGAAACCGATTTTCATGCACCGGAGATGAGCGCGATCCCGCGGTGAGAGAGTCTCCAGGCGCCTGCCCTCGATATGGACCTCGCCTTCGGTGGGCGCGTCCAGTCCCCCGATGAGGTTGAGGAGGGTGGTCTTGCCGCTGCCGGAAGGGCCCATCACGCTGACGAACTGGCCGCGCGGGACGTCCAAGTCCACGCCATCGAGCGCGCTCACGTCTCCCGCTTGCGTCCGGAAGATGCGCCGCACGCCGCGCACCGATATGATCGTGGAATCCTCAGCCATGCCAGCCTTCCTGTTGGGTCTTCAACAGCGCATGCGGCGGCGGACAATCGGCTTCTTGCGCCGCGCGCATATTGTATCGCGTCCCGCGGTCTTCTGACAATCAAATCGCACCTTGGAAAAACAAGGCAGGAATGATGAACGACGGCGGGCGGATGCCTGATGTGGAATGGACGGACACGGACAGGTACGGACGAACACGGACAAGCTGGGGAGGGAGCATGGTATCTCGCAGGACCCTCCATCCTTTGTATCGTTGGGCAATTGTGGGTTGTTTCCCGGGGTACTTTGCAGTAGCATGAACCTATGATAAACGAACACGACCAAGATCTTCTGCGTTGCCGCCGCCTCGGTCATGAAGTAACCTTCGGCTATTGCCGGCAAGAGACGGGCGGAAAGCCCTGCCGCCTGGTGCTGGATTGCTGGTGGGAGTGTTTCGAGGTGCGGTCGTTCCTGCGCGCGCATCTGCCGGAGGAAACCGTGGCCGAAGTCGAGCGTGCCGGCGCCTCGCCGCCTCCCCCCAAGATCCTGAGTTTGGTGGAGATGATCCAACAGGCCAAAGAGCGGCTGGCCTCAAAGAAGTGAAGTTGCGGAGAGGTCGCCGAGACTGGTGCCGAAGGTGGGATTTGAACCCACACGAGGTTGCCCCCGGAGGATTTTGAGTCCTCTGCGTCTGCCATTCCGCCACTTCGGCGCGGCGCGGGTTTTCTTATCGCGTATCAAAAGCGGGATGTCAAGCGGAAGTTGCGCCCTGGTTCATCGCCCGGAGGGTCTGGCGATATGGGTTTCCTGGCCGGTTGTATCAGGGCGTGGGATGGACGGACACGGACAAGCACGGACGGAATGGTGAGGGAGTACGGTATCTCGCAAGACCCTCCCCGTGAACTCTCGCGGGGGAGAAATTGCCGTAGCGGCGGAGCTCCTTGTCCTGATATACTGCCGACGTGGGCGTGTAGCCGTGATGTTGCCCAAGAGCACTCATGAGGGGAATATACTTGCCTCCGTCTTGTTCAAGCTTCCGCGGACGGGGGCGATTCGGAGGGGGAAAATGATGGAAGGTACATCCAAAAGGGAAAAAGGGGCGGGGAGATACTCCCTGTCCGGGATAGCGACTAGCTTGGTGGTGTTTCTCCTCCTGGCCACGTTGCCGGCTCATGGAGCCACAATCAACGTGCCTGGGGACAAGGCGACGGTTCAGGAGGCGCTGGACGCCGCAGCGACGGGGGACGAGATCGTGGTCGCCCCGGGTCGCTATGTCGAGAACCTCTTCATCAATGGCAAGAACATTTACTTGCGCTCGAGCGATCCAAGCGACCCTGCCGTGGTGGGAAGCACGATCCTGGACGGCAGCGGTAAGACGAGTCCCACCCTCGTCTTGGCGGGCAACGAATCATCGAGTTGCGTGGTGGCAGGCTTCACAATCACGAGGGGTTACGGCCACCGGGGCGGCGGGGTTTTCGGAAGTGGAACAGGGGCGACCCTCGAGCATTGCCGCCTGACAAAGAACGAGGCTTACAACGCAGGGGGGGCCATTGCTTCCTTCAACGGGACGATAAGCGACTGCACTATCACCAGCAACACCGCCGGTGACGACGGAGGCGGCCTGTACGACTGCAATGGCCTGATCGAGTCGTCCACCATCGAACACAACTTCGCCTTGTACCACGGCGGCGGTTTATACGAGTGCAATGGGACGATCCGGGGTTGCACGATCCAGTTCAACGGCACGACCCGCGGCGGAGGGCTGAACAGCTGCGGCGGCCTCATCGAGAAATGCCGCATCCAGTTCAACCAGGCGGACGTGGGCGGAGGTCTCGCCCGCTGCTCGGGGACAATCCAGAACAACGTGGTCTGGGGTAACACCTCCACCACGGACGGGGGCGGGTTTAGTGAGTGCACGGGCATTATCCGCAACGACACCATCTTCGGGAACGAGGCGAGACAGGGCTCAGGAATCAGTCTGTCCACCGCGACCATCACGAACTGCATCGTCTGGGAAAATCCGGCCCGGTACGGCCTCCAGATAAGCACCAGCACCACGCCGACCTACTCCTGCATCGAGAACTGGACGGGAGGCGGCATCGGCAATATCACGAGCGACCCCCTACTCGTCGCTCCGGCCAACGGCGATCTGCGCCTTCTTCCCACTTCGCCCTGTGTGGACGCGGGAGGAAGCGTGCCCCTGACCGAGGACTTCGACGGGGATTTCCGCCCGTTTGATTACACGCCGGTCCCCCGGGGCGACGGCTCGGATTTCGACATAGGGTGCGACGAAGTGACCCGGCCGATAGGGACAATCGGCGGGGTGGTCTATAGGGACACGGACGGCGATGGTTATCTGGACCCGGGCGAGCCGGGCTTGGCAGGCGTGTCGGTGCTGCTGGACGGCGTGACAACTCACACGACGTCCCCCGACGGCTCTTACCGCTTCCTGGTCACACAAATGGGAACCCACTTTGTTTCGGAGCGGGACCCCGCGGGTTATTTCTCGACCACGCCCGACACGGTCTACCTCGACGTTGGGGATGGCGAGTCCCCGCAAGCCAACTTCGGTGACGCTCCCGCCACTTCTCCTTTCGCCACTGTGCAAGGCTGTGTCTTCAAAGACACCAACGACGACGGGATTCGGGACACGGGAGAAATGGGCATCGCGGGCGTGTCGGTGGCGTTCGATGGTGTCACGACCACGACCGGTCCGAACGGAGACTTCATGTTCAGATGCACGTCGGCGGGAGTTCATTCTCTTGTCGAGAGCGACCCCGGCGGCTATCACTCCACCACGCCCAACGAAGTCCGCCTCAATGTGGCGCTGGGACAGGGCTACACGGTCAACTTCGGGGACACGAACTCCGCCGTTTCGTCGTCGGTGTTCGGGACCGTCTTTCACGACACAAACGTGAATGGCCAATGGGACCCTGATGAACCAGGACTGGCCGGCGCGACCGTGGCGCTGAAGAATGCCTCCGGCTCGCTGACCCTGGCTTCCGGGGTGACCAATGCCTGGGGCCAATTCTCCTTTGTCCTTGGCACAACAGGAACCTACCGTCTCGTGGAGACGGATGGGCCCGGTTATGTCTCGACGGACGCCGTCCCGGGCGCCAGCGCCCGGAAAGTGGGCGTAAACACCTTGGAGGTGGATGTTCTGGCAATAGGACAGGCATACGGCGGCAACGCCTTCGGCGACATAGAGCCTGCGGATATCGCCACCATCACCGGCCTTGTGTGGAACGACAACGGAGCGGGCGGCGGCATCGCCGGCAACGGCCTGAGGGACGGCAGCGAACCCCTGTTGGCGGGGGCGGTCGTGAGTCTGAGCAATGGCTTGTTCCAGACAACAGCGCCCGACGGAGCCTTCCACTTCCATGGACCGACCGATCAGATCACGACACTGACGGTGACCCACCCCGTTGGGTACTATCCCACGAACGCCATACCGGGACCCAATGGGCTGAAAGTGGATAACGCCACGATCCGCATCTCGCCTCTTCCGGCTTCGTGGACCGAGGCGGGAATTCTCTTCGGGGCCGCGTCGGCCTCGAAGGCGGCGATCCTCCAAGGCATAGTCTTCCTGGATGCCAACGTGAATGGCCGTTTCGACTCTGGAGAGCCCGGGCTGGCCAGAACAACGATCACGCTCCAGACAAACGGCGGAAATGCGGCGTCCATTCTCACGGACGGACAAGGCCGCTTCTCTCTTGCGGCCCCGCCGGCAACCAATTGCCGCATCAGCGTCACACGTCCCTCCAACCCCGGCTACTACCCGGTTACGCCGGAGAGCATAGTCATGCGAGCATATTCCGCCGCCATCTATCAAAACCTGGATTTCGGATACGGCACAAAATCAGACAGCGCCACCATTCATGGCACTGTTTTCCGGGATCAGAACGTGAACGGGGCCTGGGACTCAACCGAGTTTGGGCTGGGGGGAACAACGGTGACCCTGAAGAACGCATTGGGGACCACGGTCATCGCTTCCGCTGTCACCAATGCGTGGGGACAGTTTGTTTTCACAATCGGCGCGACGGGAACATACCGGCTCGTGGAGACGGACCCGGCGAACTATCTCTCGACCAACGCCATCCCTGGCGGCCCTGAAGCACAGAAGATTGACGTGAATACGTTGCTGTTGAGTGTTCTCGGATTGGGGCGCGCCTATGGGGGCAATCTTTTCGCAGACGCGCCGGTGAGCACCGCGGCGACTGTTCGCGGCGTGGTCTGGAACGACAACGGCGCGGGCGGCGGGGGATACGCCAACGGCCTCCGGGACGGCACGGAAGGGGGCCTTGCAGGCGCTCTGGTCCGCGCGAGCAGCGGCATGGAAGCCGTCACCGGCTCGAACGGCGCCTTCGAGCTCTACGTCCTGGCCAATCAGGCTACCACCGTTACCGAAGTCAATCCCGCCGGGTTCGTGTCTACCGACGCGATTCCGGCCGTAAACGCCTCGAAAGTGGACGCGGATACTTTGCTGGTGAATCCTCTCGGCCCCTGGCTGCTTTCGCAGGGGAATCTCTTCGGCGACGTGAGCGCTGTTCCAACTTCGATTGTCACCGGGCTTGTCTATGACGACGCCAACGAGAACGGAGTGCGCGACGCGGGCGAGCCGGGAATCACCGGCGCCACGGTCAACCTCATCATCGCCGGAGGCGGCACGACCTCCACCGTCACCGACACAACGGGGCGCTATCAGTTCACCGTGAACACCGGCGCAACGGTCACCATCGTTTCGAGCAGTCCGGGCGGCGCCTGGTACGGCACCACCGCGAATTGGCTCACCGTCACGCTTCAGACGCCGGGCTGGAACACGGGCTACGACTTCGGCTACTCCAACGACCCCGGCGTCACGCTCCTGCGCGGAGTCGTTTTCAAGGACGCCAACGCCAACGGCCTGCGGGAAGCGGGCGAGGCGGGGATCGCGGGCGTGACCGTGACCCTGGACGGACAGAGCACCAAGGTCACCGACTCCCTGGGCCGCTGCGTCTTCACGACGACGGGCGGCAACCACACCGTCGTCGAGACGGACCCGGCGGGCTACTTGTCCTCGACCCCCAATGAGGTCCCCGTGAACCTTCCGACCGGCATGAGCGGCACTGTGGAGTTCGGCGACTGGCAGGCCCCGGCGCACTTGGCCACCATCTCGGGACTGGTGTACCAGGATACCGACGGTGACGGGGCGCGCGATCCAGGGGAGGTTGGCATTCAGGGCGCGGCCGTATCCCTGGATGGCCTCACGACCATCACCACCAACGCGGCGGGCTTCTACGTGTTCGTATTGGGTCAGGCCGCCGCGCACAACGTCCTGGAGAAGGACCCCGCGGGCTACTTCTCCACGACCCCGAACGCGGTCTACCAGAGCGTGGCGGCGGGCCAGAACTATCGCGTGGACTTCGGCGACGCGCCGGACACGTCGGCCTTCTCCGTTATCCGCGGCGTGGTTTTCGCGGACGAAAACCGCAACGGCGCGCGGGATCCCGGCGAGGCGGCCCTCGCGGGCGTGACGCTCTCTCTGAACAACGTTCTCTTCGCGACGACGAACGCCCAAGGTCTCTATACCTTCCGCGTGACTGCGCCCGGCGAGCGGATCCTGAGAGAGACGGATCTCGCCGGCTACGTCTCCACCACTCCAAACCAGACCACGGTAAACGTTGCCGCGATGGGCCACGGCTACGTAGTGGATTTCGGCGACTCCGCGATGCGGCCCGGAATCACCATCGCCAAACCCGCCGGCGGCACGGCCTGGCCACGGGGCGCGTACATGCCGGTCGCCTGGACGTGCGCCGAGTTCCCGACCACCGGGACGCTGGTTATCCAGCTGCGGAAGGCCGGCGCCATCGTGACAGAGTTGGGCCGGACCACCCTGGAGAATGGGGAGAAACAACTGATCCTCCGCCTGCCCACGTACCTGGTCCCGGCCGGCGATTACCAGGTTCGCGTGCTGAGGGACGGCGCGCCGCTTGTGCAAGCATGGAGCGCGTACTTCACCGTTACGAGGAAACCGTCCCAGGCAGGGAACTGGGAAATCTATCCATAGGGGAGGGGGCCGTCGCGGGCCGAGAATTGGGCGCTGTACCGGTAGCGCAAGCGGGATGATGGCGGCTGCGTGGAATGATGGCGGGTGGGCGGCCCGGCGTTTCAGGAGGCTCTTGCGATATGGGTTCCCTGGCCGGTTCTATCAGAGCGTGGGATGGACGGACACGGACAAGCACGGACGAACACGGACGGAATGGTGAGAGAGTACGCCATTTCGCAAGACCCTCGCGCTTCTGGCTATTTCCCCGCCAGAGCGTTCAGTAAATCGGCCACCTTCCTGAGCACGTCCCCCTGGGGCACGGGCAGTCTGAGGTAGGGCTGGCCTGTCTCCTGGTCCTGGGCAATCAGGGATGAGATTCCGGGAACCGTGCCGCCGCCGCGGGATCCCGCGGGACCGCCAGCCGCGCCCGTTCCTTTTGCCGGGGAGGTCTTCGCGGCGCGGACGCTGTCGCCTAGTTTCTCCAGAAAAGAAAGACCGGCGCTGATAAGATCGGTCCATCCCCGCTGCTCAAGCGCGGAGGGCGCGGGCGTGGTGTCTTCGGGTTTGCCACCGGGGGTTTTCGGAATGGTCTCTCCCACCGAGCCGGGGTCTTCCCGCGTGGCGGGCGGCATGGCGGCGGGAATGCCATCCACCGCCTTCTCGACGGTTTCCATAAAGCGTTTGAGGCGCGAGCCGCCGAGGAATACTTCGTCTTGTCCGCCGTCGAGCACTCCGGCAAACATGGATTTTTTGAAGTCGAGGACCGACAGCATGGCGTGTTCGATGGTGCCTTGCGCGATGAAGTTGACAACGCGCACGGGGCGATGCTGCCCAAGACGATGTACGCGGCCGATTCTCTGTTCGAGCACTGCGGGGTTCCAGGGCTGGTCCATGTTGACCACGGCGCAGGCGTTTTGGAGGTTCAGACCCACTCCTCCGGCGTCGGTCGAGAGGAAAACGCGGCAGGCGGGGTCCGTCTTGAAACGGCTGACCAGATGTCTCCGGTCCTTGCCGGGAACGCCGCCGTGGAAAAAGACGTGGTCCCACTTCTGAGGCTTGAAGCGGTTGACTATCAAGTCGTGCGTTCGCGTCCATTGACTGAAGACGACCACCTTTGCGTCCTTATCGTCCAGAATCTCTCCAAGCAGGGCGATGAGTTCATCCGCCTTCACCCCGAAATCGGTTTTTTGGTCCAGCAGATAGGTGCTGTTGCACGACATGCGCATGTTCTGCAGCGCGATCATCAGAATCCGTTGGTCCTTTTCCATGAGGAAGCCCATCCGGCGCCACTTGGACACGATCTTCCCCACCGTTTCCTTGTTCTCGGTGTGATGTCGCATTTGTTGCTCTGTCATCGGCACGAAGTACTTCTTCTCCAAGCGTTCCGGAAGGTCCTTGAGGACTTCGCTCTTGAGGCGCCGCACGAGCATCGGCGCGAGAGTCTGCGAAATCCGGGACAGATTGCGATACCCCGTCACCTTGCCTTTCTCATCGAGCATTTGGTGCTCGGACAAGAACCGGAAGGATGGTCCGAGCTTAAACCGGTCCACGAACTCGACGATCGAGTGGAGCTCTTCGAGGCGGTTCTCAAGAGGTGTGCCCGTCAGAACGATTGCGTGCTCCGACTCGAGTTTCTTGACGCTTTGGGCGGTCCGCGTTTTCCAGTTCTTGATGCGCTGCGCCTCGTCCAGGATGATCAGGTCCGGACCCCAGTCACGGATAAGCTGCTGATCCGCATGCACCACGTCGTAGTTGGTGATCTTGAAGAAAGTGGGGGAGGCATAGCCCTCCGCCCGTTTCGGGAGAAGGCCCTCCACGACTTCGGCGGACCGGCCGCAGAACTTCTCGATCTCCTGTTTCCACTGGTGCTTGAGCGAGGTGGGGCAGATGACAAGGGCCTTCTCCACCCCGGCCAGCCGCGCGAGGATCTCAGCCGCCGCAATCGCCTGGATGGTCTTGCCCAGTCCCATATCGTCGGCGATGAGGCAGCGCCCGGCCCGCGCCGCAAACAGCGCTCCCGTGCACTGGTACGGGTAGAGAGGGACCTTCAGCAGGTTTTTGAAAGCCGGACTCTCTTCCCCTTGCGGGAAGGCCTGGTCCACCGCCTCTTTCCGGCGCGCGTCGTCGCGGACTTGCGCGATGAACGAGAGGGCGTCGTCGTATAGCCGCAGTTCGTGATCGAAGCGCGCGGCTTCCTTGACGAAGACGTCGAAACGCCGAGACGCTTCCGGAAGCAGAATCCCCGCGCCGTCAAAATAATGCGACGCCAGCCCCTTGAGTTCCTCCGGGCACTGCGTTCCGGCGCCGAAAACCACCTTACGCTCGAGACCATAGCGGAGATAGATTTCCGAATAGGGTGGGTGGAATCCGCGGTCCAGTGCGGCCTTCCCCCCCCGCTTCGTCTCCAGTCTCGCGAGCAGGAATTCGATGTGTTTGCAGGTTCCGAGCGTGTTCACGGCGAAATCCCGGCAGGAGCAATAGTTGGAGCCCAGTTCGCGTCCGCGGATCGCCACGCGATAGTCCGAGCGGGTGGCGGGATTGCTCACAATGAACTCGGAAAGGACGGGGTCTCCGCCGATGTTCTTGAACTTGAAATCCTGTTCCCGCCCGAATTCTTTGCGGAGAATTGTCTGCCATTGCTCCAGGGTCATCTCGGCCGGCTTGCGCATGCGCGAGACCTTCCTTGCTTTTACGCTCGATTCCTGTTCTTTCATTTGCGGCTCCTCCGATATCATTTCAACACAGGCACAAAAACCAATCCCTGTGGTCCGAGTCTAAACAGAAGATTGCCAAAACCGCAATGGGATTCGATTCGTTTGCGCTCTTGGCGAAGGGTCTTGCGGAATAAGTGGCGCGGGCTTTCCAGCCTGCGCAAGGCCATGAAAACAGACCAGA
>Ga0315275_10005278_pt1 | contig 12222 bp, 7 predicted proteins | sample YL17G03_0_MG_FD_205557 | JGI IMG/M metagenome (GOLD analysis project Ga0315275, IMG submission 205557) | Sediment microbial communities from Yellowstone Lake, YNP, Wyoming, USA - YL17G03_0 | ecosystem: Environmental > Aquatic > Freshwater > Lake > Sediment | place: USA: Wyoming | collected... | reverse complement strand
CCCTTTTTGGCCAGTTGACTATCGAACACTATCGTAGCCAGCGTGATCCGGGCCTCAATCCACTGCGGATCTTTCTCGAGTGCCTTACGTGCATAGTTTTCAGCCGCGCCCCATTCACGCCTCTGTGCCGCTTGGCAAGCCAAGTTGACTGCAACCTCAGAATCTCCGCGATGGGACGAAGGAACAGCCGATTCGATATCGCTGAAGGAGATTTCGGGCGGTGCGGAACCCACCCAGACCGCGGTGGCCCTCGGAAACGCGGGAAAGTCCCGCATGAGTTCGCCAGCCAACCGGTGGGCGGTCTCGAATTCCTCCTGGAGCGTGTAAGCCAAAGCCTCCATCCACCGAGCGTTCTCGTCGTCTGGTTGAAACTGCTTCGCCTGAAGGTACGCTCTTGCCGCCTCTGCGTTGTTGCCCATTAATCTGTGGGCGTGCCCAATGTTGGCGAGTATCCGATACTTCCCTCTGGCGTCTGCGCGGTCCCACTGCTGGCTTTGCAGACGTCTCAGGAACTCAAGCGCGGTCTCAGGCTTTCCGTCAGTGTTGTACCTCGCGGCCGCGTCAATCTCGGCATGGAGTCCAGCAGACTTCGTGTCACCAAGTGCGGAGCCCTGACCAGAAGTAACTTGCTGGTGGACAATCGCCACATTGATGGTGCCTTGCTGCTGGATCGACATAGGGCTTCTTGAGGCATCGTCCGAAGACTGAGGGCCATCAACGGCCGCGGCGATGTCCGGGTATTGATTCAGCAGCTCGTTGATATCATCCCATGAGTCCAGTTCGACGCTGAACAGCCCGGCCGACTGATGCTGTGCATTCTTCGTGGAGACGTATGTTTGAAGCTCAGGATCGCGCTTGCCGGTCGTGGCAATCCCGTACCGGGCCACCATCACCTCAAGACCCTTCGCAGCCTCAATGTCGGCCTCAACTTCGCGCGCTGACAGATCTCGGTCCCAATCCCGGTGTTTGCACTGGATGAAGCAGACCCGACCTTGGCTGTCCGTGCCCAAGAGGTCGCCGCCAGACTGCTTGTCACCCCGTCGCCCATACTTCTGAAGGTTCGGGACATCCCAGTGCTTCCTATATAGGCGCAGGCACAGGGACTCAAAGTCCTCCGGCGTCGCGGGAAACGGATATTGGATGGTCATCGATGGCATGGAACTCAGTATAGGAGTCGCGTTGGCGCACGCAAACAGATTCGATGTCGCCCGAAAGGCCAGCGCCGACACTTCGGACCTTTCGCGCATATGTTTACAGTAGAGGGCGCGCGTTAACCGGTCACGTCGCCGAAACCGTCCCACCAAACAACGCGCCGGTCCTGAAGGGAAGGTCGTTGTGGGTGCTCACCACATTGCCCCAGGCTGGCGCGGTCTCGGTTGGGCGATAGGCGGACTGGCCGGGCTCCCGCCCGTAGCGAGGCTGGTGACGTCCTTTGTGTGGGCCCAACCGTAGACGTGGCGCAGTACCTGCTTTGTGATCTCAATCATGGCCGCAACGGCTTCGAGCCGCGCGCTGTCTGGAATGCCGATATCCTTCCCCGAAACGTGAAGGCTAACCGAATGACCGGCGTCGTCAATGTCGCCCTGCGAGCAGAACATGTGTCTCTCGGAGAAATGGATGAATCCTGAAGTGGCGTCATAGACACTCTTGACCCAGGGCAGTTCCTGGGAAAGCTTCTCGACCAGGTAACGGTCCGTCATCTTTTTGCCGTTCTTGTCAGCCTGTTTTCTCAGGGGCTCTCCTTCAAACACTCGCAGGGCGGTTTCGTGCGGGTTCTCAACGAGAAAGAAGGCATAGAAACGAAGCAGGTTATCGAGTTGTATTCTGACCAAGGGTGCCGCGCACAGGTAGTTCTCGTCACGGATTGCGCCGCAGAACCCACGAATCAGGCCAAGGCTTCTATGAAGGACCGCGCTGGCAACCAAGTCGGCTCCGAAAATGGCGCCACCGTCAACACGGAGCATGTACCTGGCAATCTGCAGGTGAAGCCCGCTGAGCTCCTCAAGCGCCTTAAGCCGAGACTCAAGTACCTCACCGACCATTATTCACCTCATGGGCCAAGTGCCCGCCAACCAAGTAGCAGTATCGTCTGAAGCAATCGGCGATGGCCTTGGCCACTCTCTATTCGAACTCGTTGAAAGCCGCTCGTTCGTCTTCCTGGCGGGCCTCGTGCGCGTAACCTTTAGCTACCTGACTTAGGACGCTCGCCGTACGTGGCCATTTGGCCTGAACCATCTCCGCGAGTCGGCGGAATTTTGCAGCAAGTTGGCGCTCCTGATCTCCGCCCTCAGATCGGAAGAATGCCCCCCTTCTGTTGTAGATGCCAACCGCGAAGGCGCCTTCAATATCTTGGTTGGCAGACTTCTCGATCAGGTTACGGACCGGTTCGCACGGCCATCGTCCATCGGCATCTGCGGGAGCATGAGATAGGACCTGGCCGATGTGCGAGTCACACACCTTGAGCCGACCGCACTCGGTAGCGAGACGCTGCGCCTCATCCACCCACGCAAATAGCCTTTCTTGATCAACCTGTCCTCCGGTGAAAACGATGTCGCCTTCAGTGTGTTTCGGCTCTGACTCCGCCTGGACAGTCCCTGGAACGCGCTTCCAGGCACGCAGCAGATGGAACCAATGTGTAGCTACTGCTCGGTCTTCCTCGGTCACCTGACGTGGATCTTCGTCTTTGCCGCGGAACAACTTCTTGAGCACCTCAACGAAAAGGGCGGGGCTTTCGCTCAGGGCACGCTGAACTGCTTTCGGGCCCCTGGCTGAATCCTCAAGACCAGACATCCAAACCCATTCAATGCGCGCCAAGATAGTGTTATCCACACCCTCCTTCTCAAGAACATCGAGAATCTCCCCAACATGGTAGGCTAGGGTTGCCAGATGGGGTCGAGGGGACTCGGATCCGGGGTCTTTCCTGGATGCCTCATCCAAGACTTGAATCACCAATTCCTTCGGGAATACAAATGGCTGGCTTGTCGCGCCTTGACTGGATGGTTGGTGCAACGAAGCGCTTATCAAATCCAGGGCGCCAAACGGTCGGCCAACCGCCAGAAGGTTCTTCACTGCACGGACACCATCGCGTTCGACATTGGGCAAGAAGTAAAACGCTTTCATCGACCAATAGAGATTGACTGCATCAGTACCCCACCGTTCAAGACGGTCCCATACTGGTCCTTCTTCAGGAAGCCACAGGACGAGATTCGCGTGCATGTTGCTGTCCCATGCAATTTCTCTCCGACTCAGGACACTGTCGAGCCACTTGTCCCCCCGCCTGTGGTAGGTCGAGCAAACATAACCGAGTCCAAGGCTGAGAATCGCGGGCATACCCTCCTTCGAGGACTCCTCTCGCAGGGTTTGCTGCAGCAGTTTTGCCTCAACATCCTCATCCAGATCGGACTTGCCTAGAATGAAACCGATCGCATCGGGACGCTCAACTCTTCGAGCCAACTCCATAATCCCGTCCATCCCTTGCGAACAGATTATTTCCTTCAGTACCCTTGTTCGCTCATCTTCAAGTTGGCGTTGCCGCTCCTCGGACTTCATCTTGCGCTGCCCAGGAAACTCCGGCCACGAAGTGAACAGCCAGATGTTACGTTCGATTATGCCTGATGGTTCGAATCTCTTCTGAATCTCTGCAAGGGTCTTGAGGTACTCCTTGTCGGCTTCCCCTTCGTCTTCTTCGTCGGTCTTGGTGCGTATGGCCAGAGCGGTTCGCAGGGTTTCGCATACGACTTTTCGGTCAACCTCCGGCACTTTGTCCGCCTCCAGTTGTCGAAGTGACTCAAGCATCTGGCTAGCCAGTTCCGGGTGTGCTTTCCGCAACCGGAAATAGGCCTCTATGAGGGGTTTCCACCGCTCTCCACTTGTACCGACCCACTTCAACAGGCGGCCGATGATTCCCTCCACGAACCTCCAATAGTCAGCAGCCCTTACAGCGGGCTCGCCGGCGGGCATCCACTGGCGCCATGCGGGCGAAGAGGTTGGCGAAGCGGCTTCGTAACCTTGTGGCAGGAGTGAAACCGCAATCCGCCAGGCAACTTCTGGGCAATGTTGTCTGAGAACATCGATAGCATCCAACCTGTGCTGCGCGTCTGCCGAGGTTTGAGGATACCAAGGGAGAAAGATCGCCGTCAGACTGGCGGAAGGGCGGTTCGACAGATGGCCTCCGGGATCGACTTCTGCCATTTTGCCAAGGACCACCGTCACGCGCGTCAGAAACTCCTTGGACCAAGCCAGCCGTTCAAGTGCCCATAGCAGGTGGGTGTGGGGGCTTCCTCCGAAAAACCCGCCTTCTTCAAACATGGCAAGGATTGCCTCTCGGTCCACAAGCCAGTCATCCAGGGCCTGTAGGAATGCACTCGGTGCGGCCTCTGCCAAGTCCGGAAGCCAAGGCGCCAACGAAAGCCATGTTGCCTTCCGTGGCACACGCTCGCCACGAAGCAGGTCGCGTACTATCGCATCTGCCAGAGATTGCCCAGATCTTCCAGATAGGTCCTGATCATGAAGCGCCATTTGGGCAACGGACCCGACCAAACCTGAAATGAGAGCGTTTGAATACGAGTGTGCTTTGCCATAGATAGATGCTGCCCAGCGCTGATCCGGCGGGAGATCAAACCGTGGGTCCGGTTTACTGAGTACCTTTATTGCCACGTTTTGGAATCGCTCGACTAGGTTGCGGTCCATTGAGGTTACCAGGCAGCCCCATGAGAAGTCCCATGCAAGCCAGTCCCATATGGCACCCCGCCGAACAAGAGGGCCAGAAGGGGCAGCCCATGAAATGATGGTCTTCTCCACGTCGCTGTAACTGCGGCCGCAGAGTTCGGCGACGGATTCTCGATCACCCTCGGCACCCGGCGTCCATTGTCCCGCCAGCACCAGCGGTGCCAGGTCAGCAGCGGCACCTCCTTTCATCCAAGGGAGGTCCGTGCCCTGGCTTCCCGAGATCATCCAGAGGAGGGCTGTAAGGCTGCCTTTGCATTCCTGTGCTACCCTTGCGGCGCGTTGGGGATTCAGGCCAGCTGTCTTGAGGGTTTCCTCACAGGTTTGGCGTCGGATGCTGCCAATCTCGATGTCAGGCCTTTCTTCGGGGGGACGGGCCGCAGACCGAACGCAAGGCACGATGAGCCGAATGGAAGGGGTACGAAAAGCGTTGGCTCTCCGCAGCGAATCGGCTGTAACCGGCATGACAAGAAGGGGCGTCCTGATGCTGGACACATAGTCCATCGCCACCGGCTGATTCACGAACAACACCCGGAGCGCAACCTTCTCCATCTTGTCGGGAGGAAGTTTACTAATCGCCGCAGCAACGAAAACCGATGCCTCCTCTACGGATTCGCCTTCGATGGTGATCTGCATCTTATCGGAATCGAGCCATTCGTGTAGTTTCCCTACGGCTTCGTCTCTTCCACCAATGAGGAGATCAGGCGAAACGGGGATTGCACAGGGAGGCACTGCCTCGCCCAGATACAGATCGATGTCTTTGAGACCCTCTACAGGAATTCCCATCTGGCGGGCCAGCCATAGAGCAATGCCAGGAGCCATCTCAAGCCATGCGGCCAAATCACAGTTGTCAAGGACACGAACTTCCCGCCACACCCCTTCGCTTGTCTTGCTTTGAGCCCAGTTGGTCTTGGTATCCCACCTGTGTGGACTGACGAAGATGAAGGCCGTTGACTTGGGATCAATTCCTCTGAGATTCCGGCAACGACTCGCATAGTCCTCATTGGCCTTCTTCTCGGGCTCGCCAGTTCCCATCTCCCAGACAGAGGGGCCTTGGGGGACAAAGGCGTTTCCTGCGGTAGTATCAACTTGGCCGTCATACCCGGGTCGGCCAACATCATCACCCACAGGGATCCTCAGAGATAAGAGCGCCGGGGGATCAACGGTGGCGGCAATCAGTTTCCGTACAAGATGAGGAAGCATCTCCTGTGCGTCGCGCCTGGTGGAGATGAACCACTGGTCGATCTGGGTCGAGTCAACGATCTGTCGCATTGCGGGACTCCATCTATAATCAACGGCGAGTTCCTCCACGCCACAATAGTCACCTGAGCAATTATGTTCAATACCCCTGGCCTGATAGAACTCGCCATTGAGGTGGACACTGGTGATGCCCGACGAATGCTTGACCAGTTTTCATGCCTGCCAACTCCTCACAACGCCGACACTTCGGGCTTCTCGCGGGTAGGTTAACAGTAGAGGGGGCGCGTTAACCAGCCGCTCCCCCGAACCGCCACACCAGACAACGCGCCGGTCCTGAAGGGAAGGTCGTTCTGGGTGCTCGGCCAGGAGAAGAGCATGCTTACAGCGACCCACAGACATGACCCCTGAACGCCGCACGGAGATCGTCGTCATCCTTGCCACTGGGTTCGTGAGACTTAGAAGGAGCATCTTGGCCAAGCCGTACCACCCGCAGACCACGCGGCCCATCCCCGAACAGGCCCAGAGGATTAGTGGTCCGATGGTCGCAAGACGAAACATCCTGGCTGCCGGAACTACCTTTGATCCTTCCACCCGAAGGTCCATCGTGGCCACCGAGTGGAGACATTCACCAAGCCGAACCTCTCGCTCGTCGGGTACAGAACCCGAAGGTCACGGGCTGCGACTGTTAAAGAACCAGAAGCATGGATGGACGTATCAGAATGGCACGTCGCTACGACAGAGATGGTCGCGACCTTCTTTCATGGCGGCCAGGCAAGCAGTTCTAAGAGTGTCTTCAAGTTCCCTAAAGTTGCCCCGGAACTCATGCTTCTTCAGCGCAGCAAAGGCTTCCTGGCCAATCTCCTGGACCGCCGCACCAGGATTAATAGAGTCGCTTTGAAACAGGCAGTCGAGAATGAACGGCAAACTTTCGAGGCGCTCGCGTAAGGGAGGAATCGTCTCGACATCCGTGAACCGCGTAAGGAGATCTCCTCGGAACCGGTTCTTCTTGACCAACTCGTTCAGGTCCCGATTGCTTGCTGCCACCATCAAGGTCGGGCAATAGAACGGGGTTCCCCGCCATCCTCGTGGGCGCACTCGGTAGTCATCCAGGTAGGCTAGGAGCTTGGCTTGGATGATTTCGTTCGCTTCCCCGATCTCATCAAGAAAGACAACACCACCAACGTTTTCAAGCAGCAGACCGTGATCGCCGTCTTCCTTGCCACCCGTGTAGGCACCATGCACGTACCCGAAGAGGTCGTACTCGAACATGTCCTCCTTGCCAAGATACTCGGGGATGGGGATCCTAGGAGGACGAAGGTCGGCCTCCTCTTGCAGATAGCGAGCGATCAGGGTCTTGCCTACCCCCGTCTCACCCCGAAGCAGTAGGCGCGGAAGGTGACCCATGAGATGTTCTGCGGCAATCTCCGGGGATTCCCCTGGATTGTTCTGATCCTTGCTGCCGATCAGTATGTCGATATCACTTAGGTAGTTCGCCTTGATGTCTTGGACGGCCGTGGAGACCTTCTGAAACCTCATTCGTATCAAGTCCACACGTGTCAACAGGTCTCCCATGCTCCCGAACATCATGGTAAGCAGATCCGGATGATCCTTGCCCCTTGCCTTCGTACCCAGGGCAATATAATCACCGACCGTCAGGGCGGGTGATTCGCGCAATGGAAGCGGGTCGACCCACTTTCCGCACCGCCGGCCAAGTAACTCTGCCAACCCCTCCTCGTCAATCTCGACGGGGGCAAACTCGACCAGCACGTCCATCGCGCCTACCAGATCAATAGCCCAGCGGCGCCAGTTCTTGAGTGAATCGAGAGCAACCGGAAGCCTCTCGAACACGAGCAAAACTCGCTTCAGACTGAGGCCTTGAGGGAAATGGAACGATTTCCCTGGCAGAGCGTTCTTCGTAATCCAGACAATCCCATATGGTCGTCCCTCGAACCGGGCCCCCACGCACTTGACCAGAGTCGAAAGGCGACCGGCATCATTGCTGAATATGTTGGAACTCTTATCGCTCATCGTCCTACCCCAGCATCCTGTCCCGACAACAAGACACCACATCCTGCCATCGGGTGCCAGCAAGCATGTTAGCCTTCTCTATGAAGGTCGGCAAGTCCAACGCTTCTGGTGTCATCTGCGCCAGTCGGCGTCGCCTGTCGGCAGACCTGGTTACGGGAACGGAAGCATACTCGTCCAGCATGTCCGTCGAGACCGATTCGCCGGTTTCCTTTACGAACTGACGCACAGCATTCGCCACCCAAACCCGCTTGGCGTCACCGCTGAAGAGGATATCGAGCGGAGCGCTGCCGTCAGTCCACGCAATATCCGTGGCGCGAATGTACCGCGACAGGGATGCCTCTGAAACTCTCGGGTCCAACCCGGCGCACTGGAGAAAAGACTTCTGTACCACTGGGGTTTGTTTGTTTCTGATTTCCGCCAATGCCTCACGTCCCAGATGCCAAAAGTCACGTGTGCGCAGAAACTCACCCCGCCGTTCGGTGAGCCAGGCGGCTATGCGCCTGAGCGCCCAGATTCGTGATTCCAGTTCGTATAGAACCTGTTGCCCAAGTGAAGTGCGAGCACTTCGGATGCATTTTGCATCCACGGGCACGCTGCAGACTCCGTCGGTGACGACGATCTCAAACCGGCGTGGAGCAAAGGGATTGGTGATCGGCGTAGCGTCCACATCGCCATCGGATAGGACCGTTCCCTCGTCTCCCCAATCCTCCACGCTAGGCTCATCTTCGTCGCTGAGATCCACGTCCGCGTCCATCTCCAACATGGCCTCGTCGGCTGCAACTTCATCCTGGATGATGTTTTCGTCCGGTCCGATGTCCCCCGCGGCCTCCAAACTGCTGAGCAACTGCGCGACTTGGAGAGGGGTCCCTTCGCGAACCGGAGCCAGCATAGGCCCGCGTTGTGCCTTAGACTCGCGCGATACTGTACGACCACGAGTCATCTGTTGACGGAGCGAAGCGCCGGTGCTCGCAGATGATCTCTTACGTTGAGACACGGTCGACCTTTCACAAGTAGTTTACCTCTTGCCCCGAAGAGTCCGTAGAGTACCCTAGCCGACGGTTCCGTAAGCGGACAGGACTCATGCGTCAGGGCAGCAGCTGCGATCTCTCGCGTCTGGCTCTGAAACGCAATCCTAGACATTGCTCCGAGGTGCTTAATCGCAGATCGCAGGGTATGTTCTGGACTCGCCTGAATCACTCGCCACAGGATATGGAAGTGCCGATCTTGCAGCGAACCGTAAGCGTCACACCCCCTCAATGCCGTCACGAATCTTGCGGCGCCATCGACATCCCCGAAGAACTTGTCTTCATCCCCGTGCCCGAGAACTCTCCGCACATCGCTAACCGTGAAGGCGCGCTTTCCTGTGTGGAAACTCTGCATGGAGAGTTGGGTACCCCGCTCCCCGATGGACTGGGCGGCAATCAACCCCGCGGGAAATCCCACGGCAGGCATGGCGCCGTTCGGCAGGCACCCATAGCAGGCCGAACAACAGCCAGACACAGCCTTGCACGTCAATACACTGCGTTGGGCCTTGTGCGAACCGCAGTCTTCACCCGTGACCGTGAAGGGCCACAAAGCAAACACAAGATGCCGGGTTAAGTCGCCGGCATGTCCGGTGCCCAGTTTCTTGTCGCACATGGAACTACGGGCGTTCATGGCGGCCCAGAACGCCTCGTCCGGGCTCATACCGTCGGCCAGCGAGGACGAGATCACGAATCGGCTGAGATCGGCATCGAACCCGATTGCACCAGGGCTCAAGAAACCCCGTGCGCCGACGATCTGCCGTGTCTGCTTCAGTCCACGAGCGCCTGATAAAGCCATGGCCGCAAAGTGTAGCCCCGAGGATGTCCAGTTGGCTTGCTTTGAGACGGCATCGTCGAGCACTTGCTTGACGAGTTTCTGAGTAGCCGCATTTATGTCTTCCAGATCGGCTCCGGTAGACTTCCCTGAGAACACTTTCGGTCCAATCTTCGCCTGCTTCCGGAGATCGAGCAGATCGTAGAAACCGAATGATACACCGACTCGCGCGCAACACTCAAATGCAGTATTCATCCAGTTCCAGATGGCATCGGGCGCAAGATCTGGGTGTTCATGGGCCAGATGATTCAGGAGCTGCGTGCCCTCCTTCTTGCCAATCCTTCCGATTTTCACCAGCGAACGGCAACAATCCTTTGGCAGGGCAGACAGAAAGCGATCCTGCAAATCGTCGCCGGCATCCCTGAGCCAATACGAGCCCATGACGAAGTCCTGGTCAAAGTGGGCCATGACTTCACCCGAGGCCATAGAGAAGAGGTTGTTGGACGGCAGTAACCGCCTGGCTTCCTCCTGGGCCTCTTTTGAGACCGGGAGGTGGACAACCATTTCATCGCCATCGAAATCGGCCCCAAACCCCTTGCAGGCGAGCGGGCATATCTGGAGCGTATCACCGGCCTCTGGCCCCAGTGCCAGAGGGTGAAATGCCTGAAAGCTGTCGCGATGGAGAGATGGCTGCCGGTTTAGCACGACCAGCATATCCGGATGCTGGCCGAGATACTCGTCGAGAAGCTTCTTCGCACGGGCAACAAGCGTCTCGTCTTTCGAAGACCGCCACCATGACCAGCTGTCTATGTCCAAAGTCTTGTCCCGTCGCGCCTCTACAGCCTTGATCACATCCAGCAGATCGTCGGAGCGTCCGCAATCATCCAACCAGTCCTTGATGCTGTCGCCAAGAAGCTCCAACAGCACCGCCGCCGGCACCCCCACCTGGTCCCACTTCAGCGACGGGTTGGGGGTAATCACGAGGCGAGCCGACCGATCTACTCGCCGCCCCAACCCGTAGGTCCGAATGAGCCCCGTCTTGTTGCGAAGGCCCTCGGTTAGCAGGGAAAACAGCTTCCCGACACAGTGTTCTATGTGGGGAACCAGACGAGCCCTCTTTTCTGCCGTTGGCGCTTCCCGGTACTGCCGGCATGCCATGATGAGGGGCCTGTAGCCATCTTCGACCAATGGATCGTCAAGCAGTTCTCCGGTCATTAGAAGGGGCATTCGGTAGTGGCTTGGCAGCACGGGGATCATGCGGATCAGAGGCGTGTGCCCTGCTTTCAGGCCGAGCGTCTCCAAAAAACGGAGAACCTTCTTCTCCCCTTCCTTCTTCGACTGCTTCTGCCAGGAGTCTGTGGAGGAAAGGAACACATCCAGCGGATAGCGAACCTCTACCGGAAGCTCAATGTAACCCCATCGTCTGTTCGACCATGATCCGCCTCTCGACCAGAGCGAGCCAAACACAGTAGTGTCAAACAAGCCGCGTGGCTCAGGCTTCAGAACCTCACCAAATGGCGGCGACGCCTTCAGGGGAACTGTCTTGTGACGCGAACATGTGATGCGGAGGTCTCCTATCTGGTGTTTGCCCAACGCATCCATCAACTCCTTCAGAAGGACAAACGCTTCGACGTTCTTTCCAGCCTCGGAGTCCGCGAAACGCCCATAGGCAAACACTTCGCTCAACGCCTCAGGCCACGCGGGAGGGCGATCCTTCTCTGTTCCCGGACGGATTACCGCTTTAAGTTGGTCACGCACCATGGAGAACTGGACCAACAGTGCCCCGGCATCCTTAAGGGTGGAATAGGACCGCAAGTAGACCTTATGCGCCTTGCCGTGGGAGAACACCGGCCCTTTGGGCGCTACGCCGAGATGGGCGAACAGGTCGCCTAGTTTCAGACTGGATATCTGACCGTCTTTACCGGTAGGTGTCTGAACCGCGATTCGCCCCTGCCCCGGCAACGCGTATCCACAAGGAGAATCCTTCCTGCCTGCGTGGCAACGAAATAAGGCGGTTACCAGATTCTTCAGGCTGTTCCCTGTCTCGACACGGTGGTCTGTCCCAACCCGACTGACGACCTCATCTGGCGTCGCAAACGACATCCTTACCCGCCCGTCTGCAGTCTCTGACTTTACCAACAGGGCGTACAACCAGTCGTTCAGCATTGCGGCAAACCCATTAGAGAGGTCTCCCGTCGGCGGATTCTCTGCACTCAGCCACCTTGCCGCCCAGTCGGCGTCGGCCTTGCCGCCCAGCATCTCTTCGAGAATGTGTTCGGCCTGATGCCCGGCCAGCGCCCAGACTTCCATCTCGCCAATCCGCTGTCCACCGCCTCGGACTCTGCCCTGCACTGCCTGACCCGACTTCCGTGAGTGTTCAACGTCAGCGACTTTGGCACAAAGGTGAGCGTTCGGTTAAGTGAGGTTTCAGGGGTGGCGGGGGCTGGGGGGAGAGCCCCCGCCACCCCTGGA
>Ga0315275_10005277_pt1 | contig 12222 bp, 6 predicted proteins | sample YL17G03_0_MG_FD_205557 | JGI IMG/M metagenome (GOLD analysis project Ga0315275, IMG submission 205557) | Sediment microbial communities from Yellowstone Lake, YNP, Wyoming, USA - YL17G03_0 | ecosystem: Environmental > Aquatic > Freshwater > Lake > Sediment | place: USA: Wyoming | collected... | reverse complement strand
TGCCGCCAGGTCCGCGAGGAACGCGTGCGTCATGATGACCACCCCCAGTGCGTTCACGTGGAAGGTGGCGAGATGGTCAGCCAGCGGCACGTCGAGAAACGGGCCGCCGTGCACGACACCCGCGTTGTTCACGAGGATGTCGATCGGGCCGCCGTCTTCCAGCACGCGCCCGCGAAAGGCGGCCACGCTGTCGGGATCGGTGACGTCGACCGCGTAGGCCAGGCTCCGGCCTCCCGCGGCGCGGACCCGGGCCGCCGTCTCGGCCGCCGCGGGCTCACGAAGATCCGCGGCGATCACCTCGGCGCCGCCGCGGGCGAATCGTTCGGCCAGCGCGCGCCCGATCCCCGATCCGGCACCGGTGACGACGACTCGTGTGCCGGTCAGTGACTGCATGGTGCCCCCCGAGTCGTCGTCCGCGTGTCAGCGCGTCACGGGCGTCCGGCCGGTACCGCGTCCCACTTGAACTGAGAGCCCCACGCGCTGTGAGGAATGGCGAAGACCACCAGAGTGGCGACCGCCGCGATGATGATGGCGGTGCGCGCCGGGCGGCCGCCGCGCATCTGCCACGTCGCCCAGAGCCACGCGACGGCAGCCACCAGCGTCTTGTTGTCCGTCAGGTCGAACCCGAACGGGATACCCGTCCACCAGGCGCCGAACGCGTACTTCTGCATCAGCGGGCCCAGGAGGAAGCCTCCGACCAGCAGCAGCCCGATGCAGATGAAGGCTTCCCCGCGGGCCTTCGGTGATCCGCTCCAGGCGCTGAGCCCGGCGGCGGTGGAGAAGAGCATCGCCAGGAACATCGCCAGGACGTGCGGGATGAGGACGGTGTCCGGCACCTCATCGCGGAACCGGGTGATGGCGGGGCGTTCCGGGAAGGTGGCCTTCTCGGTGCCGCGGGTCAGGCGGACCTGGTATTCGAGCTTGCCGGCGACCGGCTGGTGGGGCAGCGAGGCCACCAGGTCGCTGCCCGAACGCTGGAGCGGGATGACCTGCCACGCGTCGGAGGTCGGATAGCGCCGCCAGGCGATTTCGCCGGTGACCACCGCATCTGCGATCGACACCACGACGGGCTGGTCGCCGGCGCCGGCATGGGTGCGGGTGAGCCGCAGCGAGTGCTCCTGTCCGCCCAAGGTGACGTGTCCGCGCGCCGGATACGTGGGACCGCTCATCCGCTGGTAGACGGCCGACGCGAGCGTGACGACGATGGCGAGCACCCAGAGCAGACGACGATTCTTCATGACGACCTCACTCGGACGGTCCTGTTCCCGTCGGACATTCCCCCCATGATAGTGCAAACACGCCCCTTGACAGCCGGTGACGCGGCCAGTCATAGTACTGATTCAACGCGGCGATTTCCTCGACTTGATGGGCCGCGCCAGGCTGACCTTTGGGTCCGGCCCGGAACTATCTAAGTCGCGGGCGGCTCGCGACACTCAGTCGACGAGCCTTTTTTATTTTCAGGGGATGCCCGCCCCTCGCAGGAGTTGGAGCCAGAGCACATGGATCATCTGCCGTATACCGTCTCGTCCGAGTCCGTCTCCGAGGGGCACCCGGACAAAGTCTGCGACTACATCGCCGACTCCGTCCTGGATGCGTACCTCGCGCAGGACGTCGCCAGCCACGTGGCGTGCGAGGTGATGTGCAAGGACAATCTCGTGATCCTCGGCGGTGAGATCTCGTCGAAGGGCAAGGTCAACTACGAGGAACTGGTCCGCACCGCGATCCGCGAAATCGGGTACGTGGACCGGACGGAGCCATTCAGCGCGGACAGCGTGCACCTGCTCATCGGGATCAGCAGGCAGTCCGCCGAGATCGACCAGGGCGTGACCGTCGAGAAGAACAAGGACCATGAGCAGGGTGCCGGCGACCAGGGCATGATGTACGGCTACGCGACCGACGAGACGGCGGAACTGATGCCGATGCCGGTCTTCCTCGCGCACAAGCTCACCTTCGGCCTCGCCCAGGACCGGAAGGCCGGGAAGTACGACTGGCTGCGGCCCGACGCGAAGTCGCAGGTGTCGGTCGTGTACGAGAACGGCGCGCCGGTGCGGGTGTCCCACGTGCTGGTGTCCACGCAGCACAGCGCCTCGATCAAGCAGGCCGGCATTCTCGAGTACGTCCGGAAGGATCTGGCGCCCCGCACGCTCGGCGCGTGGTTCACGAAGGACACGCAGGTGTACGTGAACCCGACCGGGAGCTTCGTACTCGGCGGGCCGTCGGCGGACTGCGGCGTCACCGGCCGCAAGATCATCGTCGACACCTACGGCGGGGTCGGCCGGCACGGCGGCGGCGCGTTCAGCGGCAAGGATCCGTCGAAGGTCGATCGCACGGGCGCCTACTTCTGCCGGTTCGTGGCGCGCGAACTCGTGAAGGCGAAGCTCGCGAAGCGGGCCGAGATCCAGGTCGCCTACGCGATCGGGATCGCCCAGCCGATTTCGGTCAAGGTCGACACCTTCGGGACGGGCGACGAGAAGGCCGCGGTCGAGTTCGTGAAGACGTTCGACTTCCGCCCGCGGGCGATCATCGAGCGGCTGAACCTGCTGCGCCCGATCTACCGCCAGACGACCAACTACGGGCACTTCGGCCGCCCGGGTCTGCCCTGGGAGGCGTAGGACGCCAGTTCCTGCCACATCCGGACCACCGACGCGCGAAGCGCCGCCGTGTGGCGGTCGTAGCGCGTGGCGGCGGGCTCGGCGGCGGTGGCCTCGGGCAGAAGCGGCGCCCCGAACTGCAGCGCCGATCGGGTGCGGGACCACGGGAGCAGCCGGCGCCACCGCAGGGCCTTGCCGCGCGGCCAGACCTCGAACACGCCGTGGATGGCGACCGGGACAATCGGCACCCCCATCTGTAACGCCGTGATGGCGGCGCCCTTCTTGAACCGGCGCGGGGCGCCGTCGGGGGACCGCTCGCCCTCCGGGAACAGGACCAGCACGCGGTTGCGCCGAAGGCCGAACGCCCCCGCCTGCATCGCCTTGACAAGATTGGCGTCCGGATCGACCGGGACGATGCTCCACAGTTCGGCGAGCTTCCGCGTGAACGGCGTCTGGAAGTACTCGCTCGCGCCCACGAAGTAGAGCCGCTTGAACAGGGCGTAGGGCAGGGCGCCGACCAGCAGGAAGCCGTCCAGATAACTCTGGTGGTTCGGGCTGAGCAGGAACGGCCCGGCCGGGGGAATGCGCTCGAGGCCGCTGATGCGCAGGCCCATCAATCCCCGGGCGAGCACGCTCACCAGTTTCATCGACGCAAACGCGAACGGCGCGAAGAGCGGCTTCGGCCGGAGGATGGCCTGCAGCGCGGGGTCGCCGGTGTCGTCGTGCAGGAGCCGCGTCCACGGATCCGCCTGCGCCGGTTCTGCCGGTCCTCCCGACGCCGACGGGCGCGTCGCCTCGACGAGATCCCGGACGGTGAAGATCCGTTGCGCGGCCTGGTCGGGGACATCGGCGCCGCACGTCAGCTCGAGGTGCGACAGGAGTTCAACCCGCTCCAGCGAGTCCAGGCCGAGGTCCAGTTCCAGGCTGGCGTCCGGCACCATGGCCGCCCTGTGCGTGGCGACGGCCCGAATCGCGGCCAGCGCCCGGGACACGTGCGGGTCGGAGGCCCAGATCCCGTCGGCGTCGCTCCACTCGGCGGGTTGGTCAGGCTGCTCGGCGCGCGTCGCGCGCTCGCGGTAGCGCCGTTCGATCTCAAACCGCTTCAGCTTGCGGGTCGTGGTGCGCGGGAAGTCCTCGAGCCAGATGTCGAAACTCAGCACGCGCTTGTGGTGCGGCAGGTCAATCGACAGCCCTTCGATGTCGAAGCGGATGACTTCGCGGAAATTGACGATGCGCCGTTCCTTCATGACGTCGAGATTCGGGACGACGACCGCATGGAGGCGCTCGGCGGCGGGCTGGTCGGGCAGGGCGATACCCATCACGCAGAGCTCTTTGATGAACGGCGACGTCAGGTAGTGCGCCTCGACCTCCTCCGGGTAGATGTTCTTGCCCGAGGCGAGCACGATCACCTCCTTCTTGCGGCCGGTGATGTAGAGGCGGCCGTCCGGGTCGAGGTAGCCGAGGTCTCCCGTGTGGAGCCAGCCGTCTGTCAGCGTGACCGCGTTCACCTCGGGCCGGTTGTGATAGCCCGCCATCACAATCGGGCCCTTGATCAGCACCTCGCCGTCAGGGTGATCCCGGTCCCGCCCGTCAGCAGGTTCCGCCGCGATGCGGATCTCCACGCCGTCGAGGGGCTGCCCGACCGCGTCCACATGGTGATCGCCTTCGTGGGTGACCGTCGCGGCGCCCGAGCACTCGGTCAACCCGTAGGCCTGCAGAATGTTGAAGCCCATCCCGTAGAGATCGAGGCCGATGCGCGGATCGAACCGCGACGCTCCGGACACCAGGACCCGCATGCGTCCGCCCAGCGCCTGGTGCGCCTGGCGGAACAGCGTCCGGCCGGCGTTGAGGCCGAGGTGACGGCGCAGCCGGGTGTTGACGGCAAGCAGCGTCCGGAACAGGGCCCGGACCGGAAACGGGGAGGCCGCCACGCGCTCCATGATCCGCTGGTGGAGCAGGTAGTAGAACTGGGGCACGACGCAGAACGCCGTGATCCGTCGCTCCGTGAACGCCCGCATCACCTCGGCGCTGTTCACCGTTTCGAGGTAGACGACCCTGGCGCCGACCGTGAGGGGGAGCAGGAGGTTGGCCATCTGGGCCAGGGAGTGGAAGAGCGGCAGGACCCCGAGGATCGCATCGCGTTCGTCGACATGCACGACCTTCAAGGCTGCCGCTTTCTCCGCGATCAGGTTGCCGTGGCTGAGGACGACACCTTTCGGATCGCTCGTCGTCCCGGAGGTGTACAGCGTCACGGCCGGATCGACGGCCGTCGCCGGGCAGGTCGGCGGGACAGGCACCGCCAGCGCGCCCGACAGGACATCGTCGAGCGACACGCCATCCGGCGCGCGGCCGGAGGTCAGCACGAGGCGGACCGGCGCCGGCAGACCGCGGACGGCGTCGCGGGCGACATCGGCGTATGTCGGCGAGACCAGAATCAGCGTTGCGCCGCAATCGCCGATGACGGTGCGCACCTGGGCCGCGCGATACGCGGTGTCGAGCGGGACCGCGACGGCGCCCAACCGCAGGACTCCGAGGTAGGCCCCCACCCATCGCGCCCCGTTGTCGGCGAGGATCGCGCACCGGGTGCCGGGGCCCGCGCCCATGTGGAGCAGCAGGCCGGCCACCTGGCCCGAGAGCGCCTCCAGGTCGCCGTAGGTCAGGATGTCGACGCCCGACCGATGGCAGACCTCGATGGCGGGCAGCCCGCTGAAGCGGCGGGCGATAGCGCAGAAGTCGTCGAAGACGTTCGTCATCGGGGCTGGTTGCCGATCATACCAGCAGACGGCGCGAGACGCGTCGCGACTCGGGCAGGCAGGCAGGCGGGGCGAGGCTACGGCGACAGGTAACTGGGCGTGGGGGTTTCGCGATCGGCGCTGAGCCGTTTCCGTTCGCCCTTGTCGCGATACATCCGGTGGTCGGCCACCGCGATCACGTTCTCGGCGCTGTCCGCCTCGTCGGGGAACGTGGCGGCGCCGACGCTGACCGAGAGCGGTACGCGGCGGCCCGGCACGGGTTCGACCCAGAGCGTGGCCACCGCCCGCTGGAGTTCCTGCCGGCGGTTCTCGGCCTGGATCGTATCGCACTCGCCGAGGACGACCACGAACTCGTCGCCGGCGAAGCGTGCGCACACGTCGTAGACGCGCAGGCTCCCCCTCAGGACGTGCGCGACTTCTCTGAGGGCGCGGTCGCCGGCCTGGTGGCCGAACTCGTCGTTGATCTGTTTGAAGCCGTCCATGTCGAGGACCAGGACCGACACCTGCCCGCCGTGCCTGTGAACTCGCGCCAGTTCCTGCGAGAGCTGGCGATCGAGATACCGCCGGTTGGGCAGGCCCGTGAGCACGTCGGTCAGGGACTGTTCCTGGGTCTGCTCGAAGACGACGGCGTTGGCAATGACCTGGGCGGCGTGATCGGCGACGCGGGTCAGGAGCCGGTGGTGCTCCGTTGTGTACACGTTGCGGTCGGCGTGATAGATGGCCAGCGCGCCGACAATCCCCGTCTTCGTCTCGAGCGCGCAGACCATGACCGACTGCTGACGCACGGCGGCGCTGGCGGCTGCGGCGGACGTGCCCTGGTGGGCCGGCAGCAACTCGCCGAGGCGGTCGATCGTCGAGGCGGTGACGCCTCGGATGGCCTCCTGGTTGGCCCCGACGACGTTGGAGCAGAGGAGGAGTTCGGACGCGGCGTCGATCAGGAACAGTGCGCACGAGTCGAGCGGCATCATCGACACCAGCCGCGACGAAATCAGAGACAGCGTGTCTGAGATTCGCAGCGAGGCGCTGAGCGTGTGCGCGATGTCGCGCAGCATCTGTTCTTCGCGGTACGCCACGGCGATGTCGGCCAGCGCCGAGACCGGGACGTCCTGCGAGAGCGTCCGCTCGTGGATCGGCTCAGCCAGCGGCGTCTGGAGCGCGCTGTGCATCCGCGACTCGATGGTGGGCAGCACCTCGATGAACCGCTCGACCAGCGTCGGGTCCAGCGCGGATCCGCCGTTTTCTCGCAGCGTCGCGATGGCTTCGGCGTACGTGCGCGGTGGACGGAACGGGCGATCAGTCAGCATCGACGTGAAACAGTCGACCACGGCGATGATGCGGGCGCCGAGAGGAATCTCCTGGCCCTTGAGGCCGACGGGGTACCCCCGGCCGTCCCAGTGCTCGTGGTGCGAGAGCACGAGCGGTGCGACCGGGTACGGAAACGGAACCGATCGGATGATCTCGGCGCCGACGCGCGGATGCAGCTTCAGCCGCTCGTACTCGTCGTAGGTGAGGCGCCCCGGCTTGGACAGGATGTGCTCCGGGACCGCGAGGTTGCCGATGTCATGGAGCAGGGCCGCCATCTTGACGCCGCGGATCTCCGGCTCGCTCATGCCGATCGCCTGGGCCAGCCCATCGCAGTACACCTGCATGCGGCGGAGCTGTTCCTGCGACGTGTTGTCCTTGGCCTCGATCGCGAGGGCGAGGGCTTCAATCATCGCGAGCTGGACGTCGGCGAGGCCCTTGATCTGCCGCTGCTCCTCGGCCATGCGATCGATGCTGGCCCGGTAGCTGCGATAGATCAGATACACGGGGAGCCCGAGGACGAACACCCACCAGATCCGGTCCTGGTGCGCGAACTCGACGGCCACCAGCGCGACCGCGGCGCCGAAGCCGTAGCTCGGGGCGCTCCAGAGGAAGGTGTTCTTCCAGACGCGCCGCAGGGTATCGCGGGAGGTGACGACCAGAACGGAGCCGACCAGCCCGGTGTTGAGGAGGTAGTAGACCGAGGCCGCGAAGAAGCCCGCGACCCAGCGGGCCCAGATGGCCGGCGGGAGCGCCGCCACGGCGGCCTCGAAGACGAGGCCGGATCCGGCGACGGCCACCGCCAGCGTCCCCATGCTGAACGACGTCTGGTGCCAGCGGGTCTTGCCCTTCACGCGGAACGTGCACTGGCTCCAGCCGCCCAGCGCCGCCACCGGTGCGCTCGCCCACGGCCCGACCAGCATCGCGGAGCCGAGGTTCACGATGTAGGAGAGCGACACCGTGGCCCCGCCGTGCCCCAGCGGCAGGGTCATCCGGGCCGACGAGGCGAGCGCCGACAGCGCCATCAGCGCGAGCAGCAGAGGCGCCTCGTGCAGATTCAGACGCAGCAGGCCGAAGCCCACGCACACCAGACCGAACCCGCAGACCACACCCACGAGGAACTGCGCGGCGCGGGGGAGGGCGCCGAAGTCGTGGTCGGCGGCTGAGCGGGTCCCCGAGGGCGTCGGGGCGGGGATCATGGCGTCTGTCATGCCCGGCCCCCTGCCTCTGACGACGTCCCGGGGAACATGCCGGCGACCGCGGCGGCCTCACCGGAACCGAATGTCCCGATTTCGTCGAGCCGGCCCTGCGCGGTGCGGAGCAGGTCGCGCACTGAATCGCCATCGAACGGGCTGCAGGCGAACGCCAGCCGGATTGGCGACTCAAGAGCCGGGGGCGGCACGATGGTGTCCGGCACGGCCGCGACAATGCGATCCATGATCAGCCGGCCGGCGCTCGGATCGCAGTCGGGCATGAGCACGACCAGCGAATCCTCTGCCGGTTTGAAGATCAGGTCGGCGACTCGCGTGGCCTGACTGACGGCTGCCGATGCATGCCCCATGATGTCCGGCGAGCCGGCGACGCGCACGCACAGCACGCCGAGCGTGCGGCTGGACCCGCCCAGCAATCCCCCTTCGCGCGCGACCAGGGCGTCCAGCACGCGGCCGTTGGGCGTCGACGTCAGATCGGCTCCGAGATCGTCGTGGAGCACGGCATCGGCGCGGATCGCATGGCTGAACGCCTCGGCTACCGGACTGCTGATGAGTTCGATCGCCTGGCGCTGCTCCTCGCGGAAGGCGTTGGCCTGGCTCGAATACAACGTGACGACACCGACGGCGTCCTCGGCGATGATCAGCGGAATGCTGAGGACGCTCCGGAACTTCGGGTCGAGGCTGTCGAGGCGATCGCCAAGGTCGAGGGCGGAGTCGGCGTTGATGACGGACCGGCCGTTCGCGGCGACCCACCCGCTGACGCCATGCCCGACGGGCATCCGGACGTCGTGCACGAGGGCCTCGCCGAATCCCGACGCGAAGACGGCCGCCATTTCGTCGGTCGCCTCGACGCGGCGGTAGAACACCACGAGGCCGGCCGGCGCCAGGCGCAGCAGGCAACGGGACACCATCTCGCAGATCTGCGCGATCCCGGCGTCGTCGCCCAGCGTCGACAGCTGGTCGTAGAGCCGGAGGAGCATCTCGGTCGCGTAGACGCGCATCTCGAGCGAACCCACGGCGGCGGCCGGCTCGGGGCGGCGCGTGTCGCGCGCCGCCTGCGCGAAGCGGTCCAGCACCTCAGGCAACGGTTCGTCGACCGATTCAGCTTCGATCTCGGACTGGACGACCCGGAACATGTCCACCACCGTCGGGTCGTACATCGAGCCCCGCTGTTCCTCGATGATGGCCAGCGCCGCGGCAGGCGACAGCGCCCGGCGGTACGGCCGGTGCGAGCGCAGCGCGTCGTAGCAGTCGACCACGGACAGCACGCGGGCCCCGATGGGGATGTCCTCCTGGCTGAGTCCGTCCGGGTAGCCCGAACCGTCCCAGTTCTCGTGATGATGGCGGACGATCGGCACGACCGGGTACGGGAAGTCGACGGCCGACAGCATGTCCGACCCGAGCGGTGCGTGCAGCTTCATCCGCTCGTACTCGTCGGGCGTCAGCTTTCCGGGCTTGTTGAGGATGTGCTCCGGAATGGCGAGCTTGCCGATGTCGTGCAGCAGGGCGGCCGCCTCGACGGCGCGAAGTTCCCGCTGGTCGGTCACGCCGAGCTGCCGGGCGAGCCGCAGCGCATAGGTCTGGACGCGGCGAATGTGCCCGTGCGTCACCTGGTCCTTGGCGTCGACGGCGCCGGCCAGCGATTCGACCACCTGCAGGTAGAGGCGGCTGACCTCGCCCAGGTGGCGGTTCTCGTCCTCCAGCCGTCCCATCGACGACTTGAACGTGAAGTAGGACACCAGCACCAGGGGCGCACTAGCCAGGACGCTGACAAGGACGCCGTCCTTCGTCGTATTGACCGCGAGCAGCACCGCGAGCGACGCGCCACCGAAGTAGTTGAGCGACACCCAGACGAAGTACTTCCGCCAGATGGTGATGGGTGACGTGCCGGTGTCGGTCGCCATCGCCAGCGCGTTGAGGACGCTGTTGAAGAGGAAGTAGACCGCGCCCATGGCCAGGGCCGCCAGGCCAATCGCGGTCAGCGACGCTGGCGCCTCCGCCAGGGGCTGCGCGCCGGAGATCAGGTAGTAGGCATGCGCCGCCACCCACGTCGAAAGGGCCGGTTCCGCGGCGTTGAACGCCACGTGCTTGATGGCCTTGTGCCCCCGGAACAGCGACACCATCAGGCCGTCGATGGCGACGATGGCGACCGCCGGGGCGGGGCCGAAGTAGATCACCAGAATGAAGAGGAAGGTCTCCGAGATGGACAGCGACGCGCTGAGCGCGGGCACCTTGACGGCGAGCAGGCCCGAGGCGACCACGAGGACGCCCAGGCCGAGATAGTTCAGGTACACGCCCAGCGGGACCGCCGACGCCTGCATCGTGTGCAGCGCGTCGAGCAGCGCCAGGACGCCGATGGCGAACACGATCGCCACGAAGGCCTGGTGCAGCCCCGGTCGCCGGCTGGAGACTGGATTCACGCGCGGCTTTCCTGCACGAGGGAGAAGTCGGCGATCTTGCGGTAGAGCGTCTCGCGGCTGATCTGCAGCACCTGCGCCGCACGCTTCTTGTTCCACGTCACGGCGGAGAGCACGCGGCGGATGTGTTCCTTTTCGACGTCGCGCAGGGGCAGCAGGATCGACGCGTCGGCGCGCGGCGCCTGGGCGGCCGGGTGCATGAACTGAAGGTCCTTCGGACGCACGATGCCGTCCAGGGCCGAGAGGGCCGCGCGGGACACCGTGGTCTCCAGTTCGCGGATGTTGCCCGGCCACGGGTAGGCCAGGAGCAGATCGAGCGCGTCCGGCGCCAGCTGCCGGGCGTCGAGCGGCAGGCCTTGCGCCGCGCAGTAGCGCTCGAGGAACCGATCCGCCAGTATCGGGATGTCCACCGGCCGCTCACGCAGGGCGGGCAGCCGGATCGTGAACGCATTGATGCGGTAGAAGAGATCCTCGCGGAAGGTGCCGTCCGCGACCAACGATTCGAGCGGACGGTTGGTCGCGCAGATGAGGCGAAAATCGACTTCGATGCTCGTGCGGGCGCCCAGGCGTTCGACCCGGTGTTCCTCCGTGACGCGCAGGAGCTTGGCCTGCGCCAGCGGCGAGAGGTCGCCGATTTCGTCCAGGAAGAGCGTGCCGTGATTGGCGAGCTCGATGCGCCCGGGCTTCCGCTCGTAGGCGCCGGTAAAGGCGCCGCGCTCGTAGCCGAACACCTCGGATTCGAACAGCGAGTCGGGGAGGGCCGCGCAGTTCACGGCCTGGAAGGTTTCCTGCTGCCGGCTGCTGAGTTCGTGGATGATCCGCGCCACGACTTCCTTGCCGGAGCCGGTGGGCCCGAGGATCATCACCGAGAGGTCCGTCTTGGCCACCGTGCGGATCGACTCGAAGATCATCATCATCTTCTCGTCGCGTCCGATCATTTCGCGGAAGCGCTGGACCGACGACGACCGGTCTTCCGTCGATTCGCCAGGCCGATCGGCCAGGAAATCCTCGACGAACTGCGCCAGGTCTGGATCGACGGGCCGGGCGAACTGATACAGAAGCTCGTGGGCGCCGGACGCGCGCACGACGCCGGCGTTCACCAGCTCCCGCAGGCAGTTGTCGACATCGACGCGGAGGCGACCGAAGGTCTGCATCACCGCCTCGATGTCGTACGCCTCGTGGGGCCGCGCGCCCAGGTACCGCAAGATGCCGGCCCGCAGAGGGGACTGGACCAGCGCCTTGAAGCGCATCCGCAGGTGGCCGGTGGCGCGGCCGCCGTCGATGAGGGTGACGTGGCCCGGAGCAGGAGGTGTCGTGGCTCGATTCAGCATAATTTCGCCTCGTTCTGTGGCGGAGTGTCTCAAGACTCGTGCCGGGGGTCGTAGAACGAGACATGTCGGGAAATCCCGAGCGAAAACGCGTAACCCCGGAATTCGGCCGGGTGTGCGGAGCTACGCGGAACGAGGCACGATCGGCCAAACGCTACAAGAAGTGTGACGTTTCGTGACACGGGCGCCACGCGCGTGTTCGAGGGTGGGGCAGTCCGTTCGGGCGGGCGAAAATGGAGACTGTTGGGAGGGGCACAGCGCGCCGGAACCAGTGCCGGACTCGCTCAGGGGTGCAGTTCGATGGCGGCGCGCCCGATCAGCTGTCCGGCGGCCGTGCAAACGTCCAGGCGGAGCGACCCGGAGGTGTCGGCAGGACCGAGCGTCACGGCGCTCCAGAGGCGGAAGCCGTCCGTCCGGCCGCCCACGACCTCGTGGGCGCTCGACGCCCAGAGCAGCCGGCCGTCCAGATACCAGCGCAGCTCCACGCGATCGCGCAGGCCGAGGGGCGCGCGGACGGCGGTAGACGCGAACACTCGGCGTCGCGCGGCGTCGGGCGCCGATGGCATCGCCCCGGTAACGCGGAACCGTCGGCGGTCGATGCCCGACCCGAACTCGGTGGC
>Ga0315275_10005276_pt1 | contig 12223 bp, 13 predicted proteins | sample YL17G03_0_MG_FD_205557 | JGI IMG/M metagenome (GOLD analysis project Ga0315275, IMG submission 205557) | Sediment microbial communities from Yellowstone Lake, YNP, Wyoming, USA - YL17G03_0 | ecosystem: Environmental > Aquatic > Freshwater > Lake > Sediment | place: USA: Wyoming | collected... | reverse complement strand
GATGCGCCGAAGCCCACGTCATCGGTGAGGATGAGCAGGACGTTGGGTGCGCCCTTGGGCGCGGTGATGGCCTTGGGGAAGTCCGGCGTGGACTCCTTGGCCGTGCGGTCAATTTTTCCTTTGAATGGTTGTGGAGGATGGGGCAGGACTTCTTGCGCCCAGCTTGATGTTGCCAGTCCGAAGACCAGCGCGAGAATGATGAGAATGCTTTGTTTCATGGCGTGTGGCACCCTTCTTTGTCTCTTAAACGGAAACATTCTAGGGGGCAGAAAATATTTTCTTAATGTTTTGAGATACACTCTCGCACCTTTCTCAGTTCAGATGCCAAGCTTTGCGTGAGGAGAGATGCTTTCTTTCCTCACTTCTATTTGGCTGCGTGCAGAGCTTTTTCCCTTAACAGCTCCGCCTCGAGGCGATGGACTTTCGCACGAAAACGAAATTCGGCCGCCATGGAACTGTTCGAGTCTGCCGCCATTTTCAACCCGTCGCGCCGGAACCCTTTCGGGTCCATTGCCGGAGTAAGGGCAGACAATTTTTTTGCGAAACGCTGAACTTCCGCTTCATGTCGCTCCGCATCCTTATCGTGCTGTGCCGCGATATCGAGATGCTCCTGTATCGCGTCCTTCATCTCATCTCCGCTCGCCTGCGCCTCGGGGAGCCCACTTATGCCGGATACGTCAGTCTGATGCCACAGTGCTGGCAGGCCGATCGCGACAATCGCGAGAACCCCTACGACACCTATGACCATTCGCATGCGTGTGTGCATTGGATAGTACCTCCTCCTTCATTAAGTGAGAATTGCGATTGCCAGTCAGTATACAAAACAGGATCAGAAAAACCAATGGCGATGGAGTGGCACTAGACGGTGTGATGGACCCGTTTTCGACTTAACCGTAGACTCCCCCCTTCCCACCTGCCTTTGATGCGCGTCTAACACGCGGGTCCCATTCCCGATCCCGCTCATGCTCTCGCGCCATACCCAGGGCTATTCCCCTGCCGGTCTGGGGTGGCAGTTAGGACCCATAGCAAGGACAAGTACGGGCGCACCATTGCTGATGCGCTGCTGCCCGATGGGACCAACGTCAATCACACGTTGGTCAAAGACGGCTGGTGCTGGTGGTATCGGAAGAATGCGCCGGGGAATACCACGCTGGAACGGTTAGAAACGTAGGCGAGAGAGGCGAGGCGGGGGCTATGGGTAGAACCGAACTCTATTCCACCGTGGGAGTGGAGACGACTTGGTAGAAGTAAATAAAGTCCTCGTAGCTGATGCCACCCTTGACACATCCCCACAGGCCGCCGAGCTTTGCGGCGTCATGCGAATCGAGTCTATGTCCTCTGAGATCCATGGGATGTACAGAAGACTGGTGGTCGTGTCTTCTCTCCTCGTCGCGTGGCGTCCCCTCGCTCGTGACGTAGACCACTCATACGCCACGAGTCAACGCACACATGCCCCAGCGCCACGTCAAAGAATGACCGGGCCGTTGCTCACTCAAGCCTGCATGTCCCTAACGGTCCCTGCCTATCCTAAACTGCCCTCAACTGCCTAATTCCCTTCTACTCCTCTTTGCCCTACGCTCAGTGATGACGCCGAGCAGATGCTGGCTTGGTCACCTAAGCGCGATGGAATGCGCACGAAAACGCACCAAAGCAGTCATAAGCAGTCTCCTGCCTAATTCCCAGGATGGCATCTCCGGCGTAGGGTGGGACCACGTTCTGAAACTGAGGAGGGCGCATGAAGAAAAAGAATCTTTCGATCAAGAACTCGCAGCAGTTATTGGCGTGAGCACGGATACTATTCGGCGAGCGGTTCGCAAGGGTGAGATTCCGGCGACAAGGGTCAGGACCGCGTTACGGTTTGATCTACACAACGTCCTCACGTGTATGCGGCGGAACGCGGAGGCCAAATTTGGGGCACGCTCAGCCTGCGCGCCGGGCGGCACTGCCGGTCGCGCGCAGGACGACCAGCCCCCGTCTGGTAATACGAGGGCTCGTATCGCAGAGGGGTCTCGACAAGACCTGCGCCGGATTCTCCGTAAATCTCCGAGAGTTCTTCCGTCTGTGTGGTGGGGGGGCCGGAGCGGTGGTCGTATCGGCGCGAATCCTCAGTGCGGCCGGTGGTAACGATAGCGGGCCAGAAGGGTTTCGACATCAGGGATCACGCGCGAGAGGTCGTCGGCTCGATACCTTCTCCAGCCCAAACGTTCCTCGTGTAACGTGCGGTTGAAGCATTCAATAAATATAGGCCGGTTCGGTCTTTTTGTACGGGCGAGCAATATGATGCCGATAGCAATAGGGCGAGCCTGGTGGGCACATGCCCCTTTGAACACCGGAACGTCATCGGGTTGCCGCACCTCGACACGCCCCGTAAAACGCCGAAACCTAGCGGTTCGTAGACCGGCGCTCCCGTTGTCACTGGTCAGGGTGGGCCGGAGCACGACCTCCACCTCCTTGGTGTAAATATCGATTTCCGCGAAGGCAACCAGGTGCCCACCCTCCAGGGTATCCATTTGGATGACCGCCCGAGCAGAGGACGCGGTCGCGACCGTGCCTCCCTTTGAAGTTGGTGCTCTGCGCAAGACCCTTCCTGGTGCATTTGGCGACAATCGATCTTAACCGCCTGTCCCATCAAGCCACAGCACTCTGGGGCTCTCCCATCACAGTACCTCTGGCACTGCGTTTAACCCCACAATACTTCACATAGTTGGTTTTTTCTTGTTGACGCGGCACGGTGGTATTCAACGTGCACCGGATTCCCACTGCGTGCCTGCAGGCGTAAGATGTCTTGCGCTCCTACGTCGAGGGCAGGATGAAAGACAATTGTTCAATCACAAGGAGGAATCCATGACTCACGTATGCTCGAAGCCCTCATTCATCACGACCCGCCTGCCGCTAATGGCTGCTGTGTTGTTCGGCACGATGGTTGCGGTCAGCGCCACGCCCGCCTTGGCCGCCGATGCCGCGGAACAGCAGCAACTTGTGGACAAAGCGAAGATGACGGTCGAGGCCTTTATTTCGGATCCCAGTGTGGGGCCTGCGACCCGCGACTTGAAGGGCGAGGCCAAAGCTTTGTTCATCGTGCCCCAATTCTTGCGGGGCGCGTTTGTGTTTGGCGGCGCAGGGGGCAGCGGCGTCCTGTTGGTCCGAGACGAAAAAACCAAAAAGTGGTCTGAGCCCGTGTTCTATACCATCGGCTCCGCCAGCTTCGGCCTGCAAATCGGCGGCGACGTGTCGGAGTTGATCTTTGTGGTGCGGAATCAGAAAGGGCTGGAAGAGTTCTATCGCAGCGATTTCAAGCTCGGGGCCGATACCAGCATGGCAGTGGGACCGGTGGGCGGAGGGGCGTCGGCGAAAGGGATTACGGCGGACCTCGTCGCCTACGCCAGAAAGAAGGGGGTCTTTGCCGGGATTGCCGTGGATGGCTCCATTATTGCGGTATCGGATGATGCCAATGCGGGCTATTACGGCAAACCCGTGCGCCCGACGGACATCATCGTCAAGCAGAGTGTCAGCAATCCAAAATCCGCCGATCTGCGCAACGCAGCAGCCAAGTTGATGAAGTAAGAGCATGACTGCAGCTCCCCCCCCCCGCGACAGTCGTGTCGCGCGGGGGGGGGCCTGGCAGAGCGCGTCGATGCGGGCCAGGCGAGACGGACGACGGAGGTTCGAGGTTTTTGGAACTTCGAACCCCGAACCTTGAGCTGCGCGTCCCGCTCCGCAGGTCTGGCTGACTGTTTCAGCATCTGGCTCGAGGAAGCAAAGATTCAGCGATCAAACAGGAGCGGGAGGGGAAATACATGAAGGTCATCATCATTGGTGGAGTAGCCGGCGGGGCGTCCTGTGCCGCACGCCTGCGCCGGCTGGATGAGAAGGCGGAAATTCTCATGGTGGAACGCGGGCCGTATGTGTCATACGCGAACTGCGGGTTGCCCTACTACATCGGCGGCGTGATCGAAAAAGAATCGAGCCTCCTCGTCGCGAGCGAAAGGACCTTCCGTGAGCAGTTCAACGTTGATTGCCGGGTGAATTGCGAGGCGATCAAGATCTCGCCGGACAAGAAGACCGTGGACCTGCGCAATGTCAAGACCGGCAAAGTCACCACCGAGTCCTACGATAAGCTGGTCCTGTCGCCGGGAGCGCCGTCGATCCGCCCGCCCCTTCCGGGCATCGACCTCCCGGGGATCTTCGAGGTGAGGACCGTTCCCGACGCGAGGACGATCCGTGAGTGGATCGAAACAGGTTCCTTATTCCTCTCCGGGATGGACAGCTACTCCGGATTCCAGACGGTGAGGCCCAAGACTCGTGCGGTGGTCATCGGGGGCGGGTTCATCGGCCTGGAGACGGCGGAGAATCTCGTGCATCGCGGGTTCGATGTCGCCATCGTCGAGATGGGTGATCAGGTTCTGGCGCCGCTCGATCAGGAAATGGCGCGCATTGTCGAGGGCTATGTGGAGAAGCACGGGATCCGCCTGGCCCTCGGCGACGGAGTGGCAGGGTTCAAGCAGGCTGCCAACGGCGTCATCGATGTTGAAACCCAATCCGGCAAGATCTATCCGGCGGATGTGGTGATCCTCTCGCTCGGCGTGCGCCCGGATACCACGCTGGCAAAGACCGCCGGGCTGGAGATCGGTCAACGCGGGGGGATCCGCGTCGACGAACAGATGCGCACGAGCAACCCGGATATCTTCGCTGTCGGTGATGCTGTCGAGGTGAAGGATTTCGTGACCGGCGAGTGGAGCCTCATCGCGCTCGCCGGGCCGGCCAACCGGCAGGGCCGCATCGCGGCCGATGTGATCACCGGGCGCGACTCCCGCTTTCGCGGCAGCCAGGGCACCTCGATCATCGGGCTCTTCGGCGCAGCGGCCGCCTGGACGGGCGCCAGCGAAAAGACGCTGAATCGGCTCGGCGACAAGGATTACGAGAAGATCTACCTCTATCCGAACTCACACGCAGGCTACTACCCCGGAGCCAGGCCAATCGCGATGAAGGTCATCTTCCGGAAATCTGACGGCCGCTTCCTTGGCGCGCAGGCGCTTGGCGAGGATAACGTGGACAAGCGGATCAGTGCGCTTGCGATGGCGCTCCAAATGGGCGCCACGATCTATGACCTTGAGGAAGCCGAGTTGTGCTACGCGCCTCAGTTCGGCAGTGCGAAGGATCCGGTCAATTTCTCCGGGATGGTGGCCGCCGGTGTCCTGCGCGGCGATATGCCGCTCAGCCACTGGAAGACTGCCAAGGCCGGATTCCTCCTGGATGTACGTGAACCGGCTGAACTGGCGGTGGAGAGTGTGCCGGAAGCGGTCCACATCCCGATTGGGCAGCTCCGTGCGCGTCTGGCTGAACTCCCGCGCGACCGCGAGATCCATGTCATCTGCCGTTCCGGCCAGCGCGCGTACTATGCCACGCGGATGCTGTTACAGAAAGGGTTCAACGCGAAGACGGTCTCGGGAGGCCTGCTGTCCCTGGCGCACAATCACCTGCTGGATGGCTCGCTGAATTAAAGAAAAGGTCAAAAGATGAGAGCAATCACTGTTGAGCCAAAAACACCGGGGTCTGCACGGTGGGAGGACATCCCCGAACCGGATCCACTGAAAGGCTCGGTCCTCGTAGAGGCCGTCGCCGTCGGCGTGTGCGGCACTGATGTCGAAATTGTTGAAGGCAAATACGGCTGGGCGCCTCCGGGCACCTCACGGCTTGTGTTGGGGCACGAATCGCTCGGCCGCGTGATCAATCCCGGGCTGGCCTCAGGCCTGAAGAAGGGGGATCTCGTGGTGGGCATTGTCCGGCGACCCGACTCGGTTCCCTGCCCGAACTGTGCGGTGGGGGAGTGGGACATGTGCCGCAATGGTCAATACACCGAGCGCGGCATCAAAGAGATCGACGGGTATATGTCCGAGCGATGGAGGATTGAACCAGAGTACGCGATGAAAATGGATCCCACCCTGGGCATCCTCGGTGTGTTGCTGGAGCCGACGACAGTGGTGACCAAAGCGTGGGAGATGGTGAGGGCGATCGGTCAGCGCTCGTTTTGGGAACCGAGGACGGTGCTCGTGACCGGCGCGGGGCCCATTGGCCTGCTCGCGGCCCTCATCGGCAGGCAGCAGGGATTGGACGTCCATGTCTTGGATCGCGTCACGTCGGGCCATAAGCCTGAGCTGGTGAAGGCCCTGGGCGCCACGTATCACTCGACACGCGTGTCAGAGGTCGGATTTGAACCGGACATCATTATCGAATGTACTGGTGTCGGCCAGGTCATCTCCGAATCCATTGGCAAAATTGGAGCGGGCGGGATCGTCTGCCTTACGGGTGTCGGTACGGGCGGCGCGACAAGCGGGGCGGCCACTGCAGACGTCGCCGCCGCGGCGGTGCTTCAGAATAACGTGGTCGTTGGAAGTGTGAATGCCAACAAGCGGCACTGGTACAAGGCCGGCGAAGCCCTGGCGCGGGCGGATCGAACGTGGCTGGCGCGCCTCATTACACGGCGGGAGCGTCCGGAAGATTTCGCGAAGGCCCTGGAGCGGAGGCCGGAAGACATTAAAGTCATCATTCAATTCTCTGAGGTATGAGGCTCAGGCACGGGGACTGCGGTTGGAGGTTCTTGATGCGAAGCACCCAAGGAGAACGAGAGAGGCGGAGTCAGAAATATGCCTCGCATAGATGCCTTCCCCGGACATAGACGGTGGCGTCGCCGTATCACGGTGATCTGTCTGCTGTCGTTCGTTCTGAGCGCGACAGGAGGGGAAGCCCTTGATCACGGGTACCTGGTGTATGTCGGGACCTATACCGGACATGGGAGCGAGGGCATTTACGCCTTCCGATTCGACCCTGCCACCGGTGAATCTGGTCTGGTCGGTCTGGCAGCCGCAACGGACAGTCCGTCCTTTCTCGAGGTTGATCCGACGGGTCGATTTCTGTATGCGGTCAATGAGGTTGACATGTTCCACCAGGAGCCGAGCGGCGCGATCAGCGCGTTTGCGATCGACCGAGGGTCGGGCGCGCTCAGGCTGCTACAGCAGGTGTCCTCGCTTGGGAGAGGTCCGGCGCACCTGTCCCTGGATAGGTCGGGCCGATTCCTAATGGTCGCGAACTACAACAGTGGGAACGTGGCCGTATTGCCCATCGGCACTGATAGTCGACTTGGTCTGCGCACGGCGTTCGTGCAGCATGTCGGATCGAGCGTGGATCCGGTGCGTCAGGCGGGGCCGCATGCCCATTTCATACAGGTAACCAATGATAACCGGTTCGTACTGGCAGCAGATCTTGGCCTCGACAAACTGTTGGTGTACCGGTTCGATGCAACCACGGGTTCCCTGACGCCAGGCAGCCCCAAGTTTGTCGCAGTAGACCCGGGCGCGGGACCAAGGCATGTCGCGTTTGCTCCGTCAGGGGAATATGTGTATCTGGTGAATGAGATGGCGTCTACGGTCACGGTTTTCGCGTACGAGCCTGGCCCTGGCACGCTGCTCAGGAAACAGACGATCTCAACGCTTCCGGATCAGTTCAACGGCAGCAACACCGCCGCAGAGATCACCGTAGATGCGAAAGGGAGATTTCTGTATGTCTCGAACCGGGGGGACGACAGCATCGCGGTCTTCCGTATCGATCCTGTCAACGGGAGGGTGGCGCCGCTCGAGCGGGTGTCGAGCGGAGGGAAGACGCCCCGCCATTTTGCGATTGACCCGACTGGTACCTGGTTGTTTGCAGCCAACCAGGACTCACACGATATAACGCTGTTTCGGATCGATCCGGACAGCGGCCGACTCATGGAGACCCCCCGGTCGTTAACGGTAACCTCTCCTGTCTGCGTGCGCATCGTCGCGCTCAGGTAATCGTGGAGGAGAAGGGAACCCATGATCGTTGCTGCCGTACATCGGCTGCAACGATCATCGACGAGGCGTTTCACCGTCCTAAAAAAGAAGCAGGCATATGACAACCCGTGGCCAACGAGCTGTGTCGGTCCGGTCAGCGCGCGGTTAGGCCTGAAGGTCGAAGGGGCGGGAAAACTTGTCGATAATGAGGTGATGAATGGTGACGTCGTTAGTGCTCTTATTCAAGTTTGTCTACGACATCGTCAGACGTTTGATCCATGACGCGTATTTCAGGGCCCTTGGCAGCGCGCTCCTGACGCTGCTCCTGGTCGGCACGCTGTTCTTCTGGCTGGCCGAAGGGCGGACGTTTCTCCAGGCCTTGGCCTATTCGGCAGCGACGATGGCAATGAATTCTCCCTACGGTATCGGCTGGGGACCCCAGACGACCGGCGGCATTCTGTTCAACATCTTGTACCTCTTTCTCAGCGTTGGCCTTTTCCTTCTGTTTGTGCTCGAAGCTGGTAAGACCATGGTCCAGTCCTACGAGGAGTTCTTCAAACAGATGGCCGATCGCCAATCACTGAAGCATGTAAAAAATCAGGCAGCCACGAAGAGCGCCCCCTGAGTCAAGGCCAGGAATATCTCCGGCGGCATGCTGGCACGTTCGCACCATGCGGGGGGCTTGCGAAAAATATTTTGTATCGTACATCAGGCTAATGTGGGCGATTGGGCCTGCCAATAAGACCCTCTCCATCACCGCTAGTCCGGTGATGAGCAACAGAACGAACTGGAGGAACGCGATCATGGCTAACGAAGCAAAGAAAAGCGGGGACCCGACTGCCTGCTTTCCTGGGGATCTCACAAAGAAGGACTTGGGCATGACGAAGGACGGTAAGAAATTCAGCACGGTACCGTTGAACTGGAAAGAGGTGTACTACACCAATTGTCCCCTCGTGTCCGCCAGCAATGTCGACCAGGAACTGGGTTGGACCAAAGAGGAGTTCAAGAAGATCGGCGTGAAGTACGGCTTCTTGCGCTCCGTTCCCGAGAACAACTGGTACCCGCACTACATCCACAACCTCGATAACCTCATCCGCTTCGGCGGTTTATTCCCCCCCATCCACGTTCACGCAGATATCCGCAGGACCAGGCTACTGGGGGTGACGCATGTATACGAAGGCGGCTGCATGATGGTGCGCTCCAGGGACAACATCTATCGGATGACCGAACTGAAAGGCAAGAAGGTCGGCCTCTCAAAGAGCCTCAACACCATCAAGTGCGACTGGTGGCGCATCCAGGAGGAACAAGGCATCGAGCTGATGCTCAGGATCAACGGCATGACCCGCAAAGACGTGGAGATCGTGGAATTCCCCTACCCGGATGACTGGTACGACAATCCCGAAATGGTGGGCCCACCCATGGAAAACCCATCTGAATTGTGGCTGAAGCGTGATCACAAGCACGACCTGGCCTTCCGTCCGCTGGAGACTGCGCTGGAAAAGGGCGCCGTCGATGCGATCTATACGCAAAGCAAACCCTTACAGCAACTCTCGGAGGCGACGGGCAAATTCAAGGCGATCGAGGACCTGTCCAGGTATCCGGACTGGACCCTGCAGGTGGCCAACGTTCCCGCCGTCATCACGTGCACCGCTGAAATGGCTGAGCAGCACCCCGAGCTTGTCGTCGCGTTCATGAAAGGCATGATCAAGGTCGGGCGCTGGGGGAACGAGCACAAGCACGCCGCGGCGGCGATCCTCGACAAGCAGACGTTCTACCTGGACGTAGAGCATACGTACAGAGGCGTCGAGCACGTCGACCTTGTGCCCAACCTGTCGCCCCAGAACATGGTTTCCGTTGAGATCGGGAAGGACTTCATGCTGAGCCACGGCTACATCAACAACGACTTCGATGTGCAGAAGTGGGCCGCGCCGGAATTCCTTGAACAGGCGGCGAAAGCACTAATCGAGGAACGCTGGAAGAAGGTAACCGGAGATAAGCTTCCCGAGGCGTCCGTGCTGCAGGCGACTACGAGACGGCTCGGATAGGCTGGAGGAAGTTCAGTAAACGGCGGGCGCTGCGGGGGATCTCGCGCAGGCTTCCAAAAGGCCCTAAGCAATTGAGGTAAGGCCTGTGATCGGTTGATCGCTCGATTTGCATGATGAGAGCCCAAGCAAGAGACCATCGGGAAGTCATTGCTGTGGAGCCCCATTAAAAAGGGAGAAGATGAGACATCGGCATGCAGTGGGTCTCACGGACAGCGTAGTCGTAGCGGGGGAAGACCATGAGTGACACAGAGCCCAAAGTCGCCGACATGTTGGCGCTGGACCGCACCCGGATGGCTGCTGAACGCACACTCATGGCCTGGCTTCGAACAGCTCTTTCCATGATCAGCTTCGGGTTTACCATCGATACGTTTCTTAATATGTTGCAGGAGCAAAGTCCTGTGTCCGTTCTGAGGCCGCAGGCACCGCGCAACGTGGGACTGACGCTCATCGGCATCGGGACCGGGAGCGTTGCAACACTGGAAATACATAAAGAGGTTGAGCCCGGATCAATTCTACAAGCCCTGGGACCTAACGTTCATCGTGGCCTGCCTGATTGGGGTTCTTGGCGTCCTGATGTTCGTGAGCATCAGTCTCAGAACCGGCCCCTTCGATTGATCGGTGGAGTTACCAACCTGAAGGCACTTCACGGCTCTAGTGATGGCAAGGAGAGAGAACCATGTTTCTCATGGATACGCTTCCGAGAATACTGACGTTCGCCTTTCTGATCACCGCCACGTTCAGCGTCGGGCTGCAGACCACAGCAGGCGATCTGTGTTCCTTGCTGGGATCAAAAGGGTTTCTCGTGCGCACTCTGGGCGAATTTCGTTGCCGTGCCCATCGGCGGCATTGTGCGGGCCAGGACGTTGCCGTTAAAGCCGGAGGCGGGACTTCCGTTGATCGCAGCGACGTATCGGCGATAGGCGTTCTTGGATATGAAGGGATTGATGTATGAAAAAAGAAAAGCTGCTTGGGGCTGTTATGTCACTGCTGCTGATGGCCTCGACTTCAGAGGTTGTCCTTGCCCAAGATGGGGAAAGTCCAGCGGGTACGTATGCAAGGACGGTGAACTCCTCGGCCCCGATGCCGGCGGGTCATTTTGCGTTACTCGCACATTATGCGGACGCATTTCTCAGCGCCAACCATGGCAAAGGCGGCGTGAGAACCATTTATGCGCAAGACCTGATGGATGGTGTCGATGACCCCCAAAAAGCTGATGAACTGGGTGACTATTACCTTCTCGATATCCGATTGCCTGCCGATTACGCCGCTGGTCATATCGCAGGTGCCGTGAATGTGCAGTTGGGTGATGTGGCCAATCCCGGCGTGCTGGCCATGCTTCCGATCGACAGGCCGATTTTGGTCATTTGCTATACGGGGCAGACGGCCAGTATTGCGAACGCCGTTCTTGCTGTGCTGGGCTATGATGCGTGGACCCTCCGGTTCGGGATGACATCATGGAAGGCTTCTTCATCCACTGCAGTCTGGTCTTCTTCCATCAAACAAGACATTACGGGAGGTAACTATCCTGTTGTGATGGGCACAAAGCCATAATGCTGTATATCGGGTTATCCTGATCCTGACCGAACGCGGCGAGCGCACCGCCTTATGGCTCGCGGGCCGGCCCGGAGAGCTGACCTTCGCCCAGGTGTTCCCCACTCCCTTGTAGCGCAGAGGCAAGACATGCACAGGAACCAATGACCCTCAGGCCGCCGACATGTTATACATCAAGGGCCTTGCCGCGCGGGTCACAGTCTACACGATGCCCGATGGGACCTTGAACGCTCTCGCCAGCACACAAAGCTTGACTCAATCAAGGTGGAAGAGGGCGGCGACTGCGAGGATCTCTTGCTCCGGTTCACCAAGGCTGGTAAAGAATCGAAAGGATTTCAAGCATGACAACACCAGTCGCGCCACTCACTGAACGCCCGGCATGGAAGGCGCTCACCGCGCACCATCGGATCATCCGCGAACTGCATCTGCGCAAGCTGTTCGCGGATGATCCCACGCGCGGCGAGCGCATGACGGCTGAGGCGGTGGGCCTCTATTTGGACTATTCGAAGAATCGCCTCACCGACGACACCCTTACGCTCCTCCTGCACCTGGCGGAGGAATCCGGCCTGCGCGCGCGGATTGATGCCATGTTCTGCGGTGAGAAGATCAATCTCACGGAAAACCGCGCCGTCATGCACGTAGCCCTGCGCGCGCCACGAGGGGCGATGCTCGTCGTTGACGGCGAGAACGTCGTGCCCCAGGTCTACGCGGTGCTCGATAAGATGACGGACTTTGCCGACCGCATCCGGAACGGAACGTGGAGAGGCCACACGGGCAAACGTATTCGCAACATCGTGAACATCGGCATCGGCGGCTCCG
>Ga0315275_10005275_pt1 | contig 12224 bp, 10 predicted proteins | sample YL17G03_0_MG_FD_205557 | JGI IMG/M metagenome (GOLD analysis project Ga0315275, IMG submission 205557) | Sediment microbial communities from Yellowstone Lake, YNP, Wyoming, USA - YL17G03_0 | ecosystem: Environmental > Aquatic > Freshwater > Lake > Sediment | place: USA: Wyoming | collected... | reverse complement strand
AGGATAGTCTGGATCTGCATCCCGTCGACCGCCTCCTGGGACGTTGGGTTGGTGTTGCAACCCCCATTGTCTCAGAGTCACCGACGGGATGCGTCTCTCAGCGAACGGGCCCCGGCGTGTGGAAGCTGACGCCGCCGTGGACGCCCAGCGCGCGTCCACCGCGGCTTGCAAAACGCGCAGACGCGTTTCCCACAGCTCCCACGACGCTTCATCTTTCTCGCTATTCACGAAAACACCAGCTCCGGATTCTCTCTGCGGAATTCATACTTTCACCCACAGATTCTGCGGAGGAAGCTTTAAAGCTTGGATTGAGGCCCGCTGCGGCAGACGAGCCCGCGCACTGCGCAGGCGGACTTGCCCCCGAGAATGGGGTCAGACTCCTTCCTTACGAGTCTGACCCCCAACTACGAGTCTGACCCCACTTGGGGCGATGGATGCGGCTAGCTGCGCCGCTCGTCCGGCCGGACGATCCCGAGTTTCTTCATCCGGAAGTAGAGCGTGCTCGCATTGAGGCCCAGCTTGTCGGCCGCGCCGCCCGGCCCCTTGATCTTCCAGCCGCAGGCTGTGCACACCCGGATGATGTGGTCCCGCTCGGCTTGCTCGAGCGTCCAGTCGTGACCATCGTCCGTGGATGGCGTGCCGGCCTGGTTCGTGGGACGCCGCCCCGGTACCGCACCCAGGGTGTCGGCCAGTGTCAGCACCGGGCCAGGCGACAGAATCACCGCCCGCTCAATCACGTTCTCGAGTTCACGCACGTTGCCGGGCCAGTCGTATTGGGAGAGCTGGTCGAGCACGTCCCGCGGGATGCGGTTGATCACCTTCCCCATGCGCGCGGCCTTCTTCTCGACAAGGTAGGAGGCCAGCAGGGGAATGTCCTCACGGCGCTCCCGCAGCGGGGGGATATGGATGGGGAAGACACTGAGGCGGTAGAAGAGGTCGAGGCGGAAGGTCCCCTTCTCGATCTCCTGCTCGAGTGGACGGTTGGTCGCCGCCAGCACGCGCACATCAACCTTGAAGGTCTCCGACGAGCCGACGCGCTGACAGTCGCCGGATTCGAGCACGCGCAGGAGCTTGGCCTGCAGGTCGAGCGGCAGATCGCCGATCTCGTCCAGGAAGATCGTGCCCCGGTGCGCCAACTCGAATCGGCCGACGCGTCGGACGGAGGCGCCGGTAAACGCGCCTTTCTCGTGGCCGAACAACTCGCTCTCAATCAGCGTGGGAGGCAGCGCCGCGCAGTTGAGCGTTACCATGGCCGCGCGGCGCCTGGGACTCGATCTGTGAATCCCATGCGCTACCAGTTCCTTGCCCGTGCCGGTTTCGCCGGTGATGATCACCGAGGCGTTGCTCTGGGCCACCTGTTCTATCTGCCGCAGCACGTGTCTCAGGCTTGCGCTGGTGCCGATAATTTCGTCGAAACCCTGCACACGCCCGATTTCTTCGACCAACTGGACGTTCTCGTCTTCGAGTTGCCGTTTCAGCTCACGCAGTTCTTCGTTCGCCCGCCGCAGTTCCTCCTCGGCCTGCTTGCGTTCCGTAATGTTCCTGGCCGCGCCCAGGTACTTCACCGGCCTCCCGTCCCGGTACTCGATTGGACGCCCGTGGACGTCGAACCACGCGAAACCGCCTGACCTGGTATGAATTCGATACTCGGCCGTAAACATCTCGCCGGTCTCGACAGAATGACGCAAGGTCTCGCGGAGGCGCGCTGCATCTTCCGGCGGCATGAGCGACAGCCATCGTTCGGTCGAGATCGTCCGCGGAAGATCTCCCAGGTCGTACCCGAGGTCGGGTCCGAGATCGCGGAACATCTGAATCGTACCGCCACGATCTGCGCCGTGGAACGAGGCCTCCCACAGGATGTCGAAGGCACCTGCCGTGAGCGCCCGCAGCTTGTTGCTGTCGCCGCCTATTTCCGAGATCACATGCTCGCGGTCCGTCACGTCGCGGATTACCGCCGTGGTCACGGTGGACCCTGGCCTGCCGTCACCCGCCCGCAGCGCCACCTCCACAAGCAGTTGCCGGCCATCCCGGTGCACCGCGGGGAAGGGGGAAGTCTGTCCCATCTGGCGCAGATGCGGCGTGGCCTCGTAGGCGGCCCGGTGCGCCTGGTGGGCGGCCCTGTGGGCCGTGGGAATCAGGTCTTCGACCCGCATGCGGAGCAGTTCGTCGCGGGAATAGCCAAACAGCCGCACGGCGACGTCGTAGGCCTCGACGATGGACCCGTCACGTCCCACGACGATGACCGCGTCCGACGCGGGAGGAGCCGACGGGTCTGCGCCCAACGGTGTTGAATTCGGGAGGGTCGGCAAGCAGTCAGTATAGCAACCGGGTCGGCATGTTGACCACCAGGCGGCAGACTTCCAGAAACCGGGCCGCATGAGTCAGACGCTGAATCAGGATCGTTTCACTCTCAACCGACTCCGGACAAAGGGCTTGCCGGTTTGGCCTGCGGCGGTCGCTTTACTGGCACGGTGATTGATAGCGGAGCAAGTATGGCGGGAGGATTCAGAATCAGCGGGATCGGACTGCTGAAGGCACTTCAGCTGAAGGGCGTCGACCTCGTGGGCGCCGGGCCGTTCATGTCGATGGCTCTCCGATAGAGTCCGGCGCTTCCCGCCAACCAGATCTCTGTCTTTGGCGCCCGGCCCTGGGCGAGCTGGCGTTCTACGGTCGAGGTTGCCAATCGGCCTCCTCGCCTCCTCGCCCACCACTCACGAGAGGGAATCGGCGATAATTTCCGCCCATGGCCACCGCGACACGCGACCACGACGATGTGAAGGGTATTTTCGAACGGTTCGTGCACTCGGAAGTGTCCGGCAGTGCTCTCCTTCTGGTCTGCACCGCCGCGGCCCTGGGTCTGGCCAACTCGTCCTTTGCCGAGGTCTACTTCGGACTCCTCTACACGAAGGCCGGTCTGTCATGGGGCGTTGCGACGTTCGCCCTCACGGTGCAGCACTGGATCAACGACCTGCTGATGGTCGTGTTCTTCTTCGTCGTCGGGCTCGAGATCAAGCGGGAGTTGCTCGTGGGCCAGCTGTCGTCGGCCAAGAGGGCCCTGCTGCCCGTGACGGCGGCACTCGGCGGCATGGTGGTGCCGGCGCTGCTCTACGCGGGATTCAATACCGGAGGAGCGGCCGCAGGCGGTTGGGGCATTCCGATGGCCACCGACATCGCGTTCGCCCTCGGCGTGCTCGCCCTCTTCGGGAAGCGGGTGCCGATCGGGCTCAAGGTCTTCCTGACGGCGCTCGCGATCGTTGACGATCTGGGCGCGGTGCTCGTGATCGCCGTCTTCTATACCGCGCAGATCCACTGGGTGTCACTCACGATCGCGCTGGCATTCCTTGCGCTCATCGCCGGGGCGAATCGTCTTCGCATCCAGCATCCCGTCGTCTATGTCGCGCTCGCGGTCGGGGTCTGGGCCGGTGTCCTCGGTTCGGGGGTTCACGCCACGGTGGCGGGCGTGCTCGTCGCGCTCCTCGTGCCGATAGGTGCCCGTCGCGATCCCGGGGAGTTTTTCGACGTGTCCGACGCGCGGCTGGCCGAGCTGCGTGACGCCGGATTGACCCCCGACAGCATGGTCTCGGACCGGTCTCAGTTCGACGCGATCTCCGATCTGCACAAGATCGCCGGCGACATGCGCCCGCCGGGCCTGGCCCTCGAGGAGATGCTGCACCCGTTCGTGGTGTTCTTCATCCTGCCGCTGTTTGCGCTGTTCAACGCGGGCGTTGCCATCGACGGCGGTTTCGTGGATGGGCTCCTCCACCCGGTCAGCCTGGGCATCATGGCGGGCCTGGTGCTCGGCAAGCAGGTCGGCATCGCGCTCTTCAGCTGGATAGCCGTGAAGAGCGGCCAGGCCGATCTGCCCGACGGCGTGACCTGGTCACACATCTACGGCGGCGCGTGCATCGCCGGGATAGGCTTCACGATGTCGCTGTTTGTGACCGAGCTCGCGTTCACGGACGTGACGCTGCTCGCTCGAGCGAAGGTCGGTATTCTGATCGCATCGCTGATCGCGGCAATCTGGGGCGCCGTGCTACTGCAGATGCGGCTGCCCCGCGCGCACGTCGGCCGACCCTGACGGGCGTGCCGTCCAAGCCCCAATACTGTTCACATGTCGTCACCCCGGTGAAAACCGGGCCTGCCCCGGCGAAGGCCGGGGGTCCAGCGTTGTTACTCTGGCTGGATTCCGGGTTCCGCTGCGCGGCCCCGGAATGACGGCAGGGTGTTAACTGAACGGCATTGGTCCAAGCCCGGGCTCATTTGTGATGTGTGTGTTCGCCCCGGCCACGCGGGCTGAAGCCCGCGTGCTCCATTCCCGGCGCATGCTCAATACAACCGAGCGCCGGGGTTAGAACGCTTCCTGCAGCCCGAGATACAGGCCCTTCGAGCCCTGCCGTCCCCAGCCGTAGTCGATGCACAAGTTCGTGCGCGACCGCTTGTTGAACTTCAGCCGCAGCCCGATCCCACCGGCGGACGCGAACGAATCGAACAGCTTCTCATCGGCCTGGGTGTTGGAGAGCGTGACGGTATTCACGAACGCCACCATGCCGAGCAGCCCGTTGCGGGTGAGGGTGGCGCGGTACTCGAGTTCGCCATACATGAGCCGCTCGCCTCGGAATCGTCCCTCCGTGTATCCGCGGCCCGACCGGCCGTAGGTGTCCATGCCCAGGGCAGGCAAGTCGAAATAGGGAGCAACACCGGACGCCACGAAGTCCCCGTAGACCCAGAATGCCAGCCGCTGGCGCCCATCCTTCGTCACGCCCACGTACGACCGCACGTCGAAGGACGTCTCCTGCCAGTCCGAGTCGCCGCCGAGGTGACTCCTGACAAACGGCCGGTACGTCACGCTGGCCAGCCAGCCGCGGTACGCGTTGATCGGACTGTCCCGCGTGTCGAGCATCAGGTTCAGGCTGAAGCCCGTAGACGACTGGCCATCGAGGTCGAAGCCGTTCTCGGTGCTGTACGACACGTAGGTTGAATCCTCCCACGCGGGATCGCCCTCAACACCGGGCCGGACATCCAGGTGCGCGCCGTAGTGGAATCCGGCGCCCGCGTAGACGCGCTTCCGCAATTCGTACCACGCGGTGTCGTAGATGCGGATGTAGGTGAACTTGGTGTTGACGGCGTCCGCGGGCGCTGTGTCCGTGCCCAGGCCATAGCTGTCCTGCGACGTCCACTGGAACCGGTTGTCCCCGTCGAGCCGCCACCGGTTGTCCTTGCCCGACGCGCCAAACCTCAGCGTCAGCGACGTCTGCTTCTTCGCCGACACCGAAAACCCGATCACCGCGGACGAAATCGTCGTCGTCTTTGGATCCCCGAAGAACTTCGCGAGGTTGCTGGTCGCGCCGATGGTGAAGCCGGTGGACGGCTTGTAGCCGACGGTGGGCAGGATCGCGAGCATCAGCTTCCGGTAGTCCCAGGCTGGCGCACTTGCAGGGTCTGGAGGCGTCTTCCCGAGGATTCGCCGCGCGACATCGAACACGTCGGTCTGCTGATCGGGTAGAGTCTGGGTCGCAGCGCTGGGAGGGGCCGGGGCACTGCCCTGGGCTGATCCGCCGCTCGCTACGACCGGCGGTGACTGGGTCTGGGCAGACGCCGTCGCGGCGCCACGGCCGGCCAGCACGAGGGCCAGCAGCAGTGGTACGGCGACGAGGCGGAAGCGGGTTCTCATCGCTCGTGTTCCTTCGTTACTTCGCCCCGCTCGGCACGAGACCGTCCTTGCGCATCTCCTTGACCACCTCCGCGACCAGATCCTTGACGACCTGCTGCGCACCCTCCGGATTGGTCTTCTCGCTCACGCCGGCCCAGATCAACTTGCCCTTCGTCAGGTCGTAGATGAGCGTCTCGATCGTGACGATGGTGTCCTCGCGCCTCGTGACGCCGCCGATGGCGGTGCTCCAGCCATACCCGTAGTAATCCCACGGGCTCGCGTACATCGTCGTCAGCCACAGGTCCGGCGTGTAGGTGATCTCCTTCTCCGCCGAGACCACCCGCATGATGACGATGCCTAGAACGCTGGCGCGCTCGAACCAGCCCTTCGCCTTGTCCTTGTCGCGGAGTTCTTCCCGGGGAATGAGCCGGTACGCGGCCACGCCCTGCACGCCACGCGCGGTCAACTCGCGGGCCAGCGCCTCCTCGGCCGCGATTTGGAGGTTCTGGTCGTCGGTGATCACGAGGGCGGCGACTTTCTTGCCAGCGAAGCCCAGGCGGCCGGCCTCAGGCGATTTCCAGGTGGACTTGAACTTTGCCGCGTAGACTACGGTGCCCACGACGAGCGCGATTGCCACAACGACCACGAGAGACCGACGCATGTTGAGTGCTCCTTGCAGGGGTTGCTTGATCTTAGCCTGTTAGAAAACAGAGGTATCCGTGTTTGTGTTCTTACAGGCTCTTATGGCCGTTCCGAACACGTACACTGTAACCATTATTCATTGACAGGGCCTCACCTTTAAGTGGAATACAGTTCACATATCGTCACCCCGGTGAAGGCCGGGGTCTAGCGTGGTCACCCTGACGGGATCCCGGGTTCCGCTGCGCGGCCCCGGAATGACGGCAGGGCGCGAACTGAACGGCATTGCCTTCGTGGCGGCGAAGATCACGGCGGAGCGTCTGTCGAATCCCCTGGTGCGCGACTGCAGATCGCTCCCGACGGCGGCCGTCGCCCCCACGATCACGAGCGACATCCCGAGGGCTGTATGGGTGGAGATGCCGGCGATGTACACCAGCCCCGGCATGGTGATGATGGATCCGCCGCTGCCGAGCGTCCCGAGAGACACGCCGACGAGCACCGCCAGCGCCAGCGCGACGATCAGGCCGACGGTCACGAGGCGTCGCCCGGCATCCGCGGCTCCCGCTTGACGATGACGAGGGTGAAGTCGTCATCGTAGGCCCGCCGGCTGGCGAACGCCTGCGTATCGTCGACGACAGCCTGGATGAGTTCGCGCGCGGTGGTGCCCGCGCACCGTCGGAGCACGCTCTCGAGGCGCTCAGTCCCGAACATCTCTCCGGCGGCGTTCATCACCTCGATCACGCCGTCGGTATAGAGCACGAGGATGTCGCCGCGCTCGAGCGTCACGGTGTCCGGTTTGAACCGTGCGCCGGGCCACATGCCGAGCGCTGGCCCACCGCCCGCCAGCGTCTCGCACGCACCGCCGGCCCGAACCAGCAGTGGCGGGTTGTGACCGCAGTTGGCGAAGGTGAACGCGGCGGTCCCCGGGTCGAGGAGGCCGTAGACGGCGGTGACAAAGCGAGACGAGTCCATGGAATCCAGCAGGATGCGGTTGAGGCGGGTGCCCACCTGATCCAGCGGGAGATCGCGCGGCCGCTGCGCCCGGAGCGCGGCCCTGAATGTCGCCATGATGAGCGCCGCGGCCACGCCCTTCCCCGACACGTCGGCGATGGCGACGCCGAGGCGGCCGTCCGGTTGCGGGAGGTAGTCGAAGTAGTCGCCGCCAATCTCCCAGGTGGGCACGTTCATGCCGGCAATGTCGTACCCGGCGAGTACGGGGTCGGCTACGGGCAGGAGCGCGCCTTGCACGTCCCTTGCGATCCGAAGCTGCTGCTCGATCCGGTGCTTCTCGATCATCTCGCGGTGGACGATCGCCTTTTCGATCGAGAGGGCGGCGGCCACGGCAAAGAACTCGAGGAACTCCGTGTCGGCTTCCGAGAACGCATCGATGGTGTCGCTCTCGAGGTTGAGCGCGCCGACGACATCGCCGTTGCTGACGATGGGCACGGCAATCTCGGACCGGGTCGAGGCCTTCCCTTTGACGTAGCGCGGATCCAGCCGCACGTCAGGCACGATCACCGTCTGCCCGGTGGCAATGACATGCCCGACGATGCCCTTCCCCTGCCGAAGCATCGGGTCTTCGTCGCGGGGCGTGTCGTCGAAGCCGACCGTAGCCATGCCGGCGATCAGGCGCTCGCCGGTGTCGAGGCCGAGGGGCACGCGCCGGTTCAGGACGAACACGCCGGCCGCGTCGTAGGAGACGGCCGTGCGAACTGACTCGAGCAAGAACCCCAGCACTTCCTGGAGATCGAGGGTCCGCCCGATCTCCTGCGACAGTTTCAACAGGAGCCGGTACTTGGCCTCGGGCGACAGGGTGTGGGACGGCGGCATCATGCGGTCGTGGCTCCGTGTCGTTGATTGTACATGGTGCAGACGCGCGAGGGGTGCCTGTGGTTGGCTGTCCTGTCGTAAGTGTGAACGGCCGGGCGCAACTGTCATCTGCTCCTGACAAGCATGGGCACGTGAGGCGGCACGCCGGACCCAGTCGCGCCGGGCTCCGGTTCGGCGGCACTCACAGTCGCCCTTGCGCCGGTAGCGGCCGGGGCCTAGAATCCGGCCTATGCGCCTGTCCATTGTCGCTCTCGTGCTGGCGGCCCTCGCGACACCGGCCGCCGCTGCCGACCGCCCGAACATCATCTTCATCATGTCGGACGATCACGCCGCCCATGCGATCAGCGCGTACGGGTCCCGCGTGAACATCACGCCGAACATCGACCGCATCGCCAGCGAGGGCACGCGCTTCGACAATGTCTTCGCCACCAACTCCATCTGCACACCGAGCAGGGCGTCGATCCTGACCGGCCAGTACTCGCACAGGAACGGCGTGCCGGTCTTCAACCGCTTCGACAGCACGCGGCAGACGGTGGCGCGGCTGCTCCAGGCCGGCGGCTACTACACCGGCATGATCGGCAAGTGGCACCTCGGCAGCGATCCGGCGGGGTTCGACCGGTGGGAGATCCTGCCGGGCCAGGGCGCGTACATGGATCCGGTGTTCTATACCGCCACTGGCGAAACCACGTATACCGGCCGCTACGTCACGGACGTGATTGCCGATCTCGCCATCGAGTTCATCCGGAGCCGCCCGGCCGGGAAGCCGTTCTTCCTGATGATGCACCACAAGGCCCCTCACAGGCCGTGGGTGCCGGACGAGGCGCACCGGAAGCAGTTCGAGGGCCGCTGGATTCCAGAACCGCCGACACTCTGGGATACCTATGCCACGCGGACGGACGCCTTGCGCGAGAACCAGCAGCGCGTCTTCGCCGACCTCACGCGGCGCGACCTCAAGCTGCAGCCGCCGGCCGGCCTGGCAGGGCCCGAACTGCAGACGTGGCTGTCCACCAAGCCGGACGAGGTGAGCGTGGAGGTCGGCGGCAAGGTCGTCACGCTCGCGGGCGAAGCGTTGTCGCGCTGGAAGTACCAGCGCTACATGCAGGACTACCTCGCGGCCGTGCAGTCGGTGGACGACAGCGTCGGCCGGCTGCTGGATGTCCTCGATGCCACCGGCCTCGCGAAGAACACCATGGTCATCTACACGAGCGACCAGGGGTTCTTCCTGGGCGACCACGGGTTGTACGACAAGCGGTTCATGTACGAGGAGAGCTTGCGCATGCCGTTTCTCGTGCGATGGCCTGCGGGTGTTAAGGCAGGAACAGTGTCGCGCGCGATGGCGCTGAACGTCGACTTCGCGCCGACATTTCTCGAAGCGGCCGGGCTCGCGGTTCCCTCCGACATGCAGGGCCGAAGCCTGGTCCCGATCCTCAAGGGCCAGTCTCCGCCCGACTGGCGGCAGTCGATGTACTACCGCTACTATCACGACCCCGGCGATCACAACACGCGAGCCCACTACGGCGTCCGCACCGTGACACACAAGCTGATCTCTTTCTGGAAGAGCGGACAGTGGGAGCTGTTCGACCTGGTCAATGATCCAGCCGAGTTACACAACCTGTACGGGCAGTCCGGGCAGGAGAAGATCACCGCCGAACTCAAGGCCGAGTTGCTGCGTGTGAAGCGGGCGCTGGGCGACGAGGACCAGTTCGCCAACGAGCAGCCGCCGGCGGGGGTGGACGGCTCCGTCACGAAGCTCAGGGGCAAGTAGCGAGAGAAGTCGGTGCCTTAGCGGTTGGCGAGCGTCCGGAAACCCTTTCCGCGAAGCAGGTGTTCGTCGGCGGTCACCAGCGTCAACTCGTAGACATCAGCCGTTGCCGCAAGGAACCGGTCGGCCGGGTCGTCATGGCCGACGCGCACAGCCCGGCTCCGAATCGCCACCTCGCGGCTCAGTGGCGCATCGTGCATGGGCGCGCGCGTGAGGGCCAGGTCCACCCAGTCACGCGGCGCCGTTCCGTCCCTGACCCGCACACGGCCGCGCTCGGCGAGCAGCAGGAACTCCCAGATGCTGATCGGCGACAGCCATAACTCGTTCCTCGCGTCGGCGAGGGCGGTGGCAACCCGCCTCGTGAGCCGCTCGGGCTCGGCATGGCTCCAGAGCCAGATGTGGGTGTCGAGCAGCAGTTTCATGTGAGCGCGTTCCAGGTGACCAGTTCGCTTGACGGCGCGATCACGTCTCCCTGGATATCCAGGGTTCCGCGCAGCGTCCCCAGCCACGCTCGTGGCGGAGGCGCCGGGGACGGAGGGACGATGTCCGCCACAGGTTTGCCGAATCGCGTGACGCGCAGGGGCCGGCCCGTCCGGCGGACGCGCTCCAACGCCGCCAGGCAGGTAGCCTTGAACGTCGAGATCGCCATCGTGTCCATGCCATGATAGTACCATGGTCAACGACCATGGTCAATATCTTGTGAGCGCGTCCGGACGTGCCACGCCGGGTGGCTGCGCGGCGGCCGCGCGGACTCGGCCGGGCAGCGCCAGTTCGGGCCTGGCGGGCTGACCACAAGACTGTTCACATATCGTCACCCCGGTAAAGACCGGAGTCTAGTGTCCCGAGTCAGAAGTTCGCTGCCATATTCCGGGCGGGGCATCCCGGTTCGCAGCGTTGCTCCTCCCTCGAATGTTCCCGATATTCTCGGTCTTCGCGCCTTGCGATCCGGGCGCCGCGCTCCGGACTATGTGTCACCGAACCTCTGACTCGGGACACCAGTGTGGTCGCGCTGACTGGAGTCCGGGGGCCGCTGCGCGGCCCCGGAATGACGGCAGGGTGTGGACTGAACGGCATTGGGGCTGACCAGTGGTAGCATCTGCCGATGGATTTTCGCCCCCGGTGCGACGCACGATCGTGGGCCACGCGAGCCGCGCCGCTCCTGGTCGTCCTGGTGTGCGTGGCCGCAGTCCCCCGCGCGGCGCTCGCCGCCGACACGGACACGGTCGTTCTCCGCAACGGCGACCGGCTCAAGGGCGAAGTCAAGAAGCTCGACCGGGGGCGGCTCGAGTTCAGCACGACAACCATGGGCACGGTCTACATCGAGTGGGACAAGGTGATCGCCGTCACCTCTTCGAATCTCTTCAACGTCGAGCTCACGGACGGCACACGTCGCGTCGGCAGTCTGGGTCCGGGCCAGGCCGGACGCATCAGGATTGCACTCGGCGACCTCGCGAGCGAGTACGACATCATGCAGGTCGTGGAGATCAGGCGGCTCCGGGAGCAGTTCTGGAGCAGGCTCGACGGCTCCATCACCCTGGGGGCCAGCTACACGCAATCGAGCGGCGTCGGCCAGGGTTCCGTGGGCGTGGATGTCAGGACGCGCCGCGAGCGGTTTGAGGCGAGCACGAGTTTCGACACGACGGTGACGGTTCAGCCGAACGAGCCGGAATCGTCGAGAACCGCGCTGAGCGTGGGATATTCGCACTACCTGAAGAACCGATGGTTCGTGCCTGGCACCGGTAAGTTCGAGCGCAACACGGACCTTGGGCTCAAGCTGCGGTCATCGGTCGGGACGGGGCTCGGGCGGTACCTGGTCCAGACGAATCGGTCGCTCCTTGGCGTCGGGGCAGGCGCGGTCGTCACACAAGAGATCCCCGTGTCCGGCGACACTACGAGCAACGTCGAGGCCTCCCTCGGCCTGAGCATTTCCTACTTCACGTACGACACGCCGAAGACGTCATTCTCGCTGTCCGTGGCCGCGTATCCAAGCCTGAACGTCGGCGGCCGTGTCCGTGTCGAACTGGACACCAGCCTCAATCGGGAAATCGTGAGCGACTTCACGGTGGGCTTCACGGTGTACAACTCGTACGACAGCAAGCCGCCCACGGAAGGCGCGAAGAAGAACGACATCGGCGTGACGCTCAACGTCGGGTGGGTGTTCTAACGGCCTGGCCGGGGGACGAGGCCCGCCGCGCGAGGCCCTACCTGATCAACATCGTCACCCCGGCAAACCACACGTTGCTGACCGGGTTCTCGGCGACGCCGCTGGGAGTCGGGATGTCACCGAGCGACGCGACGTAGTGGCCGCCGAAGGGCGCGAAGGCGACGCGGCGGTCACGGCCG
>Ga0315275_10005274_pt1 | contig 12225 bp, 14 predicted proteins | sample YL17G03_0_MG_FD_205557 | JGI IMG/M metagenome (GOLD analysis project Ga0315275, IMG submission 205557) | Sediment microbial communities from Yellowstone Lake, YNP, Wyoming, USA - YL17G03_0 | ecosystem: Environmental > Aquatic > Freshwater > Lake > Sediment | place: USA: Wyoming | collected... | reverse complement strand
GATGAACGGGTTCGCGAGGGCGACGGCTTTGGACGAGATGTCGATGCCCCACGCGCCGAAGCCCGCTTGCCGTAGCCTCGAGGGAAAGTCCCCCGCCCCGCAGCCGAGGTCGAGCAGGTTGGGCATGATGCGATGGGGCGCCTTGCCTTCAGGTAGCATCTCAGCGAGCACGGTGGCGACGGTCCGGTTCCCCTCCCACTGGTGCGCGGTACCTCGGTATGGCTCCCATGAGCCATCGGACTTGGGGCACAAGATGCCCCGCCCGCCGACGCCATAGTAGAAGTCATCGTAGTGGGTCGCGGGGTCGAAGACTTGCCCGACCTCAAGCCGGCGGTATTGCCCGCTCTGCACGATGCTCAAGTCAGGAGAAGAGCCAAAGACGGCGTCGATGTCACGTTGCACGTCGTTGGAGGTGGAAGACTTGTCCTTGTTGTTCCGCAGTTTCATCAGGGTCTCACGGGCGCGAGCTTTTTCCCGTTCAAGAAGCTCCGCAGGAAACACGAACGGTTCAGCTGCGGCAGCGGCTTCGACGGATTGATGCACGTGGTCGACGAGACCGAACAGGTTGGCCCAACGGAAGAGGGGGTGCTCGTCGGGGTGCACCCATCCCGTCTGTGGCTGGTCGACGTTGCAGGCGAGTAGTACCATGGGCTGGCGAACGACCGCGCAACGAATCGCTTCATCCACGTTCACGACGTTCACGCAACGAATCGTTTCATCCTCGTTTCTGCACACCGGATACGGTTCCCAGCGGAAGAGCCAGCGGGGATCGCCTCCGACCTCGGCGTGCACGCCGAAGTGGAGCATCCACTGCTTCGAGAGTGGGTCCACAACGAAGAACTGCGGGCAGAGTTGAAGCACGTGTCCAAGCGCCTCACGGAGCGGTGCTGGGTCGCGGATGAAGTTGGCTTTCTCGAGCATCACGCCAGCGGCGCCGAGGAGTTGTTCTTTACGGTGCGCCTCTAAAAGCAGGGCGAAGTTGTGCCCCGGCAACAACGAACCCGGCCCGAACACCACACCCTTGACCGCCACGTCATCGACGATGTAGAAGCCAAGTCCCCGTGCAGCGTCGCACGGGATAAATTCGTGTAGGGTTCTAACCATCATCGTCCTCGGTTGCCCCCGAACCGGCGAGGAGCTTGGTGTACAGGGCGACGTGACGCTCTGCGGTGCGAGGCCATGCGGTAGCCCGGGCCAGCGAGAGCAACCCCTGCTTGCTGTGACGCCGCAATGCGGGGTCAAGAAGCATCGCGGCGAGGGTCGTGATTGCCGACAACGTTGGGCTCTCGGGGTTCTCGATGTTCACGTCAAACGCTGGAGCTCCGGCGAAGATGGCGTCCTCATAGATGGGCCGGTTCGCGACGATGAGCGGGACTCCATGCGCCGCGTAGTTGTGTACCTGCCCCGACGCTGACAGCGTCGTGGACTGGGTGTTGAGCATGCCGAAGCTTGCGAGGGCGAAGATGTCGGCCAGCTTGTCGACGGGAACGAAGCCCTCACGATAGACGATGCGTGGTCCACAGCCTGTGGCGTCGATGAGCGACGGCAACACGGACTGACCAAAGTGGGGGTCCTTGGCTTCACCAACGAGGATGAGGCCCAAGTTGTCGGCGAGACGGCGGGCGCGCATCTCGGCGAACGTTCGCACCGTACCAAGGACGTTTTTGTCCGCGCCCAAAAACCCGAGCACGACACACCAGTGCCGTCCCCGCTGCGCGGACGTGAGGCTCAGGTACTCCGCACCCAACTCAGAATCACCGACGGTGCGAGGTGCCGGCGTTCCGTGCATGATGTGGCGGATGACACATGGACCATCAACCCGAGCGACAGTGAGGGTCGCCTTTGCTTTGAGCCCGTGAACCACAAGAGCGTCGGTGGCACCCCGGAGCGCGTCGTACCAGCTCGACTCGAGGCCCCCGTAGTGCCGCATCGTGTGCAACGTGACCACAACTTTACACGCCTTGCGTGTTGCCCGGAGCGTGTTGATGAACGAGGTGTTGTGGCGGAAGAGCCCGTGCTCGTGCTGGAAATGAATCACGTCAAGTTTGTGGTGTCGGGCCACACTAGGAATTGTGTCGATGTTCCCGCCACCACTGATTGACCAGCAGACAGTGGCCTGCAAGTCGGCCAATTTGGGCGAGGCTGGTCGCATACCAGTCTGGGCGTCCTGCGGCGCGAGAACGAACACTTCGTGCCCGGCGCCGACGAGGGCGTCGACGAGCTGCTCAGAATACGTCGCGATTCCACACGGGGCACGCCAAGTTGTCACGTAACCAATACGCACGTTGAGACCTCGTCAGTCTGTAGGGGCTGTATGTACCCGATAAACCTAGCGGTGTCAACTAGAATAATGCTTGGCGATGTAATAGCCGACGGCGCCGACGAGCGCGACGCCGTAGATGCCGAGGTCGTCAAACCCGCCGCCGAGCCCACCGACCGCGACCGCTGCCTGTGTCATCGCGCCGGCGAGGTAGACACGCCACGCGACGGTGCCGGGGGTCATGCAGCCCGAGGCGCCACAGAACGAGGACTGATACGTGGCGAGACCTTCCCCTTGAGCTCGCACCCAGTTCATGAGGTCGGTGTACTCGGCGCCAGCGCGCACTCCAGCGAGGTCGAGCAGCTTCTTGGTGGCCCCGTCCCCGATCATAGTGTTGAGTTGCGCGACCGCCCAGAACTCGTATCCGGAAGGGTTCTGAAGCCTTCCGGACGCCGCGTAAGATCGAATGAGGGCCTGAGTGGACGTGTTCCACAAGCTGAGCCCGCAAGACAGGTTCGTCGTGGGGTCGAAGGCCTGCGCTTTCGTCGTGATCCCGCACGAGCCGCGTGAGACCCAGACCTGGAGCAGGCCAGCCTCTGTCGTGCTCTCGACGTAGGCGTTTGGGTTCGCGCAGACGGCGGGGTCACTTCGGGACCCGGTCTCGACGGCGATGCGAACGGCGACCACCGAAGCGGGGATGACGCCCCGATACTGGTCGATGAGCGACCCGTATCGACCGAGCACACACTGGGCAGCACTGGCGAGAAATCCGGGGGACATCCACGTCGTCGCGGCAGCCTGGCTGAGAGCTTCGACGACGCTGGCTGGGGGCACGTCCGGCACCATCTCTCGGCGCGGCGTGGACATCATCATGGTAACAACTGCCACAGCCAACGTCAACAGCGCGTTCAAAACTGAGTCCTTTGCAACACCTTGATGCACATCTCGGCGGCGGCGTTGACTTCGGACATCTTGCTTGATGCTGTAGCCGGGCTCGACGTGTCGGGATGGTAGATGGCGGCGAGCTTGCGCTGGACCTCGCGCACGTCGGCCACGGTGGCCTTTTTCGGGTCCAGGCCCAACAACACGAAGGCCGCTCGAGTGCGGGCCACCTCGCGCTGGCGGGGGTCGGGCGGGCCCGCCGCGGTGGGCCCTGGTGCACCGATACCGTCGGCGAGGCGCTGGAGCGTGGGCCCGCCTGATTGGAGCACGACAGCCGCCAGACTACCAAGAATGGCGTCGGTAGGACGGCCCTTCTTGAATCCCCGCTCCGCCAGCTCCACAGCGTAGCTCACGAGACCGTGGACCCCACAGAAAGGGCTGCCACCAAAGCAGGGACCGCCGCACACGGCGCACCCCTCACTCGTCGACGTACTCGATGACGTCTTCCTCTTCCTTGGCATCCTCGGCCTCCTCGGCGGCGAGGGCCGCCTGCACGTAGTCGCGGATGGGGTGCAAGTTCGGCCCCGGCGCCTTGTACCCTTCGGGTACGAGAGCTTGCCAGTCAGGGGAAAGTTCCTCCTTGGGCCACGGGTAGCCGTGCTCGACCTCGTAGACCGTCGCCGCTGGGTCGAGAACGTACTCGAGCTCGCGCATCTTGACGTAGCGGTCCATGCGGAGCTTGAGGCACTCGTCGAGGCCTCCACGTTGCCCATCGAGCTTCGTGTTCCACCCGTTGATGTCGACAAGGAACTGGACGGGCGCGGCGAACACGCCGAACACGATGTGACCTGTGTCCAAGTCTGTGTTCGCATCCGACATTTCCACAGATGTACGCTCAGCTGTGGGTAAGTAGAAAGCCTTGTGTTTCAGCAGTAGTACGGCATTTTGTGAACAGGCTTTCAGTGCTGCTTCCACGAGGCTGAAACCAGGAAGACAACAGTCATCCAACACGACCAGATACTTGGTCCGGCATAGGACGAGCGCGGTGTTTTTGTCGCTGCAGCCGAATGACCCTGCCGTGCTTCGAGGACGCCGCGTGAGGTGTGTGGCAGCTGCTGGCGGGTCCCGCTCCAGCTCGTAGGCTGAGTAGAGCGGTTCAACCCAGCGGACGTTCAAGCCGTAGTTCACCGACAGCAACTCGTCCGGGATCACCTCCTGAAACGCGTCACGATCTCGACGGTCGTCGAAAGGAATCTCGGGGTACGGATGACGTGAGACAATGAGCACGCGGGACGGCTTGACCGTCTGGAGCGCGAGGGCGCGGAGCTGGTACTCGACGTGGCTTCGTGCCTCACTTCCAAGGCACGCAGCGACGAGGGCCTTGAACTCGCCATTCACGTGGTGGAAGTCGGGGCCTGCCTCAGCCCCAAGCACGCGTGAGCGTAGCTCGCGCCATTTGTCGTAGGTCGTGTCCGTGTTCTGGCGTGCCGTCACGATGGCGACGGTCACGCCTTCAACTTGGTTGAGCAACCCCTTTGTCATAATATCTTGTCCTCACGAATTCGCCGGATGATTGTGGTCACCGCGAGCCCGTAACCCTGGGCGAGTTGAACTACTGTCCGGACGCTTACGACGCGGGCTGAGGCTAAGTCACGTTCGAGCTCGGACAGGAAGCTCACCGACAACGAGGCCCGCTCCGCGACCTGGGCCAGCGTCAAGCCTTGGTCCTTGCGCCGGCGACGTAGCCATAAACCGAAGGTCACTTCGGCGTCCCTGCCGCTGTGGAAGGGCGTGTCGTAGGACCACTTGCGGGTCCTTTGGACCCGCAACGAGCCTTCGTTTCGAGGACCCAGGTCTCGAGGGTCATCGCCCGGGACAGGAGCGCCTTCGCTCCCGCGAGGTCGTAGCACACGTAAGCTTCGGGGCAATCCTTCGTCACCGACAGAGCCGCCGGCAATGCGCCGGGACCCGGCGGAAGCTGACAGGGCCCCTCGACGACGACCTTCGCTGGCTCCACGACGACCGGCAACGGTGGGCAACAACTCAACAGGCATGTTCCGGCGAGCCCGCAGAGCCCGGCGACGCAGAGAAACCCGAGGATCAACCAACCCATTTCATGGTCGGTGAACGTGGCTGGTTTACGTGTGTACACGAGAGTATCCCGCACGTTTGGCATCACAGCACCTTCGCGGCAAACTCGGTGTCAAGCCAGTTGCGAACGCTAGCGACGGACGTGCAGGCCTGGAGCTTGTCCCTCGCATCGAACAACAACTGCCGTAACACGTTGCCTTGCTTGTCTATCCGATCAACCTGGTCCCGCAGCTTGGCCCCATATTCCTCTTGGGCAGCAAGCTTGCTCATGAGGTGAGCAATCTGCGTCGCTGAAGTTGCGAGCTTGCTCTCCAGGTCCATCCTCAAGCCCCGTTCCCGAAGGGCCCAAATAAGAAAGCCAACACCAATAGCCAGCCCAACACCAGCACAAATGACGTACCACATCTTTCACCTCAACGTCAGCGTAACGTAACGACCCGTTGTGTACTCCTGCAGCACGTGCAGGAGCCTCTGCTTCTCCGCCGCGTTCAAACCGAACTGGGTGGCTACACGCTCCGCCACATCTTCGTAGTTCCCTGCAGCGTCCTTGTGCCGTAACACCAGCTTTGCGAGAGCCTTGCAATCGGCCCCCTTACACCGCTGCAACTTCACTACGTATGACATACAGGACCCAAAAAAGCAGGCGGCGGTAGCTCACAAGTTGGATCACTCGTCGAAGTGTTGTGGGTTGTAAGTTCCACCGCCTGCTCATCACGTTTTCGTTGGGACATCGCCGAAGATCTTCGGCAACACGTTCTTGCCAAGCAGGCTCCAGAACATCGCTGCTTCAGCACTGGTCACGAAGCCATCGATGAGGAACTGCCACCAGACGAACGGCGTCTTCGATAGATGGGCCGGCAATGTTGCGAGCAGGCCCAATCCGGCGGCGATCCAGGGTAGAACCCACGACGGAACTTTGGCGATGACCCATTTGTCGTAACGTCGCCAGATGAAGACGATGAACGTCAAGCACGCAGCACCCGCGAGACGCCAGTTGTGTGTCTTGAACAGCTGGACAATGACGCTCACCTGCTCGGCGACTGGAACATCGGACGCGGGCGCGGGCGCGGGGGCCAACGTGACGTTCCCTGTAGTCTTGACGGCTACCTTAGCATCCGGTGCCGCGAGAACGAGGGCGTAGGTTCCGGCGATGACGATGAGACCCAGTCCAACACCGACCACGAAGCACCACAACATATTTCGTTTCATTGTTGTTCTCCTTTCGGGCAGTAGAACTTCAAGGCTACATTTTCACCATCCGTACAACAGGCCTGGCTGAGACGTTCAGGCAAACCCTCGGTCACCCATTGAACTGTTTGGCCGTCGGGGTACAAAAGGGTCACCACACATCTGGCCCGCTTAGCGAGCTCGTTGAAGCCCAACAACGGGTTCTCATTGAATGGTCGTGGCGCCTCGCTCATCAACTGAAAGCCAACCTTTCAACGTAGCTTGGTTGTATATCCAAGGGTACAGGACCTCGAGGCCCTGACGCAAAGAAAACTTCGGTTTCCACCCGAGCTCGATGAAGACCTTCGTGTTGTCGCTGTTCCTTCCCCGGACGCCTTGTGGTCCTGCCACATGGCTCACGTCGAGAGTCTTTCCCGACACCTCGATGACCATCTGCGCGAGCTGATTGACGGTCACGACCTCTTCAGAGCCGATGTTGAGCGGCGTCGCTTGCGGCCCATTGTCGACGAGCAGACGAACAGCGTCGATGCAGTCGTCGATGTAGAGAAAGCTTCGCGTGGCCTCGCCGTCACCCCAGATGTCGATGTGCTCCCCGTCCGGAGCGAGCGCCACCTTCCGGCAGAGGGCCGCGGGGGCTTTCTCTTTGCCGCCGTACCACGTGCCGCCTGGACCGAAGATGTTATGAAACCGAGCGATGTACACGCCGAGGTTGTAGTCGTGATGGTAGTACCTGCAGAGCTCTTCCATGTAGAGCTTCTCGAGACCATATCCAGGCTCAGGCGCAGCCGGCCACGCCATTCCCTCACTCAACCCTCGATGCCCGACCATGCCAGGGTCCCCTTGCATGTGGGCAGGGTACACGCAAGCACTCGACGAGTAGAAGAGCTTGTTCACCTGATGCGCCCGACACCACTCGAGCATGTTCAGGTTGATGCGGCTGTTGTTCACGGCGATTTTCGCATGAGCACCCGTGATGTAGCCGATGCCACCCATGTCCGCAGCGAAGTGATACACCTCCTCAACGTCGCCGACATCACCCTCGTCGTAGACATCGCAGAAATCCCGTAGATCATCGGGCAGGAACCGGAACGCGCTGGAAGTGAAGCCGGGCGCGCAAGCGTCGGGGACACCCTTCACGTCGATGCCCGTGACCTTGTACCCCTCCTTCAACAACCGCATGACCATGTGTTGCCCGATGAATCCGTTGCATCCCGTGACAAGTGCAGTCCTCATTTTCCCACCTCGTTTCCACCTGCGGGGGCCGTGATGGGTCCGATACCGCAGGGGGTGTATTTGAGCCCGTGAAGGTCCCGCCCACGCAGCACGCGCCAGCAGTCGACGACCGTCGCGTTCGGCGCGATGGCCGCAATCTTCGCCCAGTCGAGCATGGCCCACGCCGGGTCGTTCGTGGTGATGACGATGGCGTCGACACCTTCACACGCGTTGTACGGCGTGTCCGCCATCGTCTCACTCGCACGTTCCCCTTCAATCCATTCCGGCTTCGCGGGGTCCCACCACGTAGTGAAGGACGAGTCTCGCTGAAGCAACTCGACGCCGAAGCTTTCCTCGGTGACTGGCGTACCGGGCTTGTAAGTCATCCCCAACACGGCAACCTTCTTGCCTTCCAGTTTCACACGAAGCCGCTTCAATAGGAGGCCATTCACATCAGCTTGTGGAAGTAAGGAATCAGCTTGTGGGAGTAAGGAAGCGTCAGCCATCAACGCGACGATGGCGCGAACGTCACGGGGGAAGCAGGGGCCGCCGAAGCCGACGCCAGCGGAACGGAGATACTTGGACCCGACTCGAGGATCCATTCCGACGACGTCGAGAACCTGGTCCACGTCCGCGCCGGGCGTTTCCTCGCAGAGCATGCCGACGATGTTGGCGAAGGTCATCTTGAAGGTCACGCCAACGTTGAGGCACAGCTTCGCCAGCTCGGCGTTGACGTGCGAGGCCAGGGACACACGGTCGAGTGACGGCGTACCGTACGCATGCATCACCAACCGAGCGGCATCAGAATCATCGGCGCCGATGAGATAGAGCGGCGCGTGTTCAAGGTCGTGGATGACGGAGCCCAGCGCGATGAACTCAGGGCTGTAGACCAGCGACCAACCGGGCCTGGTGTTGCTTGACAACCCTGTGCGTTGCTCCAGCAGCGGAATGAACTCGCCACAACAGGAACCCGGCATGACCGTCGAAACGACGACGATGGTCGTGTGCAAGCCGCGCGCGACGCGGTCGGCGATGGTGAACGTCATTTCTTCGAGTGCCTGGAGCACGTAGTCGTTCACGAAGCGGTCGTCGGCCCCGCTCGGCGTCGGGACGATGATGAAGACGACCTCGGCTTCCTTCGTGGCCTCAAAGAACGTCTTGCCGAGATGGAGCGACGAGTGGAGCCGTTGTTTGAGGAGCTCGGGAAGCCCCGGCTCGGGGTACGGACACGCCCCGTTATCGACGCGTTCGACGAGCTCCTTGTTTATGTCGTAGCCCCAGACAACGTTCCTCTTCTCGGTGAGCCAGGCCGCCGTGGCGAGGCCGAGTTTTCCGAGCCCGATGACAGCAACGTTCATGACTTCTCCTTCAGCTCTCATTTCGTGAGGCAGGTGATGTTCGTGAGACAGATGATGTTGAGGTCGTCCCGCACCGCGGTGTGCTTGACAATAGAGTGGCCTGCCAGATTGCGGAGCAATACGTCACTGTGCGCTCCATGCCACTCAATGGAGATGAAGTCGAATTGACGCAGCCAGCACCACGCGTCCTCCCGCACGCGTGGGGCGCCGGATGTGTAGTCGAGGAAGATAGCGTGCTCACCGAACTCGATGTCCATCTTTAGGAACGTGAGACCGTACGGAGGCCACATGCGCGCGGCGGCCTCGCCGAGGGTCCAGACCGACACAGGTTCACCCGCATCAGGGTTCTCGGTGAACCCGGTCCCACCGAACTGGCCGTCTGTGAGGAGCAGCCCACGGCGGCGTGGTTCGGCGGGACCAATAGCCTCACCACGATTTTCCAACTGACAGTCGAGATTGGGATCGACGTTCAACAGCTCGTTCAGCTCAAGTACCCGCCGGGCGATGGGGTTGGGCTCAAAAGCCAACACGTCAGCCGCGCCAAGGTGGAGCGCGTGGAAGCTGAAGACCCCGAGACAGGCGCCTATGTCAAGGACGTGGACGTGAGCTCCCCGCGCCATCCGCATCGCGTCGCGGAAAGCGTAGCAGTCGTCTTCGATGACCTCCTCGAGCTGGTCCGCTGCCCCGCCTATCTCGGAAATCTGCCGTTTGGCCAGACCGTGCGCGCGGTCAATCCACGTCGAGTGGAAACGAACCCCGCAGCACTCGACGATGTCATCAGGAATCATCTCGGCACCAGACGGACGACGCGGGCCATGACAGGCTCTTCGTTGTGGTCGCTCAATCCCCAATGTTGGTTGTACTTGTTCCGGTCACCGGTCGCTGCACCACCCCCAAGTGAAGCGAGCGTCGGACTATACCCGGTCGAGTCGGGATGGTCTCGGTGCCACACGGGTGGGCCGAAGATGAAGTCACGCCCTGTCCTCTGCCCGCCAGTGACACAGAACTCGCTGTCGAGGTGGCGACAGCTGTACGGACATTCGACGTAACCACGGAGGTTGTTCCACGTGTTCCATGTCGCGGCAGTGAAGTCCCCCGCCGCTTCGGTCGGCCCACTCATCCGCAGCCACCGCGTAACGTTCGGCGTCATGTCAGGTGACGAGAAGTCTTTTCGTTGGCAGCGGTAGATCTGTTCGTGGGCAACGACGAGGTCCCGGAGCCAGGTCACGCAGTCCGGTGGGAAGAACACGTCGCTGTTCGTGGCCACAAGCAGCTCGTTTGGATCTGCCTGGCGATACGGGGTGTTTACTCGGAATGGTTTGCAACGGACGAGGCCCACGTTCTTGGCGGCGAACTCGGTGAAGCTCACCGGTGGCTTCTGTTTGTGGACCACGATAGCGTCAGGAACCTCGATGCAATGGCAGGTATCGACCGCAGCCGCGAGCTCGGGTGAGAGCCAATCTCGTGGGCCCGTTGGGCCCACGAACTGGCCCCACTCGACGAAGACGAAGCGGTGAGCGAGACCCACCGCCATGAACAGAGCGTGGTTCCATTTCATGACCGCGATGATCTTGTCCTTGAACGTGCCTTGTCCATTCCACTCGCCAGTCTCGCGGTTCGTCACGAAGCCGTGGTTGTCGTTTCGCCCCGCGATGACGAAGTGAACAAACGCCATCTCTCACCTCACCAACCGAACAACGCGCTCGGCGACCGGTTCGTCCTTGAAGTTGGTCAGGCCCCAAGGCGTGTTGTAGGTATCCCGCCCACCCGTGATAACTCCGCCGCCCAGCGACGGCAACGTTGCCCAGTGCTGGCTTGAGTCTGAGTGATCCCGATGCCAGACCTCAGGGCAACCGTGGAAGCTACATCCACAACGACCCGCGTTGTCGGTGAACTCGCTGTCGAGATGCGTGGCGTTGTTCGGGCTCTCCACGTAACCCTGGAGCCCTCGCCACGTGTCGTGAGACGCTCCCGTGAAGTCCCCCGCCGCGTTGCCCCAGCTCCCGGGGCCACCGAGCCGGTTGGACCAGTGGATGTGCTTGAGAAATTCCTCCTCGTCAGAGGCGAAGTCGGTATTGAACACGTCGCGTGAGTGAAAGTGCCAGTCCCAACGGCTCGCGCGGTAGATCACCTGGTTTGCCGCGGCGAGGTCTCGGAGGTGGATAGCGCAGGCGGATGGAATGAAGATGTCGCTGTTCGTGGCGATGACAAGCTCATTCGGGCCCGCCGACGACAAGCCCGAACAAGCGATGCCAACGTTCTTGGCTGTGCTGTCCTGGAACACGATTGGCGGGTTCTGTTTGGTGTTCACGATGTCCTGCGGCACCTCGATGCAGTGACAGGTCGCCACCGTAGACGCGAGCTCCGGTGAGAGCCAGTCGCGCCCCTGGTACTGGCCCCACTCGACGAAGACGAAGCGATGTTGGAGTCCGACCTTCGCGAAGGTGTTGACGTTCCACTTCATCACAGCGAGGATCTTGTCTCGAAACGTGCCTTTCCCGCTGGAGATGTCATTCGCCTTGTCGACGACGAAGCCATGGTTGTCGTTGCGTCCGGCGATGACGAAGTGAACGAAGGCCATCTTCACACCTTGCGGGCGACGATGAGTCGGTGCCAACCGAAGTTGTGGCACAACCACCGGAACACGATATCGGGCATGGCCGCGAACCACCAGTGTTTCCGGTACCGGTATTGCACGTAGTCCTCGACGCGGTAGGGAAAGATGTGGTCGACCCACTGACGTTCGAGCTTGAGCCCAGAGCTTTCGACGAGCTCGCGGGCTTCCTCGGCGTCGTAGACCCGGGTGATGGGCGAACCAGGCTGCGCCTCACTATGTTGTCGAATAGCTTCAGCGGCACCGATGTGCCCGCGGGCGAGTTCGTCGAGATATGAAACGGCGACCTTGTAGGACCATTTGTTGTAGACCATCGCGCGCAGCTCGCCGCCCCGCTTCAGCGCGCGGGTGATGTTGGCGATGGCTTTGTGGGGGTTCGGTGTGTGGTGCAGCACGCCGAAGGAGTAGACCAAGTCGAATGTGTCAGGCCCGTTGGAGAAGAACTCTACGTTTTTGCGCTGGACCGCCCAACTTGCTGGGTGCGGAAGAAGTCTGAGGCGATCCCGTGCGAGCTTTACGCTTTCAGCGGAAAGGTCAATCGCGGCCACGATGGCGCCGGCGCGGATGAAGTTGACCGTGTCCGTGCCGATGCCACAGCCGACCTCGAGCACGCGTTTTCC
>Ga0315275_10005273_pt1 | contig 12228 bp, 12 predicted proteins | sample YL17G03_0_MG_FD_205557 | JGI IMG/M metagenome (GOLD analysis project Ga0315275, IMG submission 205557) | Sediment microbial communities from Yellowstone Lake, YNP, Wyoming, USA - YL17G03_0 | ecosystem: Environmental > Aquatic > Freshwater > Lake > Sediment | place: USA: Wyoming | collected... | reverse complement strand
ATTTCCAGCAGGAACCGGACTGGGACGAATCCCCCGATACGCTCTCGCTCACCATCGCGATTGATGACAAGGTCCTGAAAGGTATCATAAAACGACTGTACTTCCCCGATAGCCAGTATGAGTTTTCGCTTATCCCTCCTGCCATTCTTGGACATGTATACGAGCAGTTCCTCGGGAAAGTAATCCGGCTCACAGAAGGGCACCAGGCAAAGGTCGAGTATAAGCCTGAAGTGAAGAAAGCTGGCGGTGTTTTCTACACGCCGCAATACATCGTCGAGTATATCGTGAAGCACACGGTCGGCGAACTCGTAAAGGACAAAACGCCCCGTGAAGTGTCAAAGGTCCGCATCCTTGATCCCGCGTGTGGCTCCGGCTCGTTCCTGATCGGTGCATATCAGTATCTCCTTGACTGGCACCGGGACTGGTATATTGCACACCTCGTACCAGTCTTCAAGGAGAAGAACTCGGTGACCGATCCCGCAGTGCTGGCGCTTCTTCCGGAGCAGGCCCCGAAGAAGAAGAAATCTGCGGCTACGATCGATCTCCCGATTTACAATCCGGGTAATGGTAAGGACGTACGGCTTTCGGAACGGGTGCGAAGCGACTGGAAACTCACGACCGCTGAGAAGAAACGGATTCTCTTAAACAACATCTTTGGCGTGGATATCGATCAGCAGGCAGTCGAGGTAACGAAACTCTCGCTGCTCCTCAAAGTGCTTGAGGAAGATAACCAGGAGACGGTTTCAAAACAGCTCACGATCACGGCGGAACGGGCGCTCCCGAGCCTTGATCATAACATCAAGTGCGGGAACTCGCTGATTGGCTGGGATATCTATAATCCTGGTATTTCCGATGATGAAGTGAAACGCATTAAACCATTTGACTGGCCAAAGGAATTTGAACAGGTAATTGCTGCAGGCGGGTTTGACGCTGTGATCGGGAACCCGCCGTACTTGAGAATTCAGGGTTTGCAAGAATTTTATGAAAATCAAATTGATTACTTCATTGACAATTATCAGAGTGCAGTAAAGCGATTTGATTTGTATCTGTTATTTCTCGAAAAGGGTTTCTGTTTGTTAAATAAACAAGGGTTATTAGGATATATTTGCCCTCACAAATTCCTAAATTCAGATTTTGGATCAGGGTTAAGAAAATTTTTGATTGAAAACAAATCCCTCCGCTTCATTGTAAATTTTGGAAATCATCTAATCTTTACCGAGGCAGCAACCTATACGGGAATATTTATTTTATCAAAAACAACAAAAGAAACATTCGATTATTTTGAATTTTCTTCCAAAGATGATGATCCAAGTTTATTATTGTCAAAAATTGATTCCTCATCATTTTCAAAATATCATTTCAAAGATTTTAATGAAAATGCTTGGATACTTGGACATTCCGATGTGGCGGGTTTGTTAAACAAATTGACTAAAGAATATCCAAGTCTTGGAAATACCGTTGAAGAAGTTTTCCAAGGTGTAATTACAGGCATTGATAATATCTACTTTATTCGTGGGAATGATCAGGTGTCAAAAGGTCTTCTGAAAGGGTTTTCTGATAGATTAAATTCAGAAATAACGATCGAACAAAATCTGTTAAAACCCTTATTAAGAGGAGAGGATGTTGATAGATATAAAAATTCGAATTGTATGTATTATTGCATTTATCCGTATCAAAATGTTAATGGAAAAACACGTATTCTTGAGGAAAACGAATTCCAATCAAAATTTCCGTTGGGATATGCGTATTTAAAACAATTCTCAAAAGAATTAACTGAATTGAGAATAAAATTCAAGACCAATCCTAAATACTGGTATTCGTGCCACAGAAGCAGAGAGATCCGTTTATTTGAACAACAAAGAATTATCACTCCTGAAATTTGTTTTGGCTGTAAGATGACAATCTCTCCTGCAGGGATATACCATAATACTCAGGTATATAGCATTCTTCTATCTGAGAGAAATAAAGAAAATATCAACTATTTCTTAGGTTTATTGAATTCTAAAATAATGTGGTGGTTTTTATCTAATACCGGAAATGTTCTCCGAGGAGGATATTTCAGATTCAAAACAAACTATCTAAAACCATTCCCTATTCGCACCATCAACTTCTCCGATCCCGTGGACAAAGCCCGCCACGATCGCATGGTTGCACTCGTCACACAGATGCTTGACCTGAACAAGGAATTGCAGGATGCGAGGCTTGAACAAGAGAGGACAATGCTATCCCGACAGATTGAGGCGACGGATGCGGCGATTGATAAGTTGGTGTACGAGCTGTACGGGCTGACGGAGGAAGAGATTGCGATTGTGGAAGGAAAAGAGAAAAATTAAGCGAAAAAACCATATTTGACTATTAGGAAAAAGATCGAACCATGGAAGACGAATCAAACATCCAGTATCTGAAAAATTATCTGATAAAAATCATAGAAGAGTTCAGGAAAGAATATGATGAACTTGATGATTTCGAACGGAAGTATCTCGCACCCAATACAATATATTCAGTTCCCTGCCAGATTGAGATTTTTTGGGTGTCTGAACCCTCCGAGTTCCAGCTTTTTGTTAGCTGCCATGATCCCGATCGACAGGACAAAGAGATCATAATCAATGGCCCGTACAATGCCAATCAAATTGCCGATAAAGTTATTGAAATAATGGACGAACCCAGATGGAAAAAAAAGGCACCGTATACAGAATATTCTTGGCTTTTGTCCTCCGATGCTGGAGATAAAGAACATAAATATTCTGACGAATTTGCCGGTCATTTTTTACATTTTTTAAATGTGATTCAGCAAACATCGTCACAATCTTTTCCCACAGGTTTAATCACGAGCCAAGAGATGGGTGAAACCGATTATTGCGGAATTTTCAAAGGGAATCTCGCGGAACTTCCCCCAAGTGAAATAGATCAGAAAAATTTTATTGAATATGCAAAGCAGCATGCGGTATCTGTCAAAATCGGATTAATTCCAGATGTTGTGCAATCAAAAACTACCGAAAAAGAAATTGATCTTAGAAAATTTTTCGGATCTTATTATAGCCCTGGTGCTCGTATCGGGAATAATGTCGAGTTAAGTTTTAAGGAGAAAGTTTTCGGTCCGAACATTTTTGAATACCCAAAATATGAATATGAATTTACTTTTAATGGTCGAATGGGATTCTATGACCGGTACGGCTTGGTGCTTATCGAGAGCGAGAATGAAACAGACGCGATAAAAATTATTAATACAATTTTTGGGATTTCTATTATCCATGGAATAGAGGCATTTTCAATAAGAAAATCAGATATTTTGAAAACTGAAATCCCTTTTGACTACATACCGTCAGGTCAACCACTTGGATCATTTAGTAGAAAAATATCCAAAATTACTGGATACGCTCCAAATATCTTTGGAGGAATGAAAGGAACACAAATTACACTTGAAAAAATGCAGGAAATCATCAAGGTTTCAGAGATAGTATTCCGCAATGAAAAATTGAATGAGTCATTATCGTTTTTACTTGAAAGCAGTACTCATCTGAAAAGTTCAGAATTCTCCCAATCGTATATTTTTTGCTGGCTTATTATCGAGCAATACATCTCGAAAAAATTCAATGCATTATTGTCAGAAAAAAAGGAAATCCAAACAAAAATAGGGAGAAATAAAGATGCCAATAAAATTTCAAATAATCGCAAATTGGGATTGCTCCACTCTAATGGGAAAATAAATGATCAAGAATATTCATTTTTAACCGAATATAACATAAAAAGGAACGATTTTGTTCATTCAGGGAAGACGATAACAGAATCGGATGCGGAAAATCTTTTCAAATTCGCGTTTAAAATTATTCAGAACGAGATAACAAAAGAGATTGAGTAATTAATAATAAGACTAAATAATCCGTGTTTTTTCTGAAAAAAGTGTATTGATATCTTCAGCCATCAGAGCTAATATTCCGATAACTTGTCCTGGTGCATATATGGATTGATCTACCGGATGAGAAGAAATATTTCTAAGTTCACGCAATGCATGCCAACGCTGCATTTCCTGTTCATTCAATATTCCCTGTTTGAATAAGAATTCAATTTTCTTTTCAAATGTCCTCTTCGCCAGCCGAGGATTAAAAATTTTACTACGAAAAATTATCGCTGCCTCTCCGACTCTGAATAATTGCTCACACGCAAGAGTGTATAATGGATAGAAAAAGTACCCATAGACTAAGGCACTACGAGCTACCTCATACAATTTTCTTACTTCAATTGGAACATCTTCATTGAGACATGGCTGAAGTATCATATCTAAATACATTTCACCTTTTTTAATATCGTCAACTCCTGTTTCAGGAGGTACTAGGAGAAATGAGGTAGAAATCCTATCAGGCTTCAACCAAGTTTCTTTCGTTATTTGTTTATACCCAAGATTCTGCATATTCTATCCTATCCGATACACTGCAAATAACTTACACGAATATGGTCTTTGTAGGATCAATCGATTTGATTATAAATGCTATGTAAAATAACTTCATAGACCGAATTATTTTTTAAGATATTTTTGTTCCACCAAGTATCTTTTATTTACAACATTTCTCAAGGAGGATACTCCCATTATCCAAAATTGCATTTAAATTTTTTTTGATTTCATCGTCCCCAAGAGTGTACCATTCAACTTCTTCATTTCTGATTATAGCTATTGTGCCTGGAAGGGAGATGAAATAATTTCGACCTTTGCGAGATCTAAGCCGTGTTATCGATTCACCGGTTCTTTTTTTCAACACTTTCGCGTTGGGTTTAAAGTCTCTTTCATATATCTGATTTTCTTTTTCCGGGTCATACATTCCATTCCTTAATAGATCTGAAATTTCAGAAGGTATACCATGTTTCTTATTAATCTCCGTCAAAATTTTTCGAATCTCCTCCTTACCCGCATTTTGACAATAGTATCGTAGTTTAAACATCTTACTACCACTTTGCTATCTTACAACCACATGTGAGATTAAGTATTTTGTAAAAAGGAAGTCATCCCAGTATTCAATTAATATCCGGCTCTGGAGAAAACCTTCAGAATATTTCAATTAAGACGCACATCGGTAGACGAATCGATCTTCATTGAAAGCGAGGATTGATGGAAGAAGATAATATTCTTCAACTCGTTCACCTTCAAGAGTGTCTTTGAAAAGATATCCGAAAGATCCGGAGAAAACTACATAACACTCAATTTATATTTGATAATTATGAGCGATGATGATTTTTTTACATTCTATGAAAAATACAGGACCACAACTCAATTAAAATGTCAAAAAAGTAGTGAGTGTAAATTCCCAGATTGTGGGTGGAAGATTGTGTGGATACCCCCACCAAAAAAAGGAGAACTAAGGGGGGTCATAATTTCACGTGATCCTACTACAGGTTTTATCGAAGTGTATGATAAAGCATCAAAAAAGAATGATGATGACTGTCGTACAGAATTGATGAGTCACAAAGGAGTTCCTGTCAAAACAATTATTGATAGAATAGAAAAAGTCTGTCAAAGCGAAGGAAAAAAATTTTCACGAAGTAATCTCTCCAATTTTCTTTTGAATAATTGTTATTGGACACATTTACTGAAATGTTACACGTATTCTGGTCAAAAGAAAGTACGTGATATCAAATCTAAATCTTTCAAACAAGCTTATAGTGACGATTGTGTAGATTGTTGTAGTAAAAAATGGTTATATCAGGAATTAAACTTGATTTTTAAACTATCGGATGTGGAAGTAATCATTTTATTGGGGGCTGACGTAACAAAATTTGTTTATCGTCTTTTATTTGAAGAAGATGGGGAAAACTGGCGTGAATCTAAAAAATACCATAACTATTCTTTAATCCCACTACCTCATCCGTCAAGAGCAAATGGTGCATCATGGGCCCAGCCCATTAATAACTACTTGCTGGAAAATATCGAAAAAATAAATAAATTATGCGATGAATCCCGGATACTTAAAGACTGAATACCTCCCCAAAGCCCTCATAATAACGTAAATGTCTGCGGCAACAGCGTCTGGAGATCCGCCACGATTGTCTTGTCGCACTCGTCACGCAGATGCTCGAACAGGAGAAGACGATGTTATCCCGGCGGATTGAGGCGACGGATGCCGCGATTGAAGCACTTAATCAATTTTATCTGGACGTTCTTTCTCTCAAATTCATACAATAGTATTGACAAGCTCCTCTATAGCAATCGCTTTCCATACAATTCCAAGATCCGATTGTTCATTTATTCTACCACTGTAGATTCCCAAGAGCCGCCAAACCGGATTAGTAATGACAGCAGTTGACCCATCCTCCATGGGAATGGCCCCTCCATTTCTGTATGCAATAACTGCAGAGCCCGATTGACCGGGACGACTTCTACAATCTATCAAAAAAACAGGCAATCCAAGATAATTAATACCTGGTTCTGATGCGACAAACCCGGTCGCCCACACCGCGAGAGATCCTCCCGCTTGAAGTCCGAAGGGAAATCCAATCACACTAACGATGTCTGCCGGTCCGATGCGGATTTGAGTACCTGTGACATCATATGGATACAATTCAACATCATCAAGTTGAGTCAGTGGGAGAGCAACAAAATCAACCTCCTTACCTATTGTCGGGTGTTCCTTCCATCTCGGTGTTTTTCCTTCATAAAGAGGTTCTGTCCGTTTAACCCATTCCCCAAGGTTATCTTTTCGGTTATGGATGATAACTATGGAATCTGGAACAACGCCAGTTGAGGAAAGCGGTTGGCCTGTATCCGGGTGACAGCCTGTCACGTTATGACGATTTGTAATGAGGACTGGGCAACGTGGTGCCTGCATTACAAAAGCAGTTCCGGTTGAAATTGGTGTTTCTCGGAACTGCATCTGAATGAGTAACGATTGAATTGAGGGTTGTGCGATTATAATGTTAGGCATAATTACAGTAGAATCAAGTATAGCATATTATAAACTAACTTTGTATCGGGCTTTATTGCTAATTGATCTCCAAATATAATTATGGAAAACACAACGTAATCGCATAAAAAGTACATGCAGTTCAAGGACGAATATAAATTTATTTTACCCAATTCTCGCACCACCACCACCCGGGTGGGCAGGAGGGGGTCCCCACCCTTTACCCTCAACAAGGGGGGTAGTGGGGGTAGCTCTTTCAGATCGATCAAGGGTACCCCCACCCCCCATAGCAGGAGGGATACCCCCCCTTTGCACAGGAAACAGAAGATCTGAATATCGAGCCCTCCGTCGGATGGTGTGAAATAGAACGGGGGGTGAGTACCCAGTGCAGGCTGAGGATGGGGGTAGGAGGGGGGTATGCCCTTTACCCCCAACAAGGGAGTAGGGGGGGGTCATCGATCCGGAGTGAGGTGGGGTACCCCCTGTCTGACGCTGGCACGAAATTGTGATTCTCCGACGTTGGCTCTACAGAAAACAAAGGGATTGAGTATTCAGGCGAGGGGGGGTACCCCCCTGAGCTGAGGAAGGGGTGGGTAGGTGTGGTGTAAAGCAACATCGTGTCTATTCTCTGAATGTCGAGCAAACGATTTGTTTATCATTTCATAAATTTATTTATCAAATATGTCAGATTTTGAAACAATTATAAAAATTGTAGCTGGTCTTTTGATTCTATATGTTATTATTAAAGTGGCAGCAGCAATTATCGCCTTTTTTGGGTATTTAACAAGTTTGCGTGATTATTTAAATTCAATCCCATATGCAAATACTGTTATTTTGATTATTTTGGCAATAATAGCGGGATATTATGTCTTTTTTAGATAATGGAGATTGATAAAATGACGATTGCAATTTCTATAAAAGTTAATGATGGTGTTGTTTTAGCTGCTGATAGTGCAAGTACTCTATTCGGTGCTGGGGGTGTTCAAAACGTCTACAATACTGCAAACAAAGTGTTCAATTTATACAAGGGGTTACCGATTGGATCAATTACATGGGGTTCTGGTGGTATTGGTAATTCATCGATTTCAACGTTAATTAAAGATCTTCGTAAAAGATTTATGGGTTTTGATAAGACACATCAAGATTGGAAAATTGATAAAGAGTCTTATAAAATGGAGGATGTGGCAAAAGCCGTTAAAACCTTTTTTTATGATGAACAGTATAAAAAATTTTATACCGATCCTAAAGTTCAACCCGTGCTAGGGTTTATTATTGCAGGTTATTCAACCAACGAGGAACTTGCTGAAGAATGGAGAATTTTTATCTCTAATGGAAACTGCGAGGGCCCCACTCTTTTAAGACCGAAAGAGATAAGCGGTATTGCATGGGACGGTCAACCCGAATTACTTTATCGAATCATAAAAGGGCACGGAACCGGCCTACAAGTGGTATTAGAGAATTTAGGAACTCCGAAAAATCAGATACCAACAGTTATACAAAATATAGAATCTCAATTAGAAGTTCCATTACATCATCCTGCAATGCCAATTCAAGATGCAATCGATTTAGCTAATTTTTTAGTAGAGGCAACCATTATGTTTTCACGATTTGCACCAGGAGCACCTACTGTGGGGGGTCCAATAGAAATTGCAGCAATTACAAAACATGAAGATTTCAAATGGGTTGACCGGAAGTTATATTACTCAGATAAACTAAATCCAACCTTGTATGAAACTAATATTTGATGAGAAAAAATTAAGTCAAATGGCAAAGAGTCCCCCCAATCCAAAAAATTTTCAAGATTGCCATTTCCCCTATCAAGAGATTCAAAGTTATTCAGAGATACCTATAAGCAATAGCAAAAAATAAAAAATTTTCCTTTTATTTATTCTTCTTCCGCCAATTCTTCCAATAACAGGATTTTGAGTTTATTTATGTTTTCGATCTCTCTCTTGATGTCTGCATCCGCCATCAAAATTTGTACATCCGATATATAATTCTCCTTTACAAGTCTCCCATTTTCTCCAGACCAGAGGTGATCCGCACTCGGGGCAAGGTGCACATCAGCTGAGGTTATTGATTGCCTATACTCAGCAATTATCAATAATGCAGGAAAGAAACCCCGAATGCTCTACACCGACAACGGTGGCCAGTTTGTCTCGAAAATCTTTGAGGACTGTTTACAGGTCAGGACAATCTTTCACCACAGGATCGACAAGGGCAAGCCTTGGCAGAACGGTAAGGTCGAGAGACTGTTTAAGACTCTGTTTGATGAGTGGATCAATTATAGGAGATACAATACTGAAAAAGGACTCAATGATAGTCTTGAAGAGTTCCGGCAGTGGTTTAACAACGAGAGGGAGATCCAGAAACTTGGGTACAAGACTCCAATGCAGATTATGAAGGAAAAGATTAATACAAATCCCTCTTAAAATTAATCGATTAATAAATTTTGGTTAAGATGGTGTCGGATTTTGGATATATTCGTCGATACAGGTGTTGTTTTTGGATGGTCATATGATGAGGATAAATTCCATTCCAATGCAATTTCATTTGTTAGAAGATTTCCTTTTAAATCCAATGCGTATTACTCTACTAAAAATATTTTAGGGATTGAAATTAATAAATTAAAATACGAAAGAACTAATGGAATTACGAGAAGGATTCGTAAAATCATTCAATTTTTTCAAATTTTTTATAATGAAATAAAGGATGTGTCTTGTCATAATCACGCAGCGTATAGACATTTGCGTTATCTAATCTATAGATTATTGATTAGGGGGGGCAATCCAAAGAAAGATCATGATGCTATTTATCTTACAAATGCTCTCATTTGGGATGTTTTCACTAAAAAGTTGATAATGCCACATTTTATTACAACTGATAAAACAGACATCTACGAGAAAAAAGAAGATATTTCGGTAATAGGGATTGCATGCTTGAATTGTAAACCTAGATTAACTATTGAATATTTACGGAATGTGGCTAAATAAAGAGACAATCTTATGTTTTTCGTCAGTATTTAATTGAGTGATTTCATTTTCAATATCACTGGTTAACTCATCAATTGTTGGAATGAGATTCTTTCTTTTTATCCGTTTCTTTAATCGGGGGTACTCTTGTTCAATTTTACTTCCCGCATAAGTAAGTGCTCCAGAATAATTTATTAATTCATTTTCAATATTATCACCATGTAATGTTTGTTTAAATGGTGGGAAAAATGAGAAGATATAGTTATAATAAATTTCGTACAAATTGATTAAAATTGGTTTTGCCTCTCTGGTTATATTTCGGTGAGATATCACTGAAAATACATTTTCCAATGTGTCGGTAAAATCAAAGTATATATTTAAAATATTCTTGTCAACGTGCGTTAAACAAGGATCAAAATATGTAATTATATCAGATATCTCATCTCCGATCTCCCTGATATCTTGTCTAGATCTAGCTCTAGAAATATCGTTGAAGCCGTCTAGTAATCTATCGCTATAGAAGTAAAAATTTTGATATTCTTTTGGAGGTTGATCAACATGAGCCCATGTCCGAAAATCAATTGTGGGTTGAATAAAAAGCGTTTTGTTCTGTTCAATTGCTGGTAGAATAATTTCTGAAAATTCCTTATTTATCAAATCATTTTTAATTTTTACACCATTAAGAGAACTTGTAAATTTTAACTCTGTTCTTAAAAAAGAGTCTACTGCAAAAGAATAGTTGCCATGCTTGTAAAAACCAGAAGATATTTTATGGTAATTGATCTCATCAGCTATCTTTAAAATTAATTTAATTATTCTCCATCTTTTAATGTATTTTCTGTCTGAAGAATAATTTTTATGGGTGATGAATACTATTGTATTAATAAATTCTTCTGGGGATATGTCAAGATAGTCCATTTCCCACCGTAAAAATATCCTTCTTGCAGGCCAGAAGGATTTACCAATCTTATTTTTATTAATAATATTTAAAATGTTTATCATTTTAATCTCACTTTCTTTGCATTTATCCCCAAAACAGACACGGTGTCACTTTACACCACACATAGCAGTAGGGGTACCCCCCCATTTGCACAGGAAATACAGGGTCAGATAATCGAGCCCTCCGTCGGATGGTGTGAAATGGAACGGGGGTGGGTACCCCTTGCAGGTTGAGGATGGGGGTAGGAGGGGGGTATGCCCTTTACCCCAAGACAAGGGGAGAGGGGGGTCATTCATCCGGAGTGAGGTGGGGTACCCCCCCTGTCTGACACGGGCACGAAATTGTTATTCTCCGACGTGGGCTCTACAGGAAACAAAGGGATATGCAGGTGAGGGGGGTACCCCCCTGAGCTGAGGCAGGTGGGGGGGGAGGGGGATCTCCCCGCCAATCAATTCAACCGGTAACTGTTTTCTCTGGTTCCCTTTATGTGCAATCCTTATAAAAGGAACATTTTTGTTCCTTCCAAATTGCCAATAAATGGCCTTTGATTTGTCTCAGGGGCCAGATACACCTCCCGTTTTCTCATTTTTGCAATTTATAATAAAAGCCCATACACTAGCATAGCTCATAGTGGTATGTCAAAGGGGCCCCGGCGACACCGAAGAACTGGAGAACATGAACAAAAAAAACGAAGAGAAGAACGAAGCATGAAAGTACAACCTGAAAACGATGATGAGAACCAGGAGCCGGGCCCGGCAGAATCCAGTGATCAGGGAATCGGACAGGATTCCATGGATCCGGGAGATGCCCGGACAGCGAAACGCACGAGAACCGTCCCACACCTCGCCGATCGGGTGACAGCGCTGCGAGGACAGGGTATTGCACGCCCTCCGGAACCAAAGAGCATACTCCGTCGCCAGACCCAGGCGGACATCTATAACAAGGATGCCGAGATCCCGTACGTGAAGTTCGAGGCGGCTGCACGCGACCTTGTCTGCTCGCTGATGGAACGGCAGGACCGGATGAACGAGGAGATCTTCAACAAGCTTAATGATCTCGGTTACCGTGTTGAGGATCTCGAAGAGGACCAGCCGGCTGCAGGAGACACTCCATGACCCGGGGGCGAAGGCCGGTCAATGCAATTGATGAAGCCATGGAGATTGCTGGCCGGCGCGGGAACGTGGAACAGGTAACCGGTAAACGGGACTGTGCGTTCGATTTCATTATCATCGAGCCGGACCGGAACGTGTTTGTGAAAGTGAAACGTTCGCAGACATCGTTCACGTATGTACTGGAGATCCTGCAACGCTACCAGCGCGAGATCGCGAGCCTTCACCGCATGGCCTTAACAAGCGTAACCGCCCGGGAATTCTGGGTGCGGTCTCCAAACGGGACATGGCAGTTCTTCCTGATTCGGCACGATTCC
>Ga0315275_10005272_pt1 | contig 12229 bp, 2 predicted proteins | sample YL17G03_0_MG_FD_205557 | JGI IMG/M metagenome (GOLD analysis project Ga0315275, IMG submission 205557) | Sediment microbial communities from Yellowstone Lake, YNP, Wyoming, USA - YL17G03_0 | ecosystem: Environmental > Aquatic > Freshwater > Lake > Sediment | place: USA: Wyoming | collected... | reverse complement strand
TATTTCTCAAGATCGATATATCCCTCTGTTGTTCCCGTTTTTTTCTCACCAAAAATTTTACTTGTTATTCCCATACTGACACACTACTCCTAATTTTTGCTCGTATTCTAAAATATATTTCTCTTTAAAAGGATTTGGGTTGATATATATTATATCGTTCTATTTAAAAGGAGACATCCTACAATCATTATTATTAACTCGATATTACACTTTCAATTGTGAGCAAGGGACTTGGAAAGATTCAGAAAAAGATTCTGAAACTATTTATTGAACTCTATGATGACTTTGAGGATTATTATGAGTCTAAAAAAGATAAAGAGATTGGAAATATATTTGGGATAGATTGTGAAGATATTATTTCGTTTGTTTACGATATTGATTCCGATGATGTCCATGACCTTCCTCTTACTAAGAAACAAATCGTTTACAATTCTCTTAAAGGGCTCAAAAAAAGGGGATGGATAGAAAGAGTCAGAAAAACAGATTCATTCGATGAAAGTCCACCAATGAATTATCTTGAAGTCATGGTTTAGTTAAAAGACGATACAATCTATAATAACATTACTAAGACCTTCGAGAAACTTAAGAATCTAATAGGCGACGATAGTATATAAGGTTCTCCAAGGTATTAGATTGCCATTAAGGGATTAGTCCCTCTTTTTTCGGGAGTCACTAATGGTGGAGTAAAAGAAAAAAAATAGACGAACAAATGCAGAATACAAGCGTTAAAAAACACATAAAAAAATCCATTTTTAATTTTTATCTTTTCCAAACATTTAAATGAATAGACAGGATAACAAATCGTAACCTGTTGTAACAGGGGAGGAATAATAAAATGAAAAACGAAATATTGGTAGTTTTTGCCACATTATTAATGATCGGGACAATTTTTTCAGGTATGATTCCAAAAACAGTAGAAGCTGATGTGTTTGAAGACAATGAAAATAACAGAGGAAATACCGGATGTAGACCATATTATTATTACATCGGAGATATGGTTTGTTCAGCGAACGGGAATTTGTATATTTCTGAAAAAGACATTTCTATAAGAGGTAGAGGTTTTGATATCGAAGTAATCCGTTCGTATAATAGCCATTCCAGTGGTTTGCCCGGACCATTTGGATTTGGCTGGACATATAATTATAATATGAAACTTGAGGAAAGCAGCCAGGGTTATGTTCATTTCTTTGACCAGGATGGAGCTTTTTTTAATTTCACAAGTAGTGGAGGAGGTCATTATGTCTCTCCGCCGGGTATTCAATCTCGACTTACAAAGAATCTTGATGGATTATTTACTTTGTGGGAAAAAAATGGGAATAAATATAGTTTTAATTCAACTGGGATTTTAATGAATATAACAGATAAAAATGGAAATACACTAACCTTTTCTTACCTTGATGGAAACCTCATCAGTGTTGCTGATGATTCTGGGATGGAGTTGTCGTTTCTTTATGATGATCTGGATAGGATTATAGAAGTTGTTGATCCTATTGGTCGTCAAATATCCTATAATTATAGTGTCAATGACTTGATCAATGTCACGGATGCGATGGGGAATTCTACTCTTTATTTTTATTATGGGAATCACAAGATGGGTTGTATGATCGATAGAGTAGAGGGAATGACTCTTTTTAATTACTATGATGAAAACCGAACGAATCGTGTGAAAAACATAAAGAAATCTGTTTATTATAGAGCGAACAATACATACATTACTCCATTTACAATTTTAACTTTGGTATATGATGATGTTAACAATATTGTTCATGAAACGGATGGTTTGGGTAACACTACTTCAATTTATTTGAATGATTATGGAAACCCAGAGAGAATGAAGTATCCACTCGGGGTTAATTGTTATATGGATTGGAATTCAAATATGGACCTGATAATGTCAAAGGATCCAAACGGAAATATTTATAATTATAATTATGATAGTTTTGGAAATCTTATAACTGAAATTGATCCTCTTGGTGGAATAAAAAGTAACCAATGGAAGTGTATTGATAATACAACACAGTATTTATCGTTATTAACAAATGAAACAAATGTCTTAGGTTATACAACATCATATGTGTATGATGATTTTGGGAATCTTGTTGAATTAATTGATTCAACAGGAAATACTTCTCATTTTCAATACGATTCTCATGGTAATATAATCAAAGTATTTGATTTTAATGATGCTATTACTAATTATACATATAATTCTCAAGGTTTATTAATAAATCTAGCAGATCCCATGGGTAACTCAACATATTATACTTATGATACTGTCGGACGGCTTTTAAGTATAAAAAATCCAAAGCAGTTTACGACAACAAATTTTTACAATGATAATGATTGGATTATTAAAAAAATTGATGCACTCGGTAATGAAACCTTATTTTTTTATAATGCAGAAGGAACTAATATATGCACTATTGACGCGAATGGTCATAAAACCATAAAAAAGAATAATCTATTCGGTAAAACTCAAGAGATACAAGATCCAAGCGGAAATAAAACAAGCTCAAAATATGATAAAAACGGTAATTTAATTAAATATACATCTGCCGAAAACATAAATATAAAAAATGAATATGACGCATTAGGAAGAATAATAAATGTAACAGATAATTTTGGTTATTCAATTCATTATGAATATGATCCCAATGGAAATATAATATCAGAAACTGACAAACTAGGTAGTACAACCTTTTATAATTATGATGCGTTAAATCGTTTAACCAAAATCAAAGATCCAATAGGATTTACTGTGGAATATATTTATGATGCGTTGGGTAATATCATTTCATATAAAGATAAAAATGGTTGTATTAAAAATTATACCTTTGATCCTTTGAATAGATTGATAAGTAAAGAAGATGCTCTTGGAGGAATAATTAAATATTTTTATGATCCGATGGGGAATGTTGTTTCAATAAAAGATCAAAATGGTTATACAACCAATTTCTCTTATGATAAACTTAATCGAAGAATAAAAATAATTAGCCCGTTATTTAATACTACTCATTTTAATCATGACTCGGTAGGAAATATCATTAAAAGAATAGATGCAAATGGTAACATAACGAGTTATGAATATGATGGTTTAGATCGTCTTTTTTTAACCCAATATCAAGATGGATCTGGGGTGAGAAGAAAATATGATGCAGTTGGTAATCTAATTCAAATACAAAATATTGGTATTGGATTAAATATAAAAAAAGGAATGTTTTATGATGAACTTGATAGGGTTATTTTGGAATATGAGAATTTCGGTTTATTCAATAGTTCTATGGGATTTTCATATGATGGTGATGGAAGAAGAATAAATTTAAATGATTTTGATCAGGGCTTGACCTCTTATGAGTATGACAATGCAGGAAGAATTATAAAACTCACAAATCCATATGGTGAAAAATTCAGTTATGAATACGATGCAAACGGAAGAAGAATAAAGATGGTTTTTCCGAATGATGTTACAGCCTCTTATTTATATAACGAGCTAAATAGTGTTTCTTCAATAATCTATCAAAAAAATAACGGAGATGTTCTGAATGAATATTTATACGAATATGATCCTAATGGAAATGTCATAAATATAACTGAGAATGATAATAACTGGACATGTTATAGTTATGATAAACTAAATCGAATTGTAAACACTACCTATTCATCGGGGGAATTTTTAGAATATACATACGATCCGGTGGGTAATAGATTATCAGAAAGAAATGCATCTGGTCAGATTTTTTACTCTTATGATGCCGAAAACAAGTTGATGACTGCTGGAGACATAATTTACAAATATGACAACAATGGAAATATGATTATAAAGAACTCGTCATCAATGATTACGAGTTATAAATATGATTATGAAGATAGATTAAAAGAAATTTTTCTCTCAAATGGGAATAATATTGATTATTTATATTCTCCAGATGGAAAAAGAATAGCGAAAATAAATAGCACAATAACTCAATATTACATATATGACAACGATGAGATATTAAAACAAACAAATCAAACTGGTTTTATTTCAAAATATTTTACTAACGGAATTTTTATTGATGATCATCTTGGTATGAGTGTAAATGATGAATCATATTTTTATCATAGCGATTATCTCGGAAATGTTAAATTTTTAACTAATGATAATGACAATGTAGTAACAAGCTATAATTATAGGCCTTTTGGGACTGTGTTTGATTCATTCGGTGATGTTGAAAATAATTATCGTTTTAACAATAGAGAATATGATAGTGAATCGAATTTGTATTATTATAGATCTAGATTCTATAACTCAGATATCGGCCGGTTTATCACCAAAGATAAATATCTTGATTTAAACAATAACCTGAATTTATATAATTACGTACAAAATAATCCACTTAATTTTATTGATCCTCATGGTCTAGTTCCCATAGGTTTTTCTGTTTTTCAAGGATTTATGGAATTTAATAAAAAAATCATGTCAGATGTTGGACAAGGAATTAATAATCTATGGAATAATAAACTAGCAGTTGGAGCTCAATTAGCAAATGTAGGTTTAAGTATTGGAGAAATGGCACTTGGATTTCACAATCCAATATTTCTTATCCATGGAGCTTTAGGATTAGCTGGCGGATTAGCAAATATTTGGTTGATTGCGGGTGGAAGGGAACCTTACTTTAGAGGAGGATCTGATGTACTAATTACATTTTTGTATAAAAATCGTATACCTGACAAAGATCTTGAATTATTAAGAGAAACTGGTTCTTTGATTGATATCTTAATACCATTAATGATGTTGCAAATGTTTACAAATCCTCATTTTATTGTAAGTCGTGGATTTCATTTAGTAAAAGGTTTTTGGAATACAGCTGGAAACTTAGAAAGGGGCGCAAAAGTACTTAAGTATTTAGTTTCTATAAAAAGTAGCTTACAAAAACTTGGATTGTGGGATGATATTATTAATTCTTTAGGAATTTCCGATCAATCATCCGGTAACGAAGTGAATAGCATTGAGGGAACACAAATAAAACCAAGTCCGGTTCCTTCGCGCCCTGGTTTTGTTTTTCGTCCTGATGATAATTATGATGTATCACTTCTTGACTACGAATATTGTCAAAATGAATTCAACTACGCGCAGGAGGTGGATATTGCAATCCTTAAAAATGGATTCTACACTGGAATGACAAAACTCTTAGATGAATTTGAGACCAACGATAATATTTTTAGGAAATCATATACACTCCTCGACATTAACGTACAACAGGAGACTTTAAATGATTATCCGGTCTTTATAATTCCAAGTGGAGGATTATTTGGCATCGATACGCTTCTATCATTTAAAAACAAACTAAAAGATTATGTTGAGAACGGTGGAACCCTTATCGTTTTTGCACAGCAACTTGGGAACCAGTATAAAGCAATTCCGGGAGGGATTTTTGGCCGGGGATGGGATGAAATTGATTTTTGTTTTTTAAGATCTGTATGGATTAACACATATAATCAAATTCTTTGTAGTCTTGACAAAATTGTTGGTGACATCAATATTGATGGAGAATTCACCTCCTATCCAGAGAACACCACAATTCTTCTTTCAAAAATACAAACTGGCAAACCAGCCATGATTATGTACCATTATGGAAATGGAACGGTAATTGCGACAACTGCATATATAGACTGGATAAAAGAAACCTCATTTGGAGGACCAAATCTTCAAGAGAAAAATCTTGTTAATAGTCTTATTAAATGGGCAAAAAAATCAGAATCAATTCCAGAATATGGCAGTAATAAAACAATCTCTCTTACCGTAAACATTACAAGCTATGTTCAATTAACTACTAATCAAGTTGTTTTAATAGTAAAAGATCCAACACAAAAAATCATTGAAAGCAGGAATTATACTCTTTCTGTGTTACCTTATGAAGAAAAAAACATCAATTTCACGTACACGACACCGAATAAAACAGGTATCTATCATATCGATTACCAATTATTAGATGATAATCTTAGTTTTGTTCAGCATATCCATAATATACAATCATTTACAGTTAGCAATTATAAGGAAAATCCAGATGGATGGGTTGTGCGAAATGCGGATATCACATTTTCAATAACCTTACCATATAATTATTATGTGTATGGGAGTATGGTTCCCTTTACTGTACAAGTGATTAATCATGGTAACTCACCTCGAACAATTTGTGCAAATATCTACTATAAAGATGCAAGAATGATAGATGTCTTTCTTCCCTATAGAATAACAAGAACTCTGAATATACCAGCGACAGGCAATACCTCCTTCACCTCTCTATTAAAAGTCGATACCATTTCACTATCGCGTAATCAATTAACAATTTACGGTGATTTTTATAATTTCTCCTTATACGTTGATAATCTTTTAGGAAAAACAAGTAAGACAGTTTACCTAGAACAACCATCAATAGGTATACACGTTGAAACCACCAATCCCATGTATCTGAAGGGAGGAAATGTTTCCATCAATGTCACCACAACTAACATGAGAAACGCTTTGTGTAGTCCAATGACTATAATTGCAAGAATCTTTGATCCTGATAACCTAAAGGTCTACGAAACAAGTTGGACAAATACCTTAAATCCATTTGAGACGAAGATTAACGTAATTAATTATTTGATTCCTACCACATCCAAAAAAGGTAATTATAGAGTCACTATCGATGGGCAGTTAAATAAAAAATCTATTGGTTCTGGTTCTACGACTTTTGAAGTGGTAAAAGACCTCTCATTTATCATTACATCTCCAACGGAAAATTATCTCTATGGAAATCAGATTCCATTAACTATTTTTGTATATAATCCGACAAATTTAGACCGAACCATTACTTATCAAACATATTATAAGGATGGGAGTTACAGTAGTGTCCTTTCACAACAAAATGTACAAGGAGAGCTAAATGTTCAAGCACAAGGGAACGCATCTATCACTTATCTTCTTGATGTCGGACAAACACTATTATCAAACAACCGGCTCATCATCTATGCTGATTTCTATGAATCAGGCCTTTTCGTAATTACTCAAGCTAAAAGTGTTTATATTTGGCAACCAGCAGTCGACGTTCAAACAAAAACAAATAAAACCACCTATTTGAACGGAGAAAATGTTACAGTCAATATTACTACCACCAACTGGAAAAATGCTATATGCAGTCCTACCACGATTATGGCAAAAATCTTAAGTCCTGATAACCAAAAAATCTTCGAATCAAGTTGGGCAACCAGCTTTAACCCGTATGAGACGAAAATACAACAAATTCATTATTTCCTTCCTGCCTCTTTGAGAAATGGCGTCTATCTGGTTACTGTGGAGGAATTCTATAACAGTAAGAAGATTACCACAAGCTCAACAATCTTTGAAGTATTAAAACCATATAGTAGTAAACTTATTTTTGAAAAACCAGAGAGGATCTATAAAGTAAGAGACCATTTGAATATGAGTCTTGAAGTCATCAATATCGCCTTTATAATATGGAACGGTACAATAAATGTAACAATCCCACATCTCTCCTATAATGATTCTATTGCCATCTCAATAAACCCACACCAGACACAAATACTCCACTATACGATACCCATTAGTGAAACGACTCCCCCAGGAACGTATATTTTAAGTATTGAAATAAATGAGTATACAGAAACCTATAATTTTGTTATCCCAACATCACAACTGCAACTCAACATTGAGAAAACGCAGTATAACGCATCAGATTCTGTGAATATTACTCTATCAAATACTGGTGGTGTCGATACTGATTGTAATTATTCTATGAACCTATTTGATTCAAAGGGATTGGCAATCAATGAGAATTTATCAGGGACTATACATGATATATTTGCAGGGGGTCAACATACCATTGGTTTTGCCCTGCCAGATCAAGCTGTCAGTGGTGAATATTACTTATGGGTAATATGCCTCGATCTTTTCACTAATACTTCAACGTATCTTATCAAATGCATTACGGTTAAGGGGTTGAAAACAACAATCAATATCTCTACAAACAAAATATGCTATTTCAGGGACGAACCGAAATCAGTCACGACCCATATCGTTAATTTAGATGGAAATATCACAAATTCAACCTTACATCACAGGATTTTCCTCTCATCAGCGACGCCAGAAAAAGGATTAGTTGGGTACTGGAGTTTTAAGGAAGGAACCGGTTTCATCGCACATGATTCTTCGGGAAATAACAACGATGGAATAATATCTAGTAGTGCACAATGGGTTAATGGCACATCGGGGTTTGCATTAAGATTCCCTACCTATGATTCTATGGTCGGCGAAATACCAGAGTCATTTGACGACAGTTTCAGTACAGGTATTACCATTTCAGCCTGGGTCCGCTGGGAAAGCTGGACTGGAAGAAATTGCGTGATTTTTGATGGGACGATGAACGGTACCGGATTAGTCTTATATTTAAATCCTTCTGGGACGATAAAATTTAGTCCTTATGGCTGGTATTCTCAAAGCGTGACAGGACCGAATCTCACCCCCGGAAAATGGACTCATGTCACAGGATTGTTTGACTACAATGCTCAAATCATGCAATTGTATATCGATGGAAATTTAGTAAATTCAGCAAACGCTGTTTCCCCTTATTATCAAACATATATCCCTGCTACAATCGGCAATAGGAATTGGGGAGGGATCCAATTCAATGGGATAATCGACGAGGTTCGCATCTATAATCAAACGTTAAGTCAGGGAGAGATACAATCCCTGTTTTCAGGTGGTGGACTCCGCATTCTCGTGTGGGAAGCTTCAGAAGTTATGAATATCTCAGAGGGCACTTCATTAACATTAACAAATAATATCCCGCTACATAACGCAGGAAAATATCAGCTGGAATCGACTTTAGAATCGGTACGGTCTCAAGTGATTGCTGAAGATTCAACGAATTTTTACGTCTATGAGGAAAACACATCGTTAATTCTTACAACAGATAAAGAAATGAACAAACCAGGTGAATTGATTACGATACATGGAGAGGTCACAAATTATGCGGATATCCCAGATGACTACGAACTAATAATTACAATCAATGGAACAACAATCTATTCGCTTAATTTCAGTTTGAATCCACACCAAAGTAAAGACTTCAATACGACAACAAGACAAAATAGCTCTTTCCGACTTGTTGGAAAAGTCGATGACGTATTGATTGAAGAATATATCACCGTAGAAAAACCCGATATCAACCTCAGTATGATTGCTCCTTATGTCGTTGGATTAGAACCGTTTGAGATAGCTATTTTAGTGGAAAATATCAAAAATATTTCCGCCGATGTTACAATACACGTATTGAACAATTCATGGCATATCATACTCCCTGCGAATAGATTACTACTCTTCGTCACCAATTATACGATTCGGCATAACACAACCCTGAACGTAACCATAACTGGAGATGTCAACCGTACTATTCAAAAAGAAATTGTTTTCGGAGAAGATACAAACATAGAGTTTACAGGTCTTTCTCTCCATCCTGAAGGATTGGTGGAGATACCGTTCATTATCAGGAATACCGGATTCATTGACACCTCGTTTAACGCAACCTTTTCTATTTATAATCAAACAATCAAAAGAAGTTATTACATCCCAAAAGGTCAAAATATTTCAGATATTGTTACATTTAATTTATCCCGAGGATTATATCTCTTAACCTATAACTCCCCCTTAGAACAGAAGACAATCGAAATCCATGTTCTGGCGGTTCATTCACCTCCCGAATTCATTACGATAGAAATACTTCCGATGAATATGAATTTCACATTGGGACAAAATGTGACAATAACTTTTGTTGTTACAAATATTGGTGGAAGCAGAGGTGAAGCGACAATTAAACTCCTCATGCCTGATTTTGAAGACACCAACACCACCTGGATAGATCCCGGAGAAGAACCAAATATTAGCTTTAATGTAACACTCCCGACTGACCTCATGGAAAAAAGCTATAAAGCAGAATATGAACTCAACGGGAAAACAGAGGAATTTAGCTTTTTCCTCCAAGGAGTAAATGTAGAGATTAACGCAAGTTTAGACAAATATCTTTATGCAAAAAACGAAAACGCTGAGTTTACGATTAACCTAACGAACAAATGCTCTTACGATCTGAGCATGTTCGCACGGGTTCAAATCGATGATTACGAGGAAATACAATATTTCAACCTCTCAAATTATATAACGTTACAATTTCATGTACCAGTTCAGTTCAACGATAAACTCTTCTATGGAATTTATCTGGATACAGGGCGAGCAATTTACCTAAACTCCATGTATCTCTACAAAAAAGAATGGGTAACCCTCTATACTGATAAGCAGGTTTATTCGATTGGAGATACGGTGACCATTTTTGTCAACACTCCACAGATTGGTAACTTACATATCACCGCCCCAGGTTTCAATATAACTGAGATAATCGAGGGAGACCATATCTTCAGCTTCACGGTACCTGAACTACGATCAGATAATTATTCCATCGCATATACCTTTGATAATTTTTCTTCCACTTACTCCTTTGATGTAGCTGGGTATTCAGCGAAAATCATTGAATGTAATCTGGATAAAGAGGTGTATAATTTAACCGATGTAATAACGACACGAATGACCATGGAAGTAAATCAAAATATTTCTGGGGAACTGCAGATGCGGATTTATGATTCACAATATAACATCATCGATTCCTTTATGATAAATAAGACCTTCATGAAAGGTGAAAACCAAATAGAAATCTCCAGAAATTTTACAACAAAAATCCCTGGTTTGCATATCCTTGTCTATGAACTGTTTGCTCATAGTGATTTACTATTCCTCGGCTCGGGAGCAGAATACTTTGATGTTCCTCAATTTGATACCACACCTCCTCTTACAAATAAAACCATTGGAGCGCCTCAGTACTTTAATGGTCTCTGGGTGACATCTTATACCGAGTTTAATCTAACAACAGAAAATTCTCATACGGGGAGTGATTCGGATAAAATCTATTATAGAATATCTTTCAATAATGAATGGACTTCCTGGGTCGAATATTCTCAGAACTTTACATTATCAAATGACGGTGTTCATTTCCTTGAATACTATTCTGTTGATTACCTAGGTAACATCGAAGAAACACATAATCAGACCCACTACGTTGATGACACCACGCCCGTTACAGCAAAAACAGTAAGTATGCCGAAACATGGTGTCAATGACCAATGGGTCACCTCCTCAACCAAATTTAACCTTACTGCAAGTGATACCATCGATGGATCCGGGATAGATACGATAAATTATCGGTTTTGGTACAATGGTTTGTGGTCACCATGGATTACCTACAGCGCAAACTTCACCTTATTTAGACAAGGTCTGCATTACTTGGAATACTATTCTATAGATCATCTTGGAAACACTGAAATGATTCATAATCAAACCCATTATGTTGATGACACGCCACCATCCACGAGCTGTTCACTCTCAGGAACTCTCGGGCAGAACGCATGGTATACGAACAACGTCACCGTGACCCTTACTGCAACCGATACTCAATCAGGTGTGAACAATACATCCTACAGAATAGATGGTGGATCCTGGCAGAACTATGCAACCATGTTCAATCTCACATCTGATGGAACTCACCTAATTGAGTACTATTCAACGGATATGTTAGGAAACACTGAGAACATCCAATCTGTAACGTTAAAAATCGATAAAACCCTACCCGCCTTGAATATCACTAAACCAGAAATCGGATATCTATATATCTGTGATAAAAAAATGACGTATGTCGGCCAGACTATCGCTATCAAAGGAATTACCGTCAAAGTAAACTCCTCTGACCCAGTGAGTGGGATAGCAAAGGTTGAATTCTACATCGACAATAAACTCAAATCAACAGACAACACAGCCCCATATGAATGGAAATGGAACGAAAAAATCTACTGCAAACACAAGTTAAAAACAGTCGCCTACGATCAAGCGGGGAATACAAAAACAGTAGAAAGGGATGTTTGGGTATTCAATTGCTAAAACGCTCAATAAACCTACAAGTCATACATCTCTCTTCCCTTTTTTGTTATACTAAAATTATCTAACCCTTATATTTGCTCTTTATAACCCAAGTTTCGCACATGAATAAAAGTTAAGTGCCTTCAGCAGTTTGTATTTTTTGATCAGAAAAATGCAAACAACACTGAAGACACCAGACCACATAAAGCCAAATCAAAATAAGACCTTTCC
>Ga0315275_10005271_pt1 | contig 12229 bp, 12 predicted proteins | sample YL17G03_0_MG_FD_205557 | JGI IMG/M metagenome (GOLD analysis project Ga0315275, IMG submission 205557) | Sediment microbial communities from Yellowstone Lake, YNP, Wyoming, USA - YL17G03_0 | ecosystem: Environmental > Aquatic > Freshwater > Lake > Sediment | place: USA: Wyoming | collected... | reverse complement strand
GACCTTGTAGACGTGCGCGGCGTCGTCCCAGCCGGGCAGACCGCCCCAGTACATGAGGATGCGCACGGCGCCGACGGCGAACGTCGCCACGAGCGTCATGACGAGCAGCCCGGACGGTCGCTTGAGCCGGTCCTCGAGCGCGGCGAACGTCATCGCGCGGCGCGTACCCCGGACCTCGGGCGGGACCCGGGGCAGATGGACGAGGTGATCGGCGCCGTCACGCCCGTGGCCCGAAGGCGCGCATCGTCTCGACGAACCGCTGCGTCAGCTGGGGCCGCGCCGGCAGGCTCGGGTACAGGGTGGTGGCGAGACAGCGGCCGACGGCGAACCCCTCACCCTGCGCCTCGCCCTCGCCGAGCACGTCGTAGGCCGGGGCCTCGCGCTCCAGGACGAGGTACTCGAGGTCGAAGAGCTCCTGGAGCGTGTCCTCCCCGTCGTCGAACGGGTTGCCGGGCGCGGCGCGGACGCGCAGGTAGCGGGGCCGCTCGTACCACTCGAGGAGCTCGGCCTCGGCGGCGAGCACGCCGGCGAGCTCGTGACTGCGGCCGTGGCTGTCGGCCAGGCGTCGCAGCAGCAGCAAAGCGCCGCCGCCGATGGCGAGCGTCGGCAGGCCTTCGTCGATCGCGGCCGCGAGCGCGGCGTGGAGCCCTGTGTTCGCGGCGAACGCGTCGGTGCGCTGCTCGTCGAGTTGTCCCGCCAGCAGCAACCCGCTGATGTCCGGCGGCAGCTCGCGGTCGCGGGCCAGATGCAGAGGGGCAAGCGTGAGGCCGGTCGCCTGCAGCGTATCGATGTTCTCGAGGGCGAGCGGCTGCAGCGGAGGTCCCCAGCCCACGGCCAGCGTGAGGCCGGCGGCGACGGGGGCCGGGACGAGCACCCGGCGCTCCGCGCCGGGAAGATACCCGGCCCGGCTCGCCGCCGCCTCGACCTCCTCGAGCTTGATGTACGTGGCCGCCTCGCGGCAGAGCCGCTGCACGCTGCCGCTCGCCGTCTTGGGGCCAAGCTGGCGCACGCCCGTCGGGCCCGCCAGCTCGCGGGCGAACTGCTCGCTCAGTTGCGGCGGGATCCAGCCCAGGAGCGGCAGCCCGACCTCCTCTCGCAACAACGCGCCGAGCTCCCCGCCGGAGCCCCGGTCATCGCCGCCGACCACGATCACGCCGGCAAGCTCGGCGCGGCGCGCCAGCGCGCGCACGCCGAGGACTCCGGCAGCCGCGGTCGGTCCCCGGTCGCGGGCGTCCAGCACGAGCACGAGCGGCGCGTCGAACCGCGCCGCCACATCGATGGCCCGCGAGCCGTCCACCCCCTGCCAGCGGTCGAGCGCCGGCTCGACGACGACGAAGAGCGTGAGGTCGATGCCCTCGGACCACCAGTCGTACAGCTCGGCGGCGAGAGGCCAGGGATGCAGCATGGGATCGAGCGTGCGCGGGGGGCGACCCTCACCGTCGTACAGAAGGCGCCACAAAGGAAGGTCGAGGCCCACGGTCACCGGCCTCACGGCGCGCTCGCCGCCGAGAGCCGCGGCCAGGGCGCCGGCCGCCAGGCCCACGGCCGGGCCGGACTCGAGACCGCTGACCACCAGTCGCTGGCCGGACACCGCCGGGTCCTCCTTTCGCTGCCGCCGTCCCAACCGATCGGGCGCGCCTTGCACGCACGCCGTGACGGAGTTGCCGCCTCGACAGCGAATAGACTATCCGAATCGCTTGGGAAGGAAGGTCTTGGACCTCGCGAGACAGCTCAACGACGTCCTGTTCGCGCGGCTGCTGTTCGTCCTCGCCATCGTCACGGCGGTCCTGTGGACGCAGGTCGACCAGAACGGCGCGACCGGCGTCGCCTTCGCCGTCGCGCTCGGTCTGGCGGCCGTCGCGACCATCCCGTTCTTCATCTTCGCGCATCACGCCGAGGCGCGCAGCGTGGCCGCCGTGATGGTGGTCGTCGACATCGCCATCGTCACCGCCGGCGTCGTGTACAGCGGCGGCGCCCTGAGCGCCGTCTCGGTCTTCTACGTGTGGCCGATCGTCCTCGCCAGCGTCTTCCTTCCCGCTTGGGTGCCGTACGCGGCCGCGGTGGCGTCGGGCGCCGCCTACGCGAGCGTCTGGGCCCTCCAGCGGAACGGCTCGCTGGGCGTCGCCACGGTCGAGGCGGCCGATGCGTCACAGAGCTGGATGCTCCTCGTCGTCTGCCTCCACGCCGCCGCCTTCCTTCTGGTCGCCCTGCTCGCCGGCCGTCTCGCGACGACGCTGGTACGCAGCACCGCCCAGCTCAGGGCGGCGAAGGCCGACCTCGAAGGCCAGCTGCGCACGTCCACGCTGGCCAACGAGCGCCTGCGTCTCATGAACGAGAGCAGCCGCGTGTTCATGCGCCACCAGCGCATCGACGACCTCGCGCCGGACGTGCTGCGCCATATCGCCGGCGCCGCCGGGCTCAAGGCCGGCGTCGCGCTGGTGCACAACCCCAACACCGGCGACTTCGAAGAGAAGGCCGCCCTCGGCGAAGCCGAGGTCGGCCTCGTCCGGCGGCTCAAGGACCTCGGCCTCGTCGACCTCGCCGGCGGCGGTTGCCGCATCTGCGTCGAGGCCCCCGACCCCCAGCTCGCGCGCATGCTCAAGGCGGCCGAGAAGGATGGCTTCCACGGGTTCGTGATCGCGCCGTTCGGCGGCAAGGACGACCTCCTCGGACTCGTGTGCCTGCCCTTCCGCCGCGACCAGTTCGTACCCGAGAGCCTTCTGCCGACCCTGACCGCACTGTGCGACCAGGCCGCTCTCGCCGTGCGCACCATCCAGTACAACGAGGAGCTGGCGCGCAAGAACGACGAGCTCACCCACCTCGACGAGCTCAAGAGCGACTTCATGGCGACGATGAGCCACGAGTTGCGCACGCCACTGACCTCGATCATCGGCTACAGCGACATGATGCTGGCGGGGATGACGGGCGAGCTCAACGAGAAGCAGACGACCTTCGCCGAGAGCATCCTGCAGAGCGGCGAGACCCTGCTCGGTCTCATCAACGACATCCTCGATCTGACCAAGATCGAAGCTGGAAGGCTCGAGCTCAACCACGAGACGGTCGACCTGCGCGCGGCGCTCCTGGGCGTGCTCCCCGTCATCAAGCCGCGCGCGCAGGACAAACGGATCCGCATCTCGACCTTCCTGCCCACCGACCTGCCGCCGGTGTGGGCCGACCCGGGCAAGCTCAACCAGGTCCTGCTCAACCTGATCACCAACGGTGTGAAGTACACGCACGAGAACGGCAGCGTGAGCGTCGAGGCGCGGCCACAGGGCGAGCTCGTCGAGATCTGGGTGACCGACACCGGCATCGGGATCTCCAAGGAGGACCAGGAGCGCGTCTTCCAGCGCTTCACCCAGGTCGACTCCTCGGCGACCCGCACCCAGGGCGGCACCGGCCTCGGTCTCGCCATCACCAAGGAGCTCGTCGAGCTGCACGGCGGTACGCTGCGCGTGCAGAGCAAACTGGGAAAGGGCTCCAGCTTCATCTTCACCCTGCCGATATCGAAGAAGCCCGTCGACCCACTGTCGGCGGGCAAGATCAGCTAGAGGAGGTGCTGACCGTGGCCAAGGCGATCCTCGTGGCCGACGACGACCCGGACATCCTGAGCATCGTCTCGATGTCCCTCGAGGCCCAGGGGTACACCGTCCACAAGGCGACCAACGGTCGCGAGGCGGTCGACCTGGCGCGGGAACACCATCCCGACCTGATACTCCTCGACATGATGATGCCGGAGCTGAGCGGCTACGAGGCGGTGGCCGAGCTCAAGGGCGACCCGGCGACGCGAGACATCCCCGTCGTCGGCCTGTCCGCCAAGGCGATGGCCACCGACATGGAACGCGCGACCGACGCCGGCATCGACGGCTACATCACGAAGCCCTTCCGTATCGCCCAGGTCATGGCGGCGGTCGAGGAGTACCTGCGGCGCTGACGCGCTGAGCGCCGCCCGGTCCCTCCCGGCGCCGACGCCTTCCTTTCCTCGTCGGTGCTGCTATCCTGACCGCGCTCGTTGCCTGTTCTGGCAACGGGGCAGGAGTAGCCGGCCCCGCCGGCGTACTGGTAAGGCGGTCATGGAAGGCAAACGCATCACCATCGTCGCGTCTCCCGTCATCTGCGTGGCCGACGTCGACACGCGCCTCGCCTGCAGCACGTTCTGCGCCTGCTGCCCGCACTACGTGCGGGACCGCCGGCGCGGTCAGCGCCGGCGGGCGCCGCGCGAGTCGCACGACCGGCGCGTGATGCCGCGGCTCTGACGACGCCAGCGGAGTCCGCAGGCGGACCGCCCGCCGCCCTCATGCTCGTCCCCGTTCTGCCGATACCCCCTGTATCCGCAGGGCCCCGGAGGTCAGGACGACGGACACCGAGCACGACAATCCGCGCAGGACGGTGAGCAGGTCGCAGCGCGACGTGAGCCTCGAGCTCAAGACCGCGGCCGCGGTCGTCGTCGTCCTCGCCTTGTTCACCGCGCTGGCGATGACCGTCCTCGACGGCGCGCCGGGCTATGCGATCGCCCTCGCCGCCGTCGCCGCCGTCGCGCTCATCGCCGTCGTCTACCACCTCCTGGTCTTCCAGCCCCTCGGGGGACTCGTGGAGCGCTCACGGCGCCGTCTCGGCGAGGGTTTCGCGCGCTCGGACCCCGCGTACCACGACGAGGTACGCGAGCTCAGCTACCTGGTCGGCGCGCTGATCGCCGTGTTCAACGCCGCCGAGGACAAGGAGTGGGTCTCGGAGGCGGTCAGGGACGACCTGATGCGCGTGCAGCAGACCAAGCGGCAGCTGCTCGACATCGGCGAGATCGGTGCCGAGATCAACGCCGCCCTCCCGTATCGCGAGACCGTGGAGCGCGCGCTCTCACGGTCCCAGTCCTTCCTGCGCGCCGACGCCGCCGCCTTGATCCGCCTTCACGGCAAGGCCGGGGTGTTCAAGATCGAGGGCTGCCGTGGGCTCGAGATCGCCTCCGCCTCGGCCGACTGCTGCGCCTACACCCTGGGCTGCCCGGTGCGGGATTCCATCGCCACCGGGCAGATCGGGCGCAGCGCCGACCACAGCTGCGGGCTCCTGCCCGCGACGCTGTCGGCGCAGCTCGCCCTCCCCTTCTCGATCGACGGTCTCGGTGACTTCGCCCTGCTCGTCGCCGCCACCGCCTGGGACCACTTCGGCGAGGTGCCGGAGGAGGTCCTCGCCGCCCTTCAGGGTCACGTCCAGAGCGCGCTCGCCAACGCGCACCGCTACGACGCCATCCGCCGCCAGGTCATCACCGACCACCTGACCGGCCTCTGCAACCGGCGCCACTTCATGAACCGTGCCCGTGAGGAGATCGAGCGGAGCCTGCGCTACCAGCAGCCGTTGAGCGTGCTGATGGTCGACATCGACCACTTCAAGCACTTCAACGACCGCTACGGACACGCCACGGGCGACCGTGTCCTCCAGGCGGTGTCCGGCGTCCTCAAGCGCGCCCTGCGCAACGTCGACGTCTGCGCTCGCCACGGCGGCGAGGAGTTCGCGATGCTGCTGCCCAACACGCCGGCGACGAACGCCTACAACGTCGCCGACCGCGTCCGCGCCACCGTCGCCGCTACCAGGTATACGGGACTCGGCCTTCCGCCGGAGGACAACGTGACGATCAGCGTCGGCGTGGCGACGTGCCCCCGGGACGCCACCGTCCTCGAGGAGCTGCTCGAGCTGGCCGACAAGGCGCTGTACGTCGCCAAGGCCCAGGGCCGCGACCGGGTGTGCCAGCACGACGCGGCGCCCGCGCCGCTCAGCCGCTGAGCTCCGGACGCTGAGGCTCAGGACTCGAAGGCGGCGGGCCGCCCCGCGAGCCCGAGCCCCCAGGCGATGAGACGCGGGGAGACGCATCCCCAGTCGAGCAGCGCATCGTGGAAGACCTTGAGCGACGTCGTGCGGCGGCGCGCGAACGTCGTCGCGAGACCGACGACCTCGCGCTTGCCGAGCAGGTAGCTCATGGGATCGCCCGGGTTCTCCACGTACCAGTGGACCTCCATCTCGGCGAGGCGGCGCTCCATCCGCGCCTCGCGAACGAGGAGCTCGACCCCCTCGGCGAACGTCATGCGGCCCGTCGCGATCTCGGCGTCGATCACCACCCGGCAGGCGCGCCACACCTGGTCGTTGAGGCGCATGAGGCGCACCTCCGGCGCAGCCAGAAAGCCCTGGCGCTCCATCATCTCCTCGCAATAGAACGCCCAGCCCTCCGCGAGCAGATTGCCGCCGCCGTAGAGACCCGCGACGCGCCGGGCCAGGGTCGGCGCCCTGTTGCCGCGCGTGAGCTGGACGTGGTGCCCCGGATACGCCTCGTGGACGCCGGTCGTCGGCATCGAGGCGCTCGGGTGCGCGGCGAGGGCCGCCTCGAGCGCCGCGCCGCTCAGGCCGGCCGGTGGCGTCACGTAGTAGAAGCCGAGTTGCCGCGCGGCGAAGGGGCCCGGCGCGTCGTAGCCGGCGAAGGGGAGCAAGCCGCGCAGGCAGCCAGGGGTCGGCATCACGCGGAGCTCCTCGCCGTCCGCCAGCGTGACCAGGTCGTGCGACAGGACGTACGCGCGAGCCTCCCGCACGGAGTGGTCGTAGCCCGCGACGAGGTCGACCAGCAAAGGACGAACGGCCCGGACCGCGGCCACCGCGGCGGTGGTGTCGGCGTGGCCCATCGACGTGGCGAGCGCCTTCATCTCGGCCTGGGTCTCGGCGATCAGCCCGCGACCCACGGCGGCGATCTGTTCCGGCGTCTCGTCGAGCATGTGCTCGTAGCGCAGGATGTCGGCGAGCACCGCCCGGCCCGCGCCGCAGGCCGCGACGCTCACCGGCAGCAGCCGATCGCGCAGGTGGTCGCGGAAGTCCGCGAGCGCACGCTGCGCGACGGCCGACGCCGCGTCGAGCGCTCCGGGGCGCCCCACGTCGCGCGCGAAGTCGCGCACCGTGGCGCCCGTGAGCTCGAGGCAGCCGTCGGTCATGTCGATCGCCTTGCCGACGAAGGCGGCGGGCAGACCGGGTTCCAGGTTGGCGCGCGCCTCCTCGAGGAGGCCCGGCACGGCGCGAAGCCGCGCCTCGAGGCAGACCAGTCGGTCCGCGTCGGGCACGAGGTCGCGCATCATGAGCGGGAGCAGCGCCTCGACGACATGCTCGAGGTAGAAGCCGGGAAGCACGCGATGGACGCGGCGCAGTACGTAGCGCCGCAGGATCCGGCGCAGCAAGGGGATCGCGACCGCGGCCTGAGCGGCGTCGGCGGAGGGCGGCTCGTCCGCCCGGCCCTCCGCCGCGACGGGCTCGAGGCGCTCGAGGACGCGCTGCGCCAGCGCGACCCGTGCGTCGACGGCCGCGGGCGAGAAGGAGGCGAGCGCGTCGAGGCCGTCGCCAAGGCCAAGCCCGGTGGCCAGGACAGGGTCGTCCGAGACGAGCTCGTCGACCAGCCCGGCGATGACCTGCTCGACGCCGCGCATGAAGGCGCTAGTCGGTCTTCTGCTGCAGGTACTCGATGAGCGGCTCGCGGCGACCGCCCATGATCTGGTCGACGAGCGCGTCGAGGATGCCGCGGGCCACCTCGATGTCGGTCACCCGAGGACGATACACGTAGGCGGCCTGGCTCTTGTCCTGCTCCAGAAGGTCCTTGGCGGCAAGATTGCGCAGCACGCTCATGACGGTGGTGTAGGCGATGCGGCGACGCTCGCGCAGCTCTTCGTACACGTCACGGACGGTGACCTCGCCGCGGTCCCACACGATGCGGAGGATCTCGGCTTCGAGCCAGCCGAGTCCGGTCAGGTCCCGGCTCCGGCTGCGGCGCTGCCACTTGGGCGTCGTTTCTGTCATGGCTGCTCCCTGTGTCTCGTTCGTTGCCATCGCTCCGGCGGGGGCGCCCGTCTCCACGGCCAGACCTCGATCGGCTACGACTCGGTTAGAAGGGTTCCGGGCACTCTATAGGCTGGGTCGTCTCCCTGCAATCATTCCCGCAGCGTCGGCGGCGACACCCGTTGCGCCGGCGAAGGGCGCGGCAGCTTCGCGGCCGAGCACTGCAGTCAGGCGCGGCCGAGGAGCACGCTCAGGCACATGAGCGTGAGCACGGCCGCGCTGACGAGCACGTACCGGCCGTCGCGCTCGCGCGCGAACGCGACGAGCGACCCAGCGACGCGCAGGAACGGCGTCACGATGAGCGCCAGAAGGCCCAGCGTGAGGTAGGCCGCGGCCTCCCCGTCGGCAAGCGCCTCCCACAGCTGATCGGGCGCGACCACACCGCTCGGCAAGTCCTCGTGGCGTACGAGTCCCAGGACGATGCCGATGCCCATGAGCGCCACGCTCACCAGGAGACCGACGAGCAGCACCCAGTGGACGACTTTCTCCACCGGGTCCATGACGTGCCGTCCGCCCGCCACGCGCGTCACCCTTGCACCGCGCGGACGGCCATGAGCACGGCGAACACGACGAGCAGCACCTGGAGGATGACGCTGAGCGTCCGCGAGCGGAGCCGCACGGCGAGCAGCGGCCCCAACCTGGCGCCGAGAAGGACGCCGAGGGCCGCCGGCACGGCGTAGCGCATGTCCACGAAGCCGCGACCGTAGAAGATCACGGCCCCGGTCGCGGCGGTCACACCGATCATGAGGTTGCTGGTCGCGATGGTCGCCTTGAGCGGGACGCCCATGACCACGTTCATGATCGGCACCTTGAAGGCGCCGCCGCCGAGTCCGATGAGTCCGGAGATGTTGCCGGCGAAGAAGCTCAGGAAGGCGCCGAGCCTGAAGCGGCGCACGCCGTACTCGACGCGCCGCCCGCTGGCGGGGTCGACGAACACGGCTTCGAGCACGCCGGTCCGCTCGGGCCGGACGTCGCCCCCCCGGCGGTTCATGGCGAAGGCGACGTACACGAGCACGACGGCGAAGACGCCTTCGAGGAGGCGTCCGCTGACGAAGACGGCGGTGACCCCGCCGGCGATGGCGCCGAGCGTCGTCATCACCTCGAGCGACATGCCGAGGCGCAGGTTCGTGAGGCCCTTGGTGACGAAGACCGTCTGGGCGGCCGACGACGTCGCGATGACCGAGATGAGGCTGGTGGCGATCGCCACCTTGACAGGCGCCCCGAAGGCGAGCGTGAGCATGGGGACGACGACGATGCCGCCGCCGACGCCGACCATGCTGCCGGCGACCCCGGCGAAGACGGCCATGGCGAAGATGGCGGCGAAGGTCATGGCGGCATACTACACGGCGGCCGGGGCGGAGGCGGCGTCGCTGGAGCCCGGCGAGGACGGCCGCGCCGGGAACGGCGCGGCCGTCAGTCGGCCGCGGCCGGCGGCCGGCGCAGGCGCTTGGCGGCGGCACGCCTGGCCTTGTCGTCGAGGCGCCGCTGCACTGCCGCGGACGAGGGCTTCGTCGGCGTCCGCGGCGGCGGGGCCGGCGCGTTCAGCTTCTCGAGCCTGCGGCGCAGGCGGCGGAGGCACTCCTGCTTGTTGAGGTACTGGCTCCGCCGCGCCCGGCTCGTGACCACCGCGCCGCTCTCGCGGTGGCGCAGCCGCACCCCGCTGTCGGTCACGTTCTGATGCTGGCCGCCGGGGCCGCCGGCGCGAAAGGTCTCGACGTCGCAGGCGGCGAGGAGCTCGGCGTCGCTCTCGGGAATCTCGAAAGGGGGACCCATCAGGCGGCGACCTCGACGGCGTGGCCGTGTGTCACGGGGAGCCTCCGTCCATGTCCCAGTCGTGCCGGATGACCTCGAGGACGCGCGCCGCGATGCGGTCGCCCCCGGCGCGCGTCAGATGGACCCCGTCGGCCTGCCGCATGCGCGCGAGGTCGCCGTCCGGGCCGCGCAGGTACGCCGCATACTCCCCGTCCTTGCCGGCCATGAGGTCCCACGTGTCGACGTAGGTGACCCCCTCGTGCCGCGCCGCCTCCTGCTCGTACACCTCGTTCAGCATCGCCATGCGCTCGCCGTACGCCCGGTCGCGCATGATCGGCTGGCCGACCCAGTAGAGACGTCGTCCCCCGGCAGTCGCGACCTCCATGGTCTCAGCCACGCGCAGGTGGTAGACGTCGAGCCACGCCTTCGAACCGACCTCGAGTACGCGCCCGTCCCATTCGACGCGCTGGGCGTCGTTGCCGCCGACGAGAAATACGAGCGCCTCCGCGCGCGAGTCGAAGACCTCGTCGATGAGGCGTTGCGGCCAGTCGAAGTAGTCCGGCCGGCTCAGTCCGCTGTTCACGTGGTAGTCGACGCGCGTCCGGATCCGACCCGTCTTCTCCGCCGTCGCCGCCAGCGGCCCCCCGAACTGCCCGGCCATGGAGTCGCCGGCGATGTAGAGGCGCAGCGGCTTGCGCGCCGTGACCTCGCGCGGCCAGATGGGACGCAGGTCGTCGACGGCCAGGTCGCGGCGGGTGTGGTGCCCGTCCTCGTCGCGCCCCAGGGCGCGGTCGAGGGCGACCGCCGGCTCGTCGAGCCCGACGGCCCCGCTGAGCGCCGTCATGGGCCGCACGAGCCAGAGAAGCGCGGTCCGCCGGGCGCCGATCGGCAGCGACTCGGCGTCGCGCCGCAGCGCGGTCGCGTCCAGGAGGCCGGCGAGGAAGAAGCCGAGCAGCATTGCGGCGAGGGCGGCGCCGGCGGTGGCGCGGCGGCGGGGCCGCCCGCGCCCGGCCAGCGTTCCGCCCGCCTCCTGCTTCCCGGCGTGCGCGTCCACGCTCGTGTCTGCCCACCAGTCGTCGCGTCTCACGTCAGAACCCGAAGTAGATGAACTCGGCGACGCCCTGCGGGCCGAGGTAGTCGATGAGGAACAGCGCCGCGGCAAGACACAGCCCCTGCGCCACCCAGCCGGCGCGGGAGAGGCGGGCGTCGAAGCGCTCCCAAAGACGGCGCGACACGAACTGCACGCCGATGCCGAACGCGACGAGTGCAAGCAGCAACGGCGTCACCGTGTCGCCGAGGCTCCCCAGGCCCGTGACCAGGCGGGTGAGGACGGCCACGGCGTCGCCGACGGAGTCGGCGCGAAAGACGACCCAGGCGAGGGCGACGAAGTTGAAGGTGACGAGCCGCTGGCGCGTTCTGGCCCAGGCGGTGGCGCCGGGGTCCGGCAGGCCCATCCGGCGCCGGTAGTCCTTCGCCCCGTGCTCCACGACCAGCGCGGCGCCGTGCAGCCCGCCCCAGAGCACGTAGGTCCAGGCGGCGCCGTGCCAGAGCCCGCCGAGCAGCATCGTGACCATCAGGTTGCGGGTCGTCTTGCGCCGGCCGCCGCGGTTCCCGCCCAGCGGGATGTACAGGTAGTCGCGCAGCCAGGTCGAGAGGGTGATGTGCCAGCGGCGCCAGAACTCCCTGACCGAGCGTGCCGTGTACGGCCCTGCGAAGTTCTCCGGGAGCTCGAACCCCAGCAGGAGCGCGACCCCGAGGGCGATGTCGGTGTAGCCGCTGAAGTCGCAGTAGATCTGGACCGCGTAGGCGTAGATGCCGATCAGCGTCTCCCAGCTCGAGTACTGCTCGGGCGTCGTGAAGAGGCCGTTGACGAGATGGGTAGCCAGGTAGTCTGCGATGAGGACCTTCTTGGCGAGGCCGCCGAGGATCAGGCGGAAGGCGCGCGCCGCGTCCACGCGGCGCGGGTCGCGCGGCCCGCGCAGCTGCGGCAGGAACTCGGCGGCGCGTGCGATGGGGCCCGCGAGAAGATACGGAAAGAACGCGACGTACACGGCGAAGTCGAGCAGCGGGACGGGGTCCAGCCCCCCGCGCGCGACGTCGATCACGTAGGTGAGCATGCGGAAGGTCAGGAAGGAGATCCCGACGGGCAGAGCCAGGTCGAGGAGCGGAAACGAGGGGCTCAGCCCGAACGCCGAGAGCAGATCGTCGAGCGAGGCGGCGAAGAAGTCGTAGTACTTGAAGAGGCCGAGCACGGCGAGGTTGGCGACGACGGCGACGGCGAGCCACGCGCGCGCCGCCGCCGGCCGCCGCCGCGCCCCGGAATCGCCGCGCACCGCCGCCAGCCGCGCGGCAAAGAACTGGTTGCCGAGCGCCGCGGCCACGAGCAGCAGGACGAAGCGCCAGTCCCACCAGCCGTAGAAGAGGAGGCTCGCCGCGAGGATCGTCCAGCGCCAGAGGCGGGGTCGCGGCATGGTGAGCCAGTTGGCCACGTAGACGACGAGGAAGAACACGGCGAATGTGACGGTGGGAAACAGCATGGGAGCCCTCGCCGGAGTCTACGAGACGCCCCGCTCTTTGGCTACACGCGCGGTCGGGACGGCAGGCGGGGGGGGGCGGGCCCGCC
>Ga0315275_10005270_pt1 | contig 12229 bp, 14 predicted proteins | sample YL17G03_0_MG_FD_205557 | JGI IMG/M metagenome (GOLD analysis project Ga0315275, IMG submission 205557) | Sediment microbial communities from Yellowstone Lake, YNP, Wyoming, USA - YL17G03_0 | ecosystem: Environmental > Aquatic > Freshwater > Lake > Sediment | place: USA: Wyoming | collected... | reverse complement strand
GGACCTGGCGCCCGCGATAGTACCCGCAATGCGGACAAATCTGGTGCGCCACCTTCGCCTCGTGGCAGTGGGGGCAGACCCCCAGCGACACGGGCTTCAGGGCGTCGTGGGTGCGCCGCTTCGCGGTACGAGCTTTCGAGTGTCGTCGCTTTGGGTTCGGCATCGTTACTTGTCCTTACGGAGGTTGTGCAGCACGGCCAGCCGCGGGTCCACCCATGTCTGGCGGCAGTCACACGACGCCGCGTTCAGGTTGATACCGCACTCCGGGCACAACCCACGGCATGCCTCGCTGCACAGCGGCTTCATCGGCACGACCAGGTAGCACTGCTCCTGCACCAGCTGGCCGAGGTCGATCACGTTATCCGAGTAGTAGGCGGTCGACACGTCGTCGTCTTCCACCGCGCGCTCCCCGGCGGTGCCGGGCTCCGTGTGTGGCAGGAAGAGGACATCGAACGCCTCGTCGACCACCAGCGAAAAGCCTTCCAGGCACCGGCTGCACGTCAGCTCGATCGTCGTCTGCACCCGCCCGACCAGCCGGTAGTTCAGCCGGTCCTTGCGCACCGAGACGTTCAGCGCCACGGGCGCCCCGAGGCGACAGACGTCCTGGTCGGCAGCCAGCGTCCCCGCCGCGTAGGTCCGCTCGATACGGGCCTCCGCCTCGCGCATCTGGCCGACGTCCAGCAACAGCTCACTCATCTGGCGCAAATCCTCGTGCAGGCACAGACTGTTAAGTATATCACGGCGTCTCCCGGGGACCGTGGCCCTGCTCCGGCCGAACTGCCCCCAGCGGCGTCCTAATGAGTCAGGACGCCGCTGTGGGGCCCGCTTCGGGTTAGAATACTGTCATACATGCCCGCTGGGAGGCTTGGGAACACGCGAGGAGAATCCGTGCGACGACTGCTGAGCGTTGGATTGTGCATATCGGTGGTCGTGCTGGGCACGGTGGCGTGCGGCAACGACTTGACGAGCCTCGAGTCGACGCCCTCCCAGATCATCACCGAGTCGTTCACCGGCACCCTCAATCCGAATGGCGGGACCACCCATCCGTTCCTCGCCACCGGCAGGGGGGCCGTCCAGGCCACACTGACCGCAATCGGCGAAGACAACACCGCCGTCGTGGGATTGAGCCTGGGGAACTGGACCGGCATCGCGTGCAACGTGTCCGCCGCCAACGACAACGCGATCGCGACGATGCCGCTGACGGCCACGGTATCGGCCGCGGGCCAGCTCTGCGCCCGGGTGTACGACACAAAAGGGCTCACCGCGGCGACGTCCTACACGCTGCAGGTCATCCATCCGTAGACATCTTCCAAAGCCGAGAGCGTGACGAATGCGGCAAGGTCCTGCCGTGCGCTTTGGAATCTGTCTTAAACGCGGCCAGCCTGCGGCCACGCCAGCCGGCGGGAACTGTCCGCCGGCCTTCTCAGGACCAGCGCCCCGCCAGATCGACCCACGGCTTGGGAATGAACAGGTGCTCGTAGAGGGCCACCGCGTACCGGTCGGTCATCCCTGCCAGGAAGTCCCGGGCCGCCGCGTCGAGCCCCTCGGCCTCCAGGGTCCGAGCGTCGAGGAAGGCCCCGGGCCGTTCGCGGACCTTCTCCCACAAGCCGCCCAGGATGCCGGCAGCCTTCTTGAACTCGGCCGTCGACAGCTCGTTCTCGTACACCGAGGCGAACATGAAGGCGCGCAGGTCCAGCAGCGCGTCCAGGACGGGTGCGCTCATCGCGATGTCCGCGAGGCCGACGGCCTTCGTCTCCACCACGACGTCTTTCACCATGCGCCCGATCCGGGCGGAATGCGTCGCCCCAAGCACGGCCAGTGGACCGGCCGGCAGGTCGTCCTGCGAGAGAATCCCCGCCCGCACCGAGTCGTCGATATCGTGGTTCACGTACGCAATCAGGTCCGACACCCGGGCGATCTGGCCCTCGATGGTTGATGCCTTGATGGGTACGTCCGGTCCGATGGGCGCCCCCCGCTTCCCCTTGGAGTGCTTGACGATCCCATCGCGCACTTCCCACGTCAGGTTGAGGCCGGCGCCGTCTCGTTCGAGCACATCGACGATGCGCAGGCTCTGCTCGTAGTGTTCGAAGCCCCCCGGCATGAGGTCTGCGAGCACCCGCTCACCCTGGTGACCGAACGGCGTGTGGCCCAGGTCGTGTCCGAGGGCGATGGCCTCCGTCAGGTCTTCGTTGAGCGCCAGCGCCCGGGCGATCGTGCGGGCGATCTGCGACACCTCCAGCGAGTGGGTCAACCGCGTCCGGTAGTGATCGCCGGTCGGCGCGAAAAACACCTGCGTCTTGTGCTTCAGCCGCCTGAACGCCTTGGAGTGGACGATGCGGTCGCGATCGCGCTGAAAGGCGGGCCGGATCTCGTCCTCAGCCTCCGCACGCAGGCGGCCGCGCGTCTGCACGCTCTTCGTGGCCTGCGGCGCCAGGGTCTCCAGTTCGCGGCGCTCCGAATCTTCGCGGATAGTACTCATGACGGACTCGCGGCCCTCGGGGGCGTCGGGACAATATCAGCCAGGAAACTGCGGCCCCGCGGGAGTGGCCCGACGCCAAAGATGTCGGCCAGTGTCTGGCCGAGGTCGGCAAACGACGCCCGCACGCCGAGGTCGACGCCCGGCGGAACGTGGGCGCCGAAGGCCAGCACCGGCACGAACTCCCGGGAATGGTCGGTGCTGGGGGTGGTCGGATCGTTGCCGTGGTCGGCGGTGAGGATCAGCAGGTCGTCGGGGCGGAGTGCCGGGATCAGCCGGCCGAGCCGCTCGTCGAAGCGCTCGAGATTGGCGGCGTACCCGGCGACATCATTGCGGTGGCCGTACATCGCGTCGAAGTCCACCAGGTTGGCGAACACCAGGCCCTCGGGCGCCTCCTCGACCGCGCGCACAACCGCATCCATGACCTCGGCGTCCGATTTCGGGTGAATCGAGCGGCTGATGCCGTGCCCGGCGAACAGATCCCGGATCTTGCCAATCGCCAGCACCGGGATGCCGGCAGCCGTCAGCCGGTCGAGCAGGGTGTCCGTCGACGGGGGCAGCGCATAGTCGTGCCGGTTCGCGGTGCGCCTGAACTGGCCCGGCGCTCCAAGGAAGGGCCGCGCGATGACCCTCGCGATCCCCATCCCTTCGGCGAACATCTCGTAGGCAATCTCGCAGATGCGATACAGCTCGGGCACCGGGATGATGTCCTCGTGGGCCGCAATCTGAAACACGCTGTCGGCGGAGGTGTAGACGATCGGAAAGCCGGTGTTCAGGTGCTCCGGGCCGAGGTCGTCGATGATCCGGGTGCCCGACGCTACGATGTTGCCCAGCGTGCGCCGGCCAATCCGCTGCTCGAACTCGCGCAGGCGGTCCTCCGGGAACCCCTGGGGGAAGGTCGGGAAGGCGCGATCGAGCACGATGCCCATCAACTCCCAGTGGCCGGTCACCGAGTCCTTGCCCGGGGACAACTCCCCCATCCGGCCGAAGGCTGCGAGCGGCGTGGGCGTGGGCGTCAGGCGGGCCAGCGGCAGGATGGACGAGACGCCCAGGGCGTGCAGGTTCGGGATGCGCAACGGCACCTGCATGGCGATATGGCCGAGGGTGTTGCTGCCCTCGTCACCGTAGGCGGCGGCGTCAGGAAGCTCGCCGACCCCCACGCTGTCGAGCACCAGGACGAATACGCGGCGGAACGGGGAAGGTCGCATCAACGTGCCTGGATGGGGCGCGAGCCGTGTCCGAACCCGGCATGGCGCCTAGTTGGACGGCACCGCCCTCGATGCACGAATCGACGCAATCGCATGTTTGAAGATCAGGTGGTCGGTGCCGTTCTCGTCGAGGATGACGGCAAAACGATCAAAGCTCTTGATACGAGCGTCGACCTCCGTGCCATCCATTAATCGGAAACGCACCGCCAGGCGCTCGCGCCGGACGAAATTCAGAAACGCGTCCTGGATATTCGGGTCAGCCGGCGTTTTCGCCTCAGGCATCTGGGCCATTCGTGGGAGTCTCCGCTGGCGGGCGCGCATGCGAGAGGGGGTCGAGCCGCGCAACAATCACGCGCCCCGCCTCGTGGACACTGTCCTCTCGCTCTCCGGCCCGTTGAATCCAGACTAGATTAGGCTCTTTGCGAAACCAGATCAACTGCCGCCGCGCGTACTGCCGGTTCTCGCGCACGATCAGCTCGCGCGCCGACGCGCGATCGCGCTCCCCGCGAACGAGTTCAAGGACGCGCCGATACACGTAGCCGGTGAAGGGACGAGCCGACGCCGGCACGCCCCTGGCGAGAAGGGCTCGCACCTCGTCCTCGATTCCGCGCGCAAACTGGAGATCGACGCGCCGGCTGATGCGATCGGCAATCTCGTCCCAGAGCGGCCGCACGGCGATGCCGATGATGTTCCAGCCTGCGAGCGGCGAGCGCGTGTCCGCGAAATGGTCCGTCAGCGTGCGCCCGCTCTGGAAGTAGACCTCGAGGGCGCGCACGACGCGCATCAGGTCGCGCGGCTGGATGCGTGCAGCGGAAGGCGGGTCGATGTGGCCGAGCAGGCGATGCAGCCGGCCGGCGCCCCGCCGCGCGGCCAGCGCTTCGAGCCGCCCGCGGACCTCGTCATCGCGGCCGGGCCCAGGAAAGAGCCCTCTCGCCAGGGCGCGGTAGTAGAAGCCGGTCCCGCCAACCAGGATAGGCAGCCGTCCGCGTCCATGGATCCCGCGTATCACCTGCATGGCATCGCGTGCGTAGTCCGCCGCGGTGTAGTCGCACGTCGGCTCCGCGATGTCCACCATGTGATGCGGGACCCCGCACTGCTCCGCCGGCGGGACCTTGTCCGTGCCGATGTCGAACCCGCGGTACACCGCCGTGGAATCGCACGCGACGATTTCGCCGCCCAGGCGCTGCGCCAGCGCGAGGCCCAGCGCGCTCTTGCCGCTGGCCGTCGGGCCGAGGATCGCCACGATGGCCGGACCGGCATGCGTCCCAGGGTTCATGCCAGGCCAGCCACCTTCGCGAGCGCCCACACGACCAGCGCGCTCAGCAAGAGCAGCCAGCCGAGCTGCTGCGCGCGCGTGGGCATCGTCATCAGCGTGACGGTGGCGTCTCGTTGTAGAAGAACGTGACGGTGAAGAAGGCCTTGTCCGATGGGTACTCCGGCGGCAGTGCCATGGTCGGGTTGGAGGCCGCGATCGCGTTGAAAGACGAGTTGTTGAACGAGTCGATGGGGCTCGCGCCGACGACGGCCAGGTCGGTGATCGTCCCGTCCTTGTGCACGTTGAACGAGATGGCCACGTGCCCGCGCAGGGACATGGCCGCGTACGGAATGAACCAGTTCCGCTTGATCTGGGCGATGAAGCGCCGGACCCATGGCCCGAACTCGACGCCCTTGGTATCGAACTGGATCGCCGACCCGAACTGACCGCCACCCTGGGAATTGTCGAAGATCTGCTGTGGCACGTAGCGGGTCACGTCGCGAAGCGCGTCGCCCAGTCCGCCGCCGGACCCTGTCCCGCCGCTGCCAGCCTGAGGCTTGGAGCGGGGCCCGGTGAGGCCGCGCAGGATCGGATCCTCAGCCTGCTGCTCGGCGGCCGGCGGGCCTGGTGGCGGGGACCCCGGCTCGCGAGCATTGCTGCCGCTCTCGACCGGCGTGTCCTGGGGTTTCGCGGGTGCCTGGTTGCCCAGTTGATCGACACGTTCGGAGGTGTTTCCCCGCGAGAACGGCAACGGGTTCGCAGGATTGGCTGGCGGCTTGAACGGCGTCATCACGTTCCGGTCGCGATCCGACAGCTCGGGAGCCTGCGGCGGCCGCTTCGCTTCGAACTCGGCTCGGGGCTGCACGAACACGAACCGGCGCTCGTTGGCCTCCCGTTCGCGCATGACCGCCATCTGCTGCTCGAGCGCACTCGTGGAGGGGGACGATCCGGGCAGCAGGTCCGGGAGCAGCACGACGGCCAGCGCCACGGCCAGATGGACGACGAGGGACAACAGGATCCCCTCGCGCCACGAAATGGCGCGGTCGATTCCTGCGGGGTCCGGCTTTCTGTCGTCGAAGTTGAAGTACATCAGGATCTTGCTCGATTATAGCATCCGGGCCGGAGCCTCCCGGTGCGCGTCCGGCAGGGTGGCGCAGGTCAGGGCAGGCGGGGCTTCGAGGCGCTGTATAAATAGACGATGCCGAAGGTCAGAGAGTCGGCGCGGACGTCAGAAAACCCGGTCTCGCGCAACAGGGCCATCACGCGCAACGGTTCGGGGAACGTGCCGACAGACGCGGGGAGATAAGCGTACGCCGATGCGTGGCCGGAGATCAACCCTCCGATCCGTGGCAGGATGTGGCGGAAGTAGGCCAGGTAGGCCTGGCGAATGCCTGGCAGCCGTGGCACCCCGAACTCGAGGATGGCAAGTCGGCCGCCGGGCCGCAACACCCGCAACATGTCGGCGAAGGCCCGCTCGGGCTCCTGCACGTTCCTGATCCCGAACGCCACGGTCGCCGCGTCGACCGAGCCCGACGCCAGGGGGATCCGGACTGCGTCCCCCTGGACGAGGCGGACCCGGTCGGACAGCCCCCGCTGCGCCAGTTTGTCGCGGCCGAGGCGCAGCATCTGACCCGCGAAGTCGACCCCCACCACCCGGCCGGCCGGCCGCGCCGAGGTCGCGGCCGCAATCGCCAGGTCCGCCGTGCCGGTGCAGAGGTCGAGCACGGTCTCGCCGCCGGCGAGCGCAAGCGCCCGGATGGCCCGGGTGCGCCATCGAACGTCCAGGCCGCCGCTCAGCAGGTGGTTGAGCAGGTCGTAGCGCGGGGCGATCGCGTCGAACATGCCGGCGATGCGATCGGGATGCTTGTCCGGGCCGAGGGGGTCGCGGTCGGCGATCACCGCTCGACCCGGCCCGTCCAGTCGGGATAGAGCGTCTGGTCGAACCCGAGAGCCGAGAGAATCTTTCCGGCCAGGAAGTCCGCGAGATCATCGAGGGTCTTCGGCAGCTGGTAGAACGCCGGCATGGCCGGCAGCACCACCGCCCCGGCCTCGGCGCACGACACCATGTTCCGCAGCTGCGGCAGGCTCATGGGCGTCTCGCGCGGGACAATGACGAGGGGTTTGCGTTCCTTCAGCATCACGTCGGCGGCCCGCTCGACCAGGTTGCGGGACAGGCCGTTGGCCACGCCGGCGAGCGACTTCATCGAGCACGGCACGATCACCATGCCCCTGGTCAGCCTGCTGCCGCTGGCGATGGTCGCGCCCATGTCGCGGTTGCTGTGCAGATCGAATCCCCCGCGACGGACGCCGGCGCCGTACTTCTCCTCCAGGTATGGCATCAACCGCTCGACCGCGGCCTCGTCGCCCAGTTCGTCGCGCAGCAGGCGCCGACCGTAGTCGCTCACCACGAGGTCGAGTTCACAGCCCTGCTCGAGGAGAGCCGCCACGGTCCTGACGGCGTAGACGGCGCCGCTGGCGCCGGTAATGGCCACCACGTAACGAGGGACGCGCGCGCGCATATCAGCGGACATAAATGGCTGCAGCTGTCGTGACGAAATAGAGGACGCCGACCCACCCGTTCAGGTCGAAGGCGAGCTTGACGCGCGACAGGTCGTGGGCCGACACGAGCGACTGCTCATACGCCAGCAGCGTCGCCACACCGGCGACCCCCGCGACGTAGATTGGACCGAGCGGCGCGACCCGGGCGAGGGCAGCGAGGCAGAACACGGTGATCACGTGGAGCACCCGCGAGATCCGGAGGGACGTCGGAACCCCGAAGCGCTGGGGGATCGAGTTCAGCCCGTGCACCCGGTCGAACTCAAGATCCTGGCACGCGTACAGCACATCGAAACCACCCACCCAAGTGCCGATGGCCAGCGCGAGCAGCCACGGCTCCCAGCCCCAGCCGCCGCCAGCCGCCAGCCACCCGCCTATCGGCGCCACCGCCATCGCCACCCCCAGGAACGCCTGGGTCAACCAGGTGTAGCGCTTGGCGAGCGAGTACCAGAACACGATGACAAGGGCGACCGGCGACAACGCGAAGCAGAGACGTCCAAGCTGGTACGACGCCCCGACGAACACCACGGCCGCAATGGCCACAAACGCCGCGGCCTCGCCCGTCGTCATGCGTCCCGCCGGCAACTCGCGAGAGGCGGTACGGGGGTTCAAGGCATCGAAGCGGGCATCGACGAGCCGGTTGAACCCCATCGCAGCGCTGCGGGCGCTCACCATGGCGACGACGATCCAGACGACGCGGCCCCATGTCAGGGGAACATCGCGTGACGCCAGCACCGCCCCGGTCAGCGCAAACGGCAGCGCGAAGACCGAGTGACTGAAGCGCACGAACGAGGCGTAGATCCGCATTCGTTTCAGCAAGGGACATCCTGGTCGAGCCAGCGAACCTGATCGGGGGCGATGCCCGACACCAGGTATTGTTCCACATCCGTCGTGCCTGACGGAATGGACACGGCCAGCAGCGCGTCCCGCTTGCCCGCCTCGATCGCACCGAAGTCGCGCTCGAACCCCAGGGCAGCGGCGCCGTTGAGCGTGGCGCTCCGGAGCAGCCGCCCCGGCTCTACTCCTGGCGCGAGACGGTGCAGCGCGGCCAACTCGCTGAACAAGTTGAGATCGTCGACGCTGGACAGGCTATCCGTGCCGACGGCGACAGTTACGCCCGACTCATAGAACGCGGCGATGGGCGGGTCGCCTGCGCCGACCCATCGGTTGCTCCGGGGGCACGTGACGAGCGTCGTGCCCCGCGACGCCAGGAGAGCGAGGTCACCGGCGCTGGCCTGCGCCGCGTGGACCGCCAGCGTGCGGCCGTCCCAGAACCGCAACCGGTCCAGGTACTCGATCGGGCTGCACTGCGGCGCCCGCCATTCGGGGTCCCACGCACCAATCCGCTTCAGCAGATCCGGCCAGCCGCCACTGCCCCGCTGGATGAACTCGACCTCATCTCGCGACTCGGAGACGTGTACCGACATTCGCATCGCGTGCGAGGTGGCCCTCGCGTCTCGCAGCGCGGCGAACACGGCGGGAGACACCGAGTACGGGGCGTGCGGGGCGAGTTCCACACGCCACCCCGATCCCACCTGCACGGCGCCGATCCGCTGCTCGGCCTCTCGAACGAATCCTCCCGGGTCGGTCGCGCGGAACTTGATCAGCTCGTGGAACACGACGCCAGCGAGGCCGCTCGGTACGAGCAGGTCCAGATGATCGAGGGAATTGGAAATGTCCCCCACCAGGCCAGTGCCGCTTGCCTTCATCTCCGCGAGGGCGGCGGCCATGGCCGCGCGGACGACCGTTTCGTCACGCCCGTCTGATGCCTGCAGCCGTTCGCGCATCATCGCGGTTACCCAGGGGAGAAACCCGCGCGCTGGCGGCACGCGGCCTCGCAGCCACGAGAGCTCGATGTGGGTGTGCGCGTTGACGAGGGCCGGGAGCACCGCGACATCGCCGAGGTCAATTCCGCCGTCATTGCCGCCCTCGACGGGCGGACGCTCCCGCGCATCGCCGACTGCGACAATGCAGCCGCCGGCCGTCGTCACCCATCCGTGTCGGATTGGCGGGCCGGTGATGGGCAGGATCCAGGCGGCGCGAAATGTGGGCATGCCTCTAGCTGGCGTGCCGCCGCTCGCGCTCGGCGGGGCTGCGGGCGGGATAGTTGACCAGTTCGACGGGAACGGACGAGTCACCCTCGGCACGCGCGGTCGCCAGTTCGAGCAGCCGGGGGATAGTGCGCTCGCGGAACACGGGCTCGCCGAGTATCTCGTAGTGCATGTTGCGGCGGCGGGGCACGTAACCGGCGTCCTCGATGTTGCGAACGATTTCGACCTCGTCCATGCAGTAGGCCGCGCCGGCAGCCCGCACGACATTCTCTTCGATCATCACCGAGCCCATGTCGTTGGCGCCATACGACAGGCTCAACTGCCCCACCTTGCCGCCCTGGGTCACCCACGACGCCTGGAGGTTGTCGATGTTGTCCAGGACGAGGCGGGCGACGGCGAGGGTGCGCAGATACTCGAGGCCCGTGGCCTCGACGCCCCGCAACTCGGTGTGGTCGGGCTGATAGCTCCAGGCGATGAAGGCGGTGAAGCCTCCGGTCTCGTCCTGCAGTTCGCGCAGCCGCATCATGTGCTCGATGCGCTCGGCGGGTGTCTCCACAGATCCATACATCATCGTCGCGGTCGTGCGCAGGCCCGCGCGATGGGCGTGGCGCATCACGTCGAGCCACTCGTCTGACGAGGCCTTGCTGTAGCAGTGCAGCAGTTTGCGCACGCGATCGACGAGGATCTCGGCTCCTCCCCCGGGGATGCTGTCGAGACCGGCCTCGACGAGCCGGCGGATGACCTCCGGCACCGTCACCTGTGACAGCCTCGAGATGTGAAGGACCTCTGGCGAGGAGAGCGCGTGGAGCTTGAACCCGGGGTATCGTGCTTTCACCCCGCGGAACAGGTCCTCATACCATTCGATCGGGAGATCGGGGTTGTGACCGCCCTGGAGCAGCAGCTGACCTCCGCCGAGCTCGATCGTCTCCTCGATCTTCCGGAAGACCTCGTCGAAGCCGAGCACGTAGCCGTCTGCCGATCCGACCGGCCTGTAGAACGCACAAAACGAGCACCGGGCGACGCAGACGTTGGTGTAGTTGACGTTGCGGTCGATGATGTACGTGACCGTTCGATCCCGGTGCTTGCGACCGCGCGCGTCGTGGGCAAGCCGGCCAAGCAGGTGGGTGGGAGCCTCGAGGTACAACTCGAGCGCTTCGTTAGCGGAGAGCCGCCCGCCGGCACTCACCTTGCCGGCCAGGACATCAATAGCCATCAGCCGTCGTCACCCCAGGCGCGGCTCGCGGAATGCGGGAACCAGTCCCAGCTCCGCGGCCTCGCGGAAGAAGCGGGTCAACCCCGCGAGCTCTCGATCGCCGAACCCGAAGTCCACATTATCACGAAGGTATCGGGCGCCGATGGCCGCGCGATCCGGGCTGTCCGGGAAGTGCTCGGTCGCGACCGCATCCGCGTGCGCGATGCCGTCCCTGCAGGCCACTCCGAGGGCTTCGACGTCCTCGCGGGTGACCGGGCCCGGCCGGCCGAACCAGAACGCGTAGACGAATGGAAGCCCCGCGTAGGCCTTCCACGCCGACCCCAGGTCCGTCTTCTCGAGGCCCGCAGACACATGGTCGAAGAACAGCGCGATGTCGCCGATGAGCAGCGCCGCCTCGCACGCCTCCAGCATGCGCTCCGGATCGGGAGGCATGACGCGCACGTCCGGGGCGATGTTGAAGTGCCGGGCCGCCAGGACCGAGAACAGGGCCACCGAGGTCCGGGAACTGGCATCCAGAGCGATGGTGCGGATGCGATCGACAGGGACGCGGCTGAAGACGGCGACCGAGGCCACCGGCCCGTCGGATCCAATGGCCACGCCTGGCACGCCGACGTACGAGTCCCCGCGCAGGTACTCGATCGAGGGAACAAGGCCGAGGTCGACCGCGCCTCCGTGCAGCAACTCGGCGCAGCGAGCGGGCACGTCGAACCGGATGTCGAATCGATCCGGACGGCGCGTCAAACCGTAGACCAGGGGCCGCGCGTTCAGGTATCTGACCGCCCCAAGTCGCAGCCGGCTCATCCCGAGATCCGGCGATAGGCCCCGTCGCGCTCCACCGCCACGAGCGCGGCAGCCCGGATATTCCGTCGAATCTCCTCGAGCGGCGCCCGGCGGCGTCCTTCAGACTCATCGTCCATCGCGGACACGCCGTCCACATCGTCGGCCCCGACGCTCAACGCCACCTGCGCGAGCTTGGGCCCGTACAGCGACCAGTCCACCTGGATCGAAGGAATGTTATCCGCCAGCAGCCGGGCCAGGGCGACCTGCCGGACGTCCTCGTAGCCCGTGGATACACACGCGGCATCCCACGTGCGCGCCAGCGGGGCAAAACTCCGAATCCAGCCGAGCGCGTGCTGGAGTTCGACCGCGCGGAGGATCTGGTTCACACGTTCCGGGCCGGCAGCGTGATGCTGTATCGTGAGCCGGGCCAGGCCGAGTCCCGCCGCCCGCACCGCCTCGAGGGCGGCCTCCGGATCACGCAGGCGATCGAGTGGAGCCTCGGCGATGAGCGTGACGCCGGCATGCCGCACCGCGCGGAGCAGGTCGGCGATCGGAACGCCGCTCGAATCCGCGTGTGCCTGCAGGTCGGACAGCGAACACGCCGACACGGGGACCGCGCCCGCGGCGCCGGCAATCGTCCGTACCTTGGACAGCAGCGCCTCGATCGGGCCGGCCAGACCGTTGATCCGC
>Ga0315275_10005269_pt1 | contig 12231 bp, 11 predicted proteins | sample YL17G03_0_MG_FD_205557 | JGI IMG/M metagenome (GOLD analysis project Ga0315275, IMG submission 205557) | Sediment microbial communities from Yellowstone Lake, YNP, Wyoming, USA - YL17G03_0 | ecosystem: Environmental > Aquatic > Freshwater > Lake > Sediment | place: USA: Wyoming | collected... | reverse complement strand
TTCTCAATTCTACTTCGCCATGCGCATGCCGCACTTCTCACAGAATGACGCATTGTTCGCGTTGTTGTGACCGCACTTCGGGCAGGACAGTCCAACCCAATCGTCCGGAGGCGGGGGCAGCTCGTCGCTGGTAGGCATTGGCGCGGCAATCGGGGCCTGCTGGAATGTCGAAGGGGCGATAGGCATCACTGCGCCTGGAGCCGACATTAGCTGTACTGGCGTGCGCAGAGGCGTCCCATTCACCGCTAGAAGGTGCTTCGTCTCCGGAAGCACCGTCAACGACGCTGGAACACCTTCAACGAGCACACCGTTGAGCGTTCTGCTCCTCATGGCGTAGAACATCCCGAGTTCCCAACCCCTACCCGTGCTCATCCTCTTGGGGACTGTCCGAACCTCGGTGACGGTGCCGGTCGCGAGCATCTTGCTCATGCTGCTGACGCCCTTCCTGGCCTTGACCGCCATACCTAGGCTTGCGAGGCCGAAGACTATCGGTAAGATCATGGCAATTGGATCGGTCACGAAGTTGATCATCACCGCCATCAGAATGGACATCAGAGCCATGCCTCGAGCGTTGTTCCTAAGAGGCCTCAGGGTGTTCACGGCGGCTTTCCGCTCGGAATCCGTCATCGGGCGCACCGACGCTGAGAACCCTGGCATACCCGTGTACATCTGCGTGGAAGTCATTGGATCACCTCAGTTCCTCCCCCACGGGTAGCCGCTGCACTTCGGGCAGAACCATGAACCTGGGTCAGAACCGTCGGTCCTGAAAGTGTGCGGGACGAGCGCGATATCGTAATGGTATGGGCATCTCGGGGGCTGCTGGGAAGTCTTCATGAAATGGTCCCTTGGAGGGAGTGGGCGGTCAGTAGGCAGGGGGGTACCGTAGGACAGCCCTGCGCCTCCCCACGACGTTGCGGGGTCAGGAGGCCCGATAGGAGCTGATGGCGTCTCGGTCTGGATCGAGGGCTGATACGGATACTGTGGAGATGGAGCCGACATGACCTGTGGCTGGAAGCCCTGCGGAGGCGGTATCTTGACGGGCGTGGAGGCGACCGCGATAGCAACTATGGAAATGACTATGACGAGAGCGGATACGGCCGGAGCCATGCCACCGGCGACGCTGAGCCCGAGGCCACTGGAGCTTGACTTATGAACACTCCAAGACCCGCGTTCATTACCGGAAAATGTGCCGGATCCTGTACCGTCTGCGTTTATTATGCCGGTGTAAGTATAGTCGAAATTACCCGCGGCAACCAGACATCCCCCCCTCCAATTGGCGTTGCCATTGGAGTCCACATTCCCGATGAAGGTATACCAGAATATCCCTTCACCACGAGATCCGTCGGGAATGACACCGGGCGGCCAATTGGGGGGTTGTGTGTAGATCTTGTCAGCATCTGCGTCCGAGATCTTACCGTTGGATATTATGAGAAAATCGGGCTCCGTGTAACTCCCATAAGAGGATGTGGTGGTTAAGTCGTATGTCCCGTCAAATCCACTAGCCGCCTCCGTGGGCGTTGCCACTATGGTGAAGCTGGCAAGAAGAATCAATGCAAAGGCAACGATACTTATTCGAACTTCTACACCTCTTTTGTCTATCATCTGTGATTCAATCAATGAGTAGGTGTCCTTAACTTAGTACCCTAGCTACCCAGATATAGCGAATATCCACCCATGATGGCATCCCTCGATCCATCTCCGCCACGCCTTCCTTCGGACCCTGAAATGAGTGGCAGGAGACAAAGCTTCTTCGAATTATTATAAACTATATTTGAATAATAAACAGTGGGCCGAAGAAGAGCTTGGTCCACTTTCTCGACTGGTTCGGATAAAAAAGGTACAGGTCGTCCTACTCTTCCGTGCGCTTGATGATCTCCTCGAAGACCGGTATGTGCTTGTCGGGCAGGTATCCGCAGAACTTGACAGGATCGACCGACTCAGGAGGCTTCACTCCTTTGAGGGCGATCTCACCTCTGGCGAACATCTCGACCGCCACCGCAACCGGCATCGCAGTCTGATAGGCGGTCGCGTGTATGCCTGAGAGCTCGTAGGCTTTCTCATGGGACATATAGGTCCAGGTCCTGATGACCGTCTCTTCGCCTTCCATCTTGCCCGAGACCTCGGTCAGCACGCAGCAGTTGCCCTTGAGCTTTCCCGCGAGGTCGTCGGGTCTTGGCATCGTCGCGACCACGACCTCGATCGGAGCGATCTCCATGTTCCTTATCTTGACCGGCTTGAATGAGAGCAGTCCGAGCTTCTTCAAGAACTCTACGTACTTGATGAAGTTCTCATCAAGCGTTATCATGAAATCGCATCTCTTGATCTTCTTGCCGAGGAACTTGGGGACCAACTCGCTCTCCTCGTGGTCCGTCATGTAGACCTTCATCGGGCCGATAGGATCTGGGAAAGAGTAGACCTCGCTCGTGCTCAGCGCGGGAGCGCGCTTCCACTTGCCGTTCTCGTAGTAGAGCGGGTCCCTGATGCACTCCTCGATCATCGCGTCGGGCGAGAAGTAGGTGGCGAACTCGTACCCCTCCAGCTTGCTGTTGTCCGCGTCGCGCACCCTGACATAGTCGACCGATTCCATCCTGTCGGCCGCGCGCTTCGCGAAGATATCGGATGCGCCAGGGTCTATGCCCATGGAACAGAGCGCGAGTATCCCGGCATCCTTGTACTTCTTGTCGAAAGTCTCCTGGTCCTCGAACATCGGGTGGCCGAACTCCTTGTCCCCCGTGGCCATGTCGATGTAGTTCGCTCCTCCCTTGAGACACCCCTCCATTATCTTCAGGTTGAGTGCCGGTATCGTGCCGTTGACGAGTATGTCCACTCGTTCAGCGACCTTGGCGACCTCGGCGGGGTTCGACCCGTCGGCCTTCACTATCTCGACCTTGTCACTCTTGGACCTCTGCTTCACGAACTCAGGACCCCTGAGATTCACGTCCGCGAGGACCAAGCGCGAGACCAACTTGCTCTTGGCAAGGTCCTGCGCAATGCACTGTCCTACTCCACCGCACCCGAATATTGCTACCTCGATTTCCTTCGGCATGATTCCCCTACTGTCTCACTGATCGTTTCAACGACCCAGCAACGCTGGGCGGAGGAGATACCCAGAAGCCCGACTAAATACTTTTCAATCGGGGGACGTTCGACTAGTATGGGGGCCTGTCGGTCCTCTTGTCCAAGGAAGCCAGACCACCGAATCCGGGGAGGATCCGCTGGGTACCGGCAGCCTGAGGTAGAATCCTCATATATCACGGCCGACAGATACCGGTACCGTGAAGGAAACTAGGGCAGTCGCCAATGTCACGAACAGCAGTCTGACCCTGGAGGGCGCTGGGGTCCGTCTCATGAGAGCTTTCGGGTACTATGAGGTCACGAAGCTCGACCCGTTCCTCCTTCTGGACGATTTCCATTCCACCGATCCGAGGGACTACGTTGCGGGGTTTCCGTGGCACCCTCACAGAGGGATTGAGACCGTAACGTACATGATTCGGGGCAACGTCGACCACGGGGACAGCATCGGCAACAGCGGCACCATCGGCTCGGGCGACGTCCAGTGGATGACCGCTGGCAGCGGGATCGTGCATCAGGAGATGCCCAGGGAGTTCAGAGGCATGATGCAGGGGTTCCAGCTTTGGGTGAACCTCCCGGCATCGAACAAGATGATGGATCCAAGATACAGAGGAATCACGCGGGACCAGGTCCCGACCTCCAGACCAACAAAGGGAGTCGAGGTGAAGGTCATCGCCGGCAAGGTGGGCCGGGTCGAAGGTCCCGTAAGGGACCTGGTCGTGGAGGCGGAGTACCTTGATGTCGCGGTAGGACCCGGGATGGAGTTCGACCGCGCAATACGCAAGGGCAACAGTGCATTCGCATATGTCTTCGAGGGTCAGGGGTTCTTCGACCCCTCGAACCGAGGTCCAGCCGGAGCCGGGAGCCTAGTCATGTTCGGAGATGGCGACCAGGTCGAATCGAGGGCGGGGAGGGACGGCATGCGGTTCTTGCTTGTGTCCGGCAAACCTATCAAAGAGCCCGTGGCCTGGCGAGGACCGATCGTGATGAACACTGAGCACGAACTGGATATTGCATTCGAAGAATACTGGAGCGGGCGATTCATCAAGTCGGGGGCGAAGCGATAGGGCGCTCATGCGTCGCCCGGCCCCCATGCCGACTGTCCTCCTCGGACCCTTCACGAGCCGATCAAGTCGATGAGCCAATAGCCGTTCTTCATGATGGATCTGCCAGTCTTGATCGCGATGTCCGACCTGAATGAAGGACCGCCCGTCACGAAGCTGTGGTATTCGCCGTTCTCGCCGCAGTAGGTTATCGGAACCCCCACGGCCTCTCTTCGAAGGTCCTCGACCCTCGCGAGCCAGGCAGTGTCGATCTTCTTTCCCAGATCATCTTTCGCAAGGAACTTCGAGTCGAGCGCCACGATGATCGCCTTGAAGCCAGCCCCGACGAATTCCTCCATGATCCCCTTCTGGTCCATGTTCCACAGGGGAAAAACCGGTTCCAGGCCTGCCTTGCGGGCGACCCCCTCACACCATTCCCGATTCTGTCTCACATCGATATCCCCGAACACCACTCCCTCGAAGCCCTTCGACTCCAACTCCACAAGAGCTCCGAGGAAGACATCCTCGTAGTCACCGTCACCCACGGTCTTCTGGACCAACGCTTTTCCGAGGGCATCGGCCTGCTTCTGTATCAGTTCCGCTCTCACACCGTGGAATGCGACTCTCCCGCTGTCCTCACGATAGGTGTTGAGGAGACACTGGATGTCAATCCCCTCAGACACGGCTTTCCAGGATGCAAGACAGGAGTCCTTTCCCCCGCTCCATGAGACCGCGAACATCAAGATCACCCATCCAGTCTTCTCTGGTCGCTATCGGTATGCTATCTGAATCTAAATCAGTAATGCCGACCCGGAGCGATGGCTCGCGAATCCGTGCGGGAACCGGCCATCTGGCGCGTCTGGATAACGGCGTTATTAAATATCGTCCACGCCAATACGGAACGATTGCTCCTCGGTCAAGAGGAGGTGAAGAGTCTGCTCACACTGGTAAGGATTCACGTGCCGCCGATCACAGGCGATCCTGGAAGCGGGGTCACCTCCCACGTCAAACCGGATCTCGTCTGGAACTACGTGATTGAGAACCACAAGAACTGGCGCTCCAAAGAAGTGAAGCTCCTCTATATGACACACAGGCATCTGCAGGACGACACGAGCCTGATAGTCGATGCGGCGAGCTCTGACGCGCTCGCGGGTTTCCTTGCCAAACACATCGCCCCGCTAGACCATGTGAGGGGAATATGGGTCCTCAATTTGGCGCGGATGAGATTCTTCAAGCTCCCGGAGGAGCGCCCGCGGGATTTCTCCAGGTTCACCGTGACCATAGACGCCGTCCCCAAGCATATGGACAGAATCTACGAGAGCATTTCGGCATTCAAGCCAGGCAGGGATGTGATCGTCAACTACATCGCCCAGACATTCCAGTCTTTCAGCGCCTCGATCATGGCCTCAGTACTGGCAAGGAGCAGGAACCACATGGAGACCTTTGTCGAGCAGTACATCAAGCCGCTGAAGGGCGTGGCGAGTTTGGAGACCACCTACATCAGCAGAACCATCCGCTTGGTCTCGCCTGAGGAATGGCAGGAATCCATTGGTCCGTACATCACCGCGCCCGGCGGGAATAGACTCGATGATATCGATGCAGACGACGACAGCCTGATGGCGGGCTGCTGACCAATTGGCCAATCTCTTGCGCGGGGACTCGCCCGAGAGTGAAAAGGATAGGGAGGTCGCCCTCCCAAATGATTTTGTCGTCGCTCCTGCTTCCGTGCCTATTTCGTGCTCAGGCCCGTCCCCAGTAGGCGTACAGGAAGCCCATCCAACCAGCATCATCCGCGAATCCGAACGCGTCCTGGTACATGTCGAGGGTCCAGAAGCCGCCGTTATTGGCGTTCCCCAGAGACCTGTACGATGTCGGGAACCAGATTCCGAGACCGGTCGCCGACTGCGAGTCCATCGCTGGCGTGTTCGCAACGTACACCGCGTCCTTGATGATGCCATACGCTTGGTCCGCGAGCACCTTCACGTCCTTGTCTTTCGAAATTGTCGACAGTGTCATCAGGAATGTCCCAAGATCGACCCTCTTGTCCCAGCCGTTCAGAGACCATCCGAGGTTCGCTTCGCCTCTGGCTTCGCTTATCAAATTCTTGTAGTACTTGAAGTCCTCAACCAGGCCTGCCCTCAGCTTGTCAGTCAAGGACTTCATCGCGGAGCCGATGGGGCCGATCTTCGATATGTCTATCACGGACAGGTTCACGGTCGAGGTGCCCTTGGCCTCGCCCTTGGGGCTGTAGGTCGCGGCGTACTCGTCGGCGAGCATCTTGGCGACCGCGGCTGCGGACATGTCTTCCATCTCGTTCATCTGCTTGAGCACATTGTTGTACGCGTAGCCGTTGTTCGGTATGTACTCCTCGCTGGCGACCAGATACCCGATCTGGACGTTCATCTCATCTGGGATAAGCGTCAACTCGTAGGCTATCTCGGCCATGCCGATGGTGCAGCCATCGTAGGTGAGGATGTCCATGGCCCCTGAGCCTTCGAGCGCCTGCCCGACTTCGCTCAGGCTGATTGCCGCGGGCGCTGGCAGGACGGTACCATCGTGGTCGTCCCAGCAGGTGTATCCGAAGGCGTTCCCGTGGTCCCATAGATCCAGCATGAAGTGGTTCGCAGGATAGTTGGCCTTGCCGTAGTCGACGAAGGCCTCAAGCACATGCCAGTCCCCCATGTTGACTTCCTGGCCGTTCACCGGAGCACCGTTCACGGTCCACCCGGCTAGCGGCTCCAACCCGTTGAGAAGCACCTTGTACAGATAGGCCGGCTCCGAGTACCTGTCCCACAGCACGATCACGTTGACCTTCCCGGTAGAGCCGACGGTCTTCATCTCGGCAACATCAACCAAGGAATCCGGATCCAGATTGTTGTCCCCGTCCAGATAGACCAGGACTGTCCATTCAGCATTCCCAACGCTCGCCACAGCGGGAATCGCATACGTGGCGACAAGCGCGCTCACAATAGCTATGATGCACGCTGACGATAACTTATGAGTCATCACCAATGTCTCCCCCGCCAGTGTACCGGTCTACGCGCTATATCTCCTTTTCCCGGACCTTGATCCTTGATGTCTGCATAGTGTATAACGTATAATACCCGGAATGACCTTTGCGAAATCGACGAGGGGTCATAAGCACCATGTTGAAGTTCATCCAGCATCTCGAGAAGAACGGGTGCTACGCGAGCGTGGTCTCCGCTGAACACGCCGTGGAGCTCGGAGCGGAGATAAGATCGCTCCACGATGAGGGCCGGATAGATGACGCGCTCTACAACGATTACGCAAAGCCGTATTTCACGCCACAGCTGCCCAAGAGCATGCCAAAGGCCAAGTCGATAATCGTCGCGTCGGTGCCCCAACCGATGATCCGCACGACGTTCCTATGGAAGGGCCGGGCGTATCAGTTGGTGATTCCCCCGACATACTATGACGGCAACAAGGTCGACCAGCGGGTCAGGAGGTTGTTAAGGGAGGGCTTCAAACCTAAGTCCTACAGGCTGGTGAGGGCTACCCTGCCTGTCAAGCTCCTAGCCGTCAGAAGCGGCCTTGCTCTCTACGGCAGGAACAACGTAACGTACGTTCCCAAGTACGGCAGCTTCCATCGGCTGACGGCATTCTATTCTGACTATGACAGTCCGATCGACAACTGGCGGGAGAAGAAAGCGCTTCCTCTGTGCGACGAGTGCAAGGCGTGTATGAACGCCTGCCCGACAGGGGCCATCATGAAGGACAGATTCCAGATCAGGGCAGACAGGTGCCTATCGTACCTGAACGAGAAGACCTCCGGGCACAAGTTCCCGAAATGGGTCGATGCTTCGGCGCACAACTCCCTCGTCGGATGCATGCGCTGTCAGAGGGTCTGTCCTTACGACAGGGACGTCGCCGACTGGTACGAAGACCGAGGGGTGTTCACAGAGAAGGAGACAACATACCTCTTGAATGGCAAGTTCCTGGGTGTGAAGGCAGCGGATATGGAGAAGAAGCTGAAACGGATCGGCATCGACCTGACGATCTTCCCCAGAAACCTGGAAGCACTCCTGGCTCAGCAGCGTCGGTAATCGATCCGCTGTCGAGGACGGAGTCCACCGTTTTCAGGGGCTCGGCCAACCACCAAATGCGGTCTAAAGGGGCCTTGTATCTGGTTCTTGAGTCTTTCGGTCGACCACGGATGAATCCTGAAGTGTGAGGGGAGAGGCTTCATATGCTAGCATGCACAAATGACCCAGGAACACGAGGATTTCGCGTAGGACAGACCAGAGCGGAATCCATCGGAACGGATGGCACGATGACATGATGTGTCCAAGTTGCGGAACGGAAAACGATGTGATGCAGAATCGCTGCAAGAAATGCAATCTACCGCTCGCGCAGTCGAAGGACAAGGGCATTGGCCGCACGAATGTAAGCGCCTCATCGGCAACAGCATTCTCTCCGACAGACGTCGCCCGGAGGTACAAGAGCGACTACTCACGGGCCTCCAATGACCTGACGAACAGGTCGATCGAGTGCATCCAGGAGCTCTGTGAACTGATCATGACGCCGAAGGTCGGTTCCAAGGAGCTGACCGAATCCATTATCAAACTGATCTTCCGGCAGTTCCACATCAAAGAAGTTTCCATCGGACTGAGGAGCGCGTCAGATGGCAGATTCAGGTATGTCGCCATGGAGGGAATGCGAGCCAACATCTGGGCGGAACACGTCAAGCTGTCATACACGAAGGATGTCTTCTTCGACAGCAAGAAGTACAAGGGCACTCAGGTAAGCAAGTACACCAAGCTCCTTCTAGCGGAGGACGAACCCTACGACGATGGGGAGAAGAAGACCTACAGCGAGCACCTGATGCTATCTTCAGCCCGCAAAGCTTATGACGATAGCATTGAGGGAGACTACTTGGACATACTGGTCTTCGGACCTCAGGACCAGGTTCTCGGATGGATCGAGATATCCGGGACCTGGGACGGCAAGCTCCCTAGCCCGAAGATCATCAGGACCATCGAGGTCTTCGCGAGCCTGCTCGGCATCGCGCTGTCCCGCGATCCGTCAATCGCGGGAACCGAACTTCAGGGCTCCGACCAGCCGTCCAAGAAGAAGTGATCTCGGCCGGAGGGGCAGAGAGCCGACAAGCTTTTTTCCCAAATCGCCCTATGCCGCGTCAACAGACGAAGCTTAGAATGGAGGCCGGCAGGACATGAAGGCGGGCGAGGACGTCTTGGTGCTTACGAAGGAAGAGATCGAATCCGTGCTGACCATCGAGGACGCCATCGAGGCAGTCGAGGACGGGTTCGAAGCTTACAACTCGGGAAGGGCAATCGTGCCGTTCCCAGTCGCACTCGAGGTTCCTGACCACAACGGAAACATACACATCAAGCCGGGCTACATCAAAGGCTATGACACCTACACGGTCAAGATCGCCTCTGGATTCCATGACAACCCGAAGCTCAACCTTCCCACTAGCCACGGGATGCTGATCCTATTCGATTCCAGGACGGGGTTCCCCTTGTGTTTCGAGGTCGACAGATGCTTCTTGACTGATATGAGGACTGCTGCGGCAGGCGCCGTCGCGGCACGTGCGCTCGCGAAGAAGACGGTCAAGCGCGTGGCAGTAATAGGGACCGGCACCCAGGCAAGGATGCAGATCGAAGCCCTGAGCAAGGTGCGCAGGTTCGACGAACTCAGGGTCTGGGGAAGGAACCCGGAGCACGTGATGAAATATGTCGCAGACATGAAGAAGGTCCTGAAAGCTAAGATCATACCTGCAGAGACGGCCGAGGAGGCCGTCGTCGGAAGCGAGATAGTCGTGACGGCGACCATGACCTCGACGCCCATAGTGAAGGCCTCTTGGATCGGCAAGGGGACTCACATAACCGCCATGGGCTCTGATTCTCCGGAGAAGCAAGAGCTCGAGACGGCCGTTCTGGGAAAGGCGGACAAGATCGTCGTCGACAGCCTGAGGCAATGTGCTGCCCTCGGCGAGGTACACCACGCCCTCAAGGACGGCACGATAAAGGAGAAGGATGTCTACGCGGAGCTTGGCGAAATCTTGCTCGGCAAGAAGAAAGGAAGAGAGAGTGACAGCGAGATCACCGTTTGCGACCTCACGGGGATAGCGGTCCAAGACGTCGTCACGTCGCAGCTCGTCTATGAACGTGCCCTGAAGAAGAAGATCGGATCCTATATCACGGTGTAGTATTGACCGGGAGCGGCCCCTTGGTCAACGAATCTGGAGAAACACCGCGCAAATCCTCTACACAGAACTGCAACTGCGCCGACTGGTCGTGAAATCCCCTGCTCATGCACGGTTCTGCCGAAGCCTCGGAAGGGACATCGCCATGGCGACGACGCCTATCCATATTATGAATACCACTACCAATAGGACTGCGTTGCCGGGGTACTGTCTGCTGAACAGCCACATAGCCCCCAATATGGCCATAGTGCCGCCCCAGAAGACGTAGTAAGTCGAGCTGCTGGCTCTCTTCGCGTCACGTTCTCCCTGACGCATGACGACGCCCAGGGCAATGTAGAACATCCCTGCCTCGAGCAACAAGATCGGGATTATCAGTATCCACTCTCCGACCAACCACGCGACTAGTATGGAGACCGCAAATGCGATCAGGAGATAGCCTACCGACAGGCTCTCATACCCGCTCCGTCTCGAACTTCCCATAGTCTCGCTCTCCTCTGAATAATAACGCGGCATGGGCTTAAGGCTTTTTCCAGGTCCTCCACTTCTCTGTGCCGGGCCTTGGAGAAGTCTAGGACGAATGAGGAGAGACCTAAGGAAGCTGAGGAACATTAGGAGTGAGACCGACCCCACCTTGCCCCGGCTGGGCTATGCGTGTGTCTTAACCTGCGGGATCTTGAAGACTGAACAACCTCCGAAAATGTACATAGTTGAACGTCTGTCGGGAAATCGCCATCAGCCCGTCTAACAAGGCGCATAAGTGACAGAGTCAGTAGAGTCAGTAGCTCGAAATGTATTAGTAGGGCGCCTTACATACTCAATGCCGGAAAGTTGCTAGATCCGGCTAATGTGCGAGGGCGGGACCCCCGGGGGGAGTCTTATGAACCTGCTTTCACCCTTCGCATTTCGGTACCGGACGCATATAGGGAGGAGAAGCATTTGACAAAAAGAATCGCAGCTATTTTGATGTGCGCCGTCATGGTGCTCGTTGCTGCGGCCCCGTTGGCTTTGGCCACACATGACGTAATCAAGGGTGCTCAGGGGCCCAGGGCAAGCGCAGTGACGTGGAAATATGTGCCAGTGAACTACGGCATCTGGACGGGACATATCGTGAACAACGGGCTGAGATCGCTCGTGGTCGACGTCGCAGACAACACCACCGGCACGCCAGTGGATATGATGCACCAGAGGATCAGGTTCGCGGTCTATGACGCGTACCCAATCGGCACGGTCGACACGGCAGTCGTCATCATGGCAGCCGGCCGCTTGTACGAGATCACTGTGATGCCAAACGGCCCGCAGGGTTCGACATGCACCGTCGATGACATGTTCAAAGTGCCCCCAGTGGCGGCAATCACCGTGGTATCTCAGGACTATCTGAATGTCGTCGTTGACGGGTCCGGATCAACCGATGCTGATGGAATAATAGAGTCATACGCATGGGCATTCGGAGACGGATCGATCGCAACTGGAATGACTGCTAGCCACTCGTACGCCTTGGCTGGGACATACACGATCACCCTTGGGGTGAAGGACAACGATGGTCTAACGGACACGGCGGACCAACTGGTGACCGTTGTGGCAAAACCCCCGGAGGACACCTCGCCAGTAGCGGCGTTCACATTCACTGTGAACGGCCTGACGGTGAACGTCGATGCCTCCACATCCAGCGATGACAAGGGCATTAACGCCTACGATTGGACCTGGGACGACGGAACGACTGGGAGCGGCAAGACCGCGACGCACACATACGCAACGTCGATGGTCTCTGGATCCGCTATTTCGGGAAAGGCTGGAGCTCCTGGACCGCCCCATGGCATTGTTGTGTCCACGTTCGACGCTGGCGGTAACCCAATGAACGGCGCTATCGTGACCGTTACGAATATGAGAACAGGGGAGGTCCTGGTCTGGGACGAGACTCGGGAATTCTGG
>Ga0315275_10005268_pt1 | contig 12233 bp, 4 predicted proteins | sample YL17G03_0_MG_FD_205557 | JGI IMG/M metagenome (GOLD analysis project Ga0315275, IMG submission 205557) | Sediment microbial communities from Yellowstone Lake, YNP, Wyoming, USA - YL17G03_0 | ecosystem: Environmental > Aquatic > Freshwater > Lake > Sediment | place: USA: Wyoming | collected... | reverse complement strand
GTGCGCTTCAGATCGTACTTCTTCACCTCGAATTCACTTTCCATAAACGCGATCTCTTCGTCGGCATTGAGCCTGGCCTTCGCTGCCGCAATGCGGGCTTTCTGGTTCAGGCCTTCGGCCTGTTCGAGAATCCGGGCATGCTCACGCTGCCGCATTGCCTCGGCAATCTGGGTGTTGACCGGCTCGAACGAAGCAATCGTCAGTGCAACGATCTCGAGCCCCAGGGCCTTCTTGCTTTCCTGCACGCGTTGCATGAGGTGCTGCCGGATGGTGTCAGAGGAGAGCTCCTCCAGTTCGTGCAGCTCGGTATGTCCCTTCACGTAGCCGAGAAGGAGCGTCTCAAGTTCCTTGGCTGCCTTGGTGACGGCATCGGCTGACCATCCGCCGACCCGGAGCAGCACCCCCAGGTTGTCCAGAGAGGCGGCAACGGTCACCGCAAGCTTCACGCGGATGTCCAGGTTTCCTTTGGCCGAAGCGTCAATCGTCTGGGAAAACGAATGCGACGTCCGCGTGATCGGCATGCTGAAATGGCGGGGATAGAATCGCGATGTTCGTATCCCGACGCCGTCACGGGTTTCGTACACGACGATCTGGTCGGGTTTTCGAAAGCGATATTCAAACCCGACCAGCGCGACAACAACTGCAGCCAGTATGAGCAGGATTTCCATACAGACTCCTCCTGGAAAGCATCAGCCCGGGATCCGGGGTGAAGCCCCGGCATCTGATAGGTGGATCGGTTGTGAACGTCTGTCGGACGGAGACGAAGCGCTCGGCGCTCAGCTGTTGTCCTGCATTGGGAAAACGGCCTGAGAACCGCAGCAAATCGCATAAAGATACATCTTCTGGCCTCAAAGCGCAATCCCCCGTGCGAGACTGGGCGTCCGTGCCACTTCCTCCGTTTGTCTGTTCGCGGGGACCGACGTCGGGTGAACGAGCGTGCCCATCCTTGTATTTCGACGGGCTGCTGGCTACCTTTTGTGCACGTTCCTCCGAATCGATCGATCCGCTGCACACACACCTTTGGGGTTACGATGTACCGACTACACGTTCTCACACTGTGCATATTCCCGGTCCTGGTGCAGGGGCAACTATTGACGTCGTACGTAGATCCGTTCGTTGGTACTGCGAACGGTGGAAACACGTTTCCCGGCGCCGTCCAGCCGTGGGGAATGGTGTCCGTCAGTCCTCATAACGCCCCCGGAGCCCCCTCGGGATATATGTTTGGCAGCAAAAAGTTCTTCGGTCTCGGACACGTGCATTTGAGTGGAACAGGGTGCGCGGAGTTGGGGAGTATCGTTCTCGGCGTCGTGAAGGCGAATGCGGTGAAGAGCCGGGTCGGATTCGAATGCACACTCTCGGATGAGGAGGCGGAACCCGGCTACTATGCCGGTACACTCGTCGAACCAGAGGTCCGAGTTGAAGCGAGCGTCACCCCTCGTTGTGGTCTCACGCAACTGGCTTGCCGGTCGGACAGTGACATGATCGTGGTCCTTGACGCGGGGCGCAGCTTGGCGTTGAACGGTGGAGGATCAGTAACGGTGCTGTCGCCTTCGTCAGCCGAGGGGTTCAATATTGCGGGGGGATTCTGCGGCGAATCGAATCGTGAGCGTGTGTATTTTGCAGCCGAGTTCAATGAACCTGCTGTGGCGACGGGTGTATGGAGGAATGAAGAGATGTCAGGCGGCACAACCGTCTCCGCGTCGGACACCTCAGTCGGCTGCTGGTTCCGGTTTGCCGGACGGGCAGGCCGTCCCGTTCTCGTCAAAGTAGGGATTTCCTACGTGAGCGTTGAGAACGCACGCCGAAATCTGAGAGCAGAGATTCCCGGATGGGACTTTAAAAAGGTTCGACGTGAGGCAGGCGAGGCCTGGGAGCGGGCGCTCACCCGTATTCGGGTGGAGGGTGGTTCACGCGATGATCTGATCAAATTCTACAGCGCTCTCTATCATCTGCTGATTCACCCGAACATCATCAGCGATGTGAACGGAGAGTATCCGCTGATGGGGCACAGCGGTATCGGGCGATACATCGGGAGGGAACGCTACACGGTCTTTTCCCTGTGGGATACCTATCGGACGCTTCACCCGTTTCTCACATTGGTGTATCCGGAGCGGCAATCGGAAATGGCCCAAACGATGCTCGATATGGCAAAGGAATCGGGCTGGCTCCCCAAGTGGGAGCTGGCGGCGAACGAAACCTACATGATGGTCGGGGACCCGGGCGCGATCGTTCTTGCAGATACCTACCTGAAGGGTGTCAAGGGCATTGATGGGGGACGAGTGCTGGAGGCGATGACCGCACCTTCACGGCTCACGACCGACCGCTCGGCACCTCCCGTCCGGGCGGGCTACCATGAATATCTCCGCTATGGTTACATTCCTTTCGAGCAGGATACCACCACCGAGTGGTGGGTGTGGGGCCCGGCATCGACGACCCTCGAGTATTGTCTCGCCGACTGGAGTACCGCCCGGCTTGCCGAGCGTCTCGGGCAAACCGAAGAGGCTGTCGATTATGACAGACGTTCGTTGTTTTACCGGAATCTTTTTGATCCCGGGACGAAGTTCATTCGTCCGAGGAAGAAGGACGGGTCCTGGCTCGTTCCGTTTCACCCTGCCGAGACCGAGGGTTCGGGTTCATGGTCTGGATCAGGCGGACCGGGGTACGTGGAAGGAAACGCATGGCAATACACGTGGTTCGTGCCACATGACATTGAAGGGCTTGTGCGACTTTTTGGAGGGAGTGAGGAGTTTGTTGGAAGACTTCAGGAGTGCTTCGAGACCAGGCAGTTCACTATCAACAATGAGCCGGACATCGCGTATCCGTACCTCTTCACGTACATTCCTGGAGAAGAGCATCACACAGCGACGCTTGTGCATGAAATCATGAAGCGGGATTTCAACACCGGGCCTGGCGGTCTGCCGGGGAATGACGATGCAGGGACCATTTCTGCCTGGTTTGTGTTCTCCGCGCTCGGGATTTACCCGGCGTGCCCGGCATCGGGCGAATACCGGCTTGGATCACCGCTCTTTTCGCGCGCGGTCATTTCGCTCAACGGCGACTATTACAGAGGAACGGAGTTCGTCATACGATTGAAAGGCAACCCGGGAACTGGAAAGGAAATCCGGAGCATTATGTTCAACGGCAGGCGGCTGAAGACATGGCAGGTGGATCATGGGGACGTTGTGGGAGGGGGAGAGTTGGTATTCGACAGAGGCGACTAGGGACGCCACAGGAGACCTACAGTCAAGACGTGCGGCTAAAGAACCAATGGAGGGATGCGGTGGGACCCGACGGGTCAGTTCTTCTTCAACCGGGCCAGTTCCTCCTCTGCGCGGCTCTCAAGACTGGTCTGAGACTCATAGTCGTCGTACTCGCTGATCTTCTCAAATGCCTGCCGGGCCTCCTCGGTGCGTCCGAGTTTTGCGAGGGCCTGTCCGAGTCGGAAATATCCATGAGGGATCAGCCACAGTTCCCTGACCGGATGTGTGGAGAGGAGCTGGTGTGAAAGCGTCACTACCTGCGGATACTCTCCGTGGTCGTAATAGATCCCTTGCTCTCCGTAAAGCGCACGGGCCTGAAGATCGGGGTTCCCGGCACCCTTGGCCAGAGCTTCGTTGTAGAGTGCCAACGCGGGCTCATACCGCTTTCTGGCCGCTTCGTTTCCCGCCTTGATCAACAGAACGTCAACCTCTCCCAGCGGAGCACCCAGGCGATCCTGTCCCATTCGGTAGTACCTCGCATCCCACGCCCTTTCCGCATCGTCGGCCTTTCGCATCATGCGATATATCTCCGCCGCCCGGGTCCGGTCGCCGGCGATCTCATGGGAGACACCCATCCGATAATACATCCAGTTCGAGATATATTCTCGTGTTTGAACTTTCTGGAGGTACAACGCATAGGCATCCCGGGCCTTCGTGAATTCATTGAGCGAATAATAGATTCCGCCGAGAGTGCTGTACAGGAATTCCTCTCCGTAACGGAATTTCTTCCGGTCGGTTATGGCCGCAGCCTTCTGGGCCAGCCCGAGCGCTTCGTCAGGGTTGTTCAGCCGGAGCTGCCAGCCGGCCAGCGTGAGGAGGAAGAGCGTGTTATCAGGGTATCGGTCGATCACCATACGCATGTAGTGAAATGCCTCGTCCTGTCGGTGCTCGGCAAAGAGGAACTGTGCCAGATAATACGCGGCCTCCGTTTTTGTGTAAAGCCCTTTCTCGGCAGCGTGTTTCAGAAGGGCGAGTCCTCCTTCCAGATCACCGCTGAACCCGAGAACACTCGCAATCCAGCTCAGTGAGCGCGGCGCTTTGGCGATCATGTACCGGAACAACCCGAATCCCATCTGCGCGTCATACAGAGTGGAATCCAGCGCAACCGCTTCCTCGAGATAGATATATCCCTTCCGTCCTTCAGTCACGGCTTTGAACATCGAGCCGTTGGCCTGATGAGCCATGCCGCGATATCCATAGATGCCTCCGAGGTAGAATGTTGCCACGGGGTTGTCCTCATCGCTCTCCAGAATGCTCTCGCACGCCGAAATGACTTTGTCCGATTCATCCATGAATGTGTCGTAGTCGTCCTGATTGCGCCGCAGCGCAAACAGCCAGAAGTTTACCATGCTCTTGAAGAAATATCCCCGTGGATCGGTCGGGGCCATATGGCAGACGGAATCAAACGTGGCAGCCGCCTTGTCGATTTCCAGGCCGTAGAGATTGTCGATCCCTCGCATGGTCGTGTTGTGGACTTCCGCCCAATTGACCGTCTGAGCAGGCAGGGGAGCGGCAAGCAGAACCCAGAGGAGACCGCCGACAGCGAGCGCGTGGGCCCGCCCCCGGCCTTGTTGGGACAGGAGTGTGCCCCTCGGTGAGGCAGACGTCGGGAGATCGGACATGGTCGTCGTGCGCATTGTGGCCAAGATAGAGCAATTATGGCACAAGTTCTACCAGGGTACGTCGCGCAACAAGCGCCTCTCTCTCCCTGACGGTGCCGGCTGGGAAAGACCGGATTTATTTCGTAGAATGCAAGTTGAAGGCACCGTCTGGGTGCCCGTTGCGCCGCCAATTTTCGGAAGCCCATCATGACCCCTCTCCAGTTGCTTTCCCAACGCCACGTTTTCAGTCTAACACTCCTGGCGATCCTTCTGTTGCCGGCCCGTTTGCCGGCCCAGTATATTCCCCGCTCGGCCTATCTCGTGAATCCCGACAAGGCTATCGGCTACGTTGACAGTTGTGCCCGGTTCTGGTTCCAGGTCTACGATTCCGTGAACGGAGGCTTCTATACCAATGTCGATCGGCAGGGGAAGGTGATCACGAGTTGGGGAACGAACAAAAACCTCCTCAACCAGTCGCGCGATGCGTACGGCTTCACACGCGCGTTCATGCTGACAGGGAACGAGAAATTCCTCGCTATGGCACGTCACGCGCTGGACTTTATGTATCAGCACGCGTGGGATCCGACGTACGGCGGCTGGTACAACGACATCGACAACTTCGGCAACCCGATCTCTCCCGGGGCCACCAAAACCGCGTTCTACCAGCACTATGCACTCGTTGGCCCGGCTGCGTATGTCGAAGCGACGCAGGACACGCTCGATTGGCGTTGGCTGAAGCAAGGCTACGCCAGCAACGAGGTCAATCTCTGGGACACGCGACCTTCATTCCTGGGGTATTTTGATGTGAGCACGCCGTCATGGTCATCGCGCAGCAACAAGAGCTTCAACGCGACGGTCGATGCCATCACAACCCATGTCCTTTCCCTCTATCTTCTCACCGGCGAGGAGGCATATAAGACACGTCTGCTGCAGCTCGCCGACAACATGCTTGAACATCTTGTCGGAAGCATGGACCAGCAGGTCATAGGATTCGTGGAGGGGTTCACGACCGACTGGACCTGGGACAACAACTCCGCAAACTACAACACCCGTACCATCATGGGACACGTCCTGAAAACCGCGTGGTGCTTTGGGCGCATTCATCAGTTGCTTCCAGATACCATTTTCGTTGCCGCCGCAGAGAAGCTGACCGAGGACGTGCTCACGAAAGGCTATGACCACGTGCTGGGTGGACCCTACAAGGATTATGACCGCGTGAGCGGAGCGATGTTCATGTACGGCCAGACGGATACTGCAAAAGCCTGGTGGCAAATGGAGCAAGCGGTAACGGACGGGCTGATGCTGTACGATATCACCGGTAAAGTCAAATATCTGCAAATGGCTGACGAAACACTCGACTTTTTCATGACGTACTTTGTAGACCACGTCTACGGGGAGGTCTATTCGGACCGAACGCGTTATGGGGCACAGATCTGGGGCGATCAGAAGGGGGACGGGTCCAAAGCGGCATATCACTCTACCGAGCTCGGCTACTACGTCTATCTCTACGGAAACCTCATGCTTCGTCAAGCGCCGGTCACCCTCCACTATAAGTTCATGGCAGATTCAACAACCCGTGTGATTCCAATGAATCCTGTGGCGTATGCTTCGTCGAAATACCGGATCAAAGACGTCCAGTTGAATGGAAATCCATATGTCAGTGTCGATGCAGATGCCCGCACCTTGACGCTGCCTCCTGGCGTGGGAGGGCATTTCACTGTGACATATGAGCCGGTTACCGGCGCCGCCGTCGCCGATCGGGGTTCGGTGCCTGTGAGCATCGAACTGTATCAGAATTACCCGAATCCGTTTAATCCGAAGACAGTCGTCAGCTTTCAGTTACCAGTAGTCAGTGATGTACGGCTTGTCGTGTATGATGTCCTCGGGCGCGAGGTGGCGGTGCTGGTGAACGAGACGAAGATGCCAGGAGTGTACCGGGTTGCGTTTGACGGGTCGAAGCTGTCGAGTGGCGTCTATGTGTATACGTTGTCGGCGGGGAACACCGTCCGCTCCAAAACGATGGTCCTGGTACGGTAGCCGTGCTAATCCACTCTATTTTCACGCACGTTTCTTCGCATTTCAGGAATCCTGGCACTCCCGACCTTGCTGCCCTGAGTCCCGACCGCGAGCGGTCGCAGGTCTCTGCTTCAGACCGGCTTCTTTTTGAGGACAATTTCCCCTTTGCCTGATTGGTTTTTTTTTCGGAAATTGAAGTACCCTCGGTTCCTGAAGTCTCCTCTATGGCCCGACTGGGTAGGCCCACGTCCGGGTCCTTACGAACCGATTTTCTGCAAAATCGATGAAAGGCCCAGCCATGAGTTGGATATGCCGCCGAGCCACGCTGCTGTTCGTTGCTCTTTGCCTGAACCTCGTCATGAGCGGTGGTGCATTGCTCACGGCCTCGGAAATCCCCCAAACAAAGGTGGACTCCTTCACCATAGAAAACGACGAGATTTCATTGGCGGTTCACGTGAAAGACGGGATCCTCTCCTCCGAGCAACTGCAGCTCAATCCCGCCTGGCCAAAGCCGCGGAAGGGAGCGGGACCCCGGCTCGCGACGGACGCGGATTTTTCGCTGGAGATCATGTGGACTGAGTGGCGGGCACCCGGCAAAGCAAACAATGCCGATAACCCTGTAGTCTTTACGAAGCGGGATTTCCTTTTCATCGACGGTGAGAAGACGGATCTTCCGGGAGGAACGAAGGAGCTCCGGCTTCGATTCAAGGGAAGCGACACACCGTTTGATCTCCTCGTTACGTACCAGCTTCCACCACACGCCTTCTATGTTCGCCGGCAGCTTGCCCTGAGAGATACAACACGCGCGAACCATTTCCTGAGGGCCATCGCTGCGCTTGATGCACGGATTGAAGGACTGCGCACGATTGTCAAGGAGGGAGATTTCGGCCAGCCGGTGGCTCTCACGCTTGCCGGGGGTGGGGCCTTTTTCGGCCTCGAATACCCGGCATCGATGAACACGCTGGTGACGAAGGGAAAGGAGATGAGGGTCCGGTGCGCTCAGGAATTCGGACAGAAGATCGAACCGGAATGGACGCGCACCGAATGGGTTGTTCAAGCCCTCACTCCCGATGACCACGTGAAACTCTGGTTTATGAAATATGTCGATGACATTCGTGTCGCACCTCTGCGCCCGTACACCCTCTACAATAGCTGGTATGACCTGCGCTCGGCAGAATACCCCAAGGTTCCTGCGGCACATCAGATGAATGAAGAGAATATTCTCCGCATCATCGGCCTCATCCGCTCGAACATGGTGGAGAAGAACGGAATTCACGTCGATGCGATTGTGCTCGATGACGGATGGGACGTCTACAAAAGCGACTGGGTGCTCAGGCCGCAACAGTTTCCCCGCGGCCTGAAGCCGATTTCGGACGAGATCCGGAAGATGAATTCCGTTCTCGGCATCTGGCTCGGCCCGATCGGGGGATATTCATTCCGCGAGGAGAGGATCTCCTGGATGAAAGACCACGGATATGAAGTCGTCAATGACCAACTCTGCCTTGCGGGCCGGAAGTACAGCGAGCTGTTCCGGAAACGTGTCGTTGATTTCGTGAAGAATGACGGGGTTGCGTATTTCAAGTGGGACGGCATCCAGTTCTCATGCAGCGAACCGGATCATGGACACCCGGTGGACATCTACTCGCGTCGCGCCGTTCTGGAATCTGTTCTCGGTATGGAGCGGGCGGTACGCGCGGCGAACCCGGACGTGTACGTGAACACGACATCGGGAACGTGGCTCAGTCCGTGGTGGCTGAAATACTCGAACCAGGTGTGGATGGACGGTCAGGACTACGGTTATGCTGACGTTCCGTCCATCAGCAAGCGGGATGGTGCCATCACCTATCGGGATGTCGTTCTCTACGAAGACTTTGCGATCAAGGACCTCTGGATGCCGATCGCGAACCTCATGACCCATGGCATCATCAAGGGACGGCTGGAGATGCTCGGAACAGAGGATGAGTCGCTCGACAAGTTTACCGACGACGCGTTGCTCTACTTTGCACGAGGTGTGTCGATGTGGGAGTTGTATGTGTCCCCCGATCTCCTGAAGGAGGGGGAGTGGAATGCGCTGGCGGGTTCCATCAAATGGGCAAAGGACCGCTTCCCGGTCCTCGCATCAACCACGATGGTGGGCGGCGATCCTTCGAAAATGAGCACCTACGGCTATGTTCATTATGTGGGAAACCGTGGCATCATTGCGGCGCGGAACCCCGTCATCTCGAAGGCGAATCTGACCGTCGAGCTTTCGGCAGCGTCGGGACTTGATCCTGAAGCACGTTCGCTGGTTGTCGAAAAGGTGTATCCGGTCAGATCCGTCTTTCCCGGACTGTTCAAGACCGGATCCCGCATCAACCTCCCGCTCGATGGGTATGAGATGGCGGTCTATGAAGTGTACCCGCTCGATGAGGCGAAACGGCCGCTGGTTACCGGTGGAAGGCTTGATGGTTTCAAGGAGTCCAACGGGAAGCTTACGGTGAATTTCTATCCGGAACCCGGCGCGAAGCCCGGCATCCTCAACCCTGCTTCTCTTGACCGTGCCACCGTGAATGGGAAAACGGCGTCGCTCGAGCGTTTCGCGGTTCCGGCTCAGGCTTCCAGGGCGCTGTGCACGAACGCAAATGTCCGGGTGCTTGCGCCTGAGCAGGGTCCGGGGGGAGCGATCAATGTGACGGTTGGCGAATCCCTGAACGATGCCCGTCTTGCCGTGCTGGTGCAGCCGACCGGTGCTTCCCGGAACGCAGCAGACCCGACCGTGACCGTTGTTTTGGACGGAAAGAATGTCGAACCGGTCCGCGAAGAACAACAAGGGAAGTGGGGGTGGTACTCGATGCCGGTTGCACCCGGCGCACATCGTGCTGAAGTAAGCCTGGCCGCCCCGGGCACGAAGAGATGGACCGGCAGGGTCGAAGCATGGCTGGTTGGTATGGAGCACGCCTCCCCCGTCGTGCTGGAATTCGGACTCAAAGGGAAATGGGAACCAAAGCCGATGCCCCCTGCGCCGTGGCCTGAGGGGAATGTTCGCAGGACGATCCGTATCGGTCAAACCGACATCGCAATACGTTGACACTCTCACAACCGGACCAACGACCATGATAAAAGCAGGCGTTGTTTTCGCTTTGATTCTCGCGGGGATATCCCTCCATGCACAAACCGATCAAAAGGAGCAGAAACGCGTGATCAGCGTCATTCCGAAACCGACGCAGTTGGCCGTCCGCGATGGGCAATGCACGCTGACGCCCTCGACGGCAGTGTACCTTTCGCCGAAAGGTCGCGACTCGAAATGGGTCGCTGAGTACCTTGCGCAGTTCCTTGCCCGACCAACCGGCTACCAGTTGGACATAAAATCCGCGTCTGGCTCCCGCATTCCGACGGGAAGCATTCAGCTTGCGCTGACGGACGGGGATGCTTCACTTGGAACAGAGGGCTATACTCTTGACGCAACCGCAAAAGGTATCATGATCAAGGCCGCACGGCCGAACGGGCTCATGTATGGCGTGCAGACACTTTTGCAGCTGCTTCCGCCGGAAGTGTTCGACACGGTGCGCGCGCCGGCTACTGTCCAATGGAGCCTCCCGTGCGTCCAGATACGGGATACTCCGCGCTTCCCCTATCGGGGCATGCATCTTGACGTTTCACGGCATTTCTTTCCGAAGGAATTTGTCAAACGGTACATCGACCTGATGGTGATGCACAAGATGAATGTCTTCCACTGGCACCTCACCGACGATCAGGGGTGGAGAATTGAGATCAAGCGCTATCCAAAGCTTACCGAGGTTGGGGCGTGGCGGGTTGACAAGGAAGACATCCCCTGGGAGGAACGTGGCCTTCCAGATGCTGATGAGAAGGCAACGTACGGTGGCTTCTATACGCAGAGCGATGTACGAGAAATCGTCGCGTATGCTGCAGCGCGCGGCGTGTCAGTTCTCCCGGAGATTGAAATGCCCGGGCACTCGAGCGAGGTGTTTGCGGCATATCCGGAGTTTTCCTGCCGGGGCGTATGGATCCCCGTTCGTCCGGGTGGCTATTGGCCCAACGTGGACATCCTCTGTGCCGGAAATGATTCGGTGTTCACGTTCATGGAAAATGTCCTGACGGAGGTCGCCGCACTCTTTCCGTATCAATATATCCACATCGGGGGAGACGAGGCAAACAAGGAGCGCTGGAGGGAATGCCCGAAATGTCAGGCACGGATGAAGGCCGAGAACCTGAAGGACGAAGAGGGACTACAGAGCTATTTCATCCGCAGGATTGAGAAATTTCTGCTGAGCAAGAATAAACGACTCATCGGATGGGACGAGATTCTTCAGGGGGGGCTTGCGCCGGAAGCGACGGTCATGTCCTGGCGGGGGATCGACGGCGGGATTGAGGCGGCCAAGATGGGACACGACGCGATCATGACCCCGATATCGCATTGCTACTTTGATTATTATCAGGCCGATCCGTCGACGGAACCCGAAGCCATCGGGGGATACACCACACTCAAGAAGGTGTATTCGTATGAACCGATTCCGTCGGTGCTGTCGGAGGAGGAAGCCCACCACATCATCGGGGTTCAGGGGAACGTGTGGACCGAGTATATGCCCACGACGCGGAGTGTGGAGTACATGAGCGTGCCGCGCATAAGCGCACTTGCCGAAGTGGCATGGACTCCAAAGGGATCCCGCTCCTGGGATGATTTTAGATCGCGTCTCGAAACCCATCGGCGCCGATTTGAGGCAATGGGTGTCGCGAGCAGCAATGGCTCATACCGTGTTGCGGTGAGAACGGCGTTTGATGTTCCATCGTCGGCGCTCAAAGCGTTCCTGGAAACGGAACAAATCAATCCTGAGATCCGGTATACGACCGATGACAGCGATCCGACGGGCGAATCGCCCCGCTACGAAGGGCCGTTTCCCATAACAACGGAGACGCGCGTCAGGGCCGGGATCTTTGTTGACGGCACGCGTAAGGATCGTCCCGTCGAGAAGGTCATTGTTCCTCATCTTGCTGCCGGACGAGATGTGAGGTACCGGCAACCGTTCAGCGATCGCTATGAGTCTCATCAATTCTCGCTCGTTGACGGTCTGCGGGCTTCGCTTGATTTCCGGGACGGCTCCTGGCAGGCATTTGAAGGAAATGACCTGGATGTCATCGTTGATCTTCAGAAGCAGTGTGATGTGCGAACGGTGAGTGTGGGGTTTCTCGAAAACGAGCCGGCACGGATCTTTCTGCCCAAGAGCCTTGAGATCGGCGTCTCGACGGACGGCGAATTCTATCGGTTGCTGGAAGATCTGGACCATGATGTGCTGGATGAGGAGGGCCCCGTATCGACCCACGAATATATCGCCTCGCTGCGGAATGCGGTGCCGGTTCG
>Ga0315275_10005267_pt1 | contig 12234 bp, 10 predicted proteins | sample YL17G03_0_MG_FD_205557 | JGI IMG/M metagenome (GOLD analysis project Ga0315275, IMG submission 205557) | Sediment microbial communities from Yellowstone Lake, YNP, Wyoming, USA - YL17G03_0 | ecosystem: Environmental > Aquatic > Freshwater > Lake > Sediment | place: USA: Wyoming | collected... | reverse complement strand
ACGGTGGAAAAGACCGGTCTGCTGACTGAGTTGCGGGCGCGCGAGTTCTACGAAAAACCCACGTCGGAGCGCAAACGCAAGCTGGCGGCCGCAGTTAAACGCCATCACAAGCGCCTTCGCAGCCAGTTGCTTCCGCCCAAGCTTTACTAAAGCCGGCACCAGGCCGGGATGCAGACGGTGAATGGGATTCCATTCACCGTTTTGCTTTTGTGAAATCCATCCCCATATCCGATCGTATGCTTCTCAGAGCCCAGATCACCGAAGACATGAAGACTGCGATGCGCGCCAAAGACGCGCCGCGGCTGTCCGCAATCCGCCTGCTGCTGGCCGCGCTCAAACAACGCGAAATAGACGAGCGTATCGAATTGACCGATACCGACGTACTCGCGATCATCGACAAGATGATCAAGCAACGGCGCGATTCCATCGAGCAATTCGAGAAGGGCGCTCGCCCGGATCTCGCGGACAAGGAGCAGTTCGAGATCGCCGTACTCCAGGGCTACATGCCGACAGCGATGTCGGCTGCCGAAGTCGATGCGGCGGTGAGCGAGGCGGTTTCGAGCGCGGGTGCCAAGCTCATGGGCGATATGGGCAAGGTGATGGTACTGTTGAAACCCAAGCTGGCCGGTCGTGCCGACATGAGCAAGGTATCCGCGCTGGTGAAGACCAAGCTTTCAGGCTAGCGGCAGGGGGCGGTCGCCTATCCGTATTTCCGCGCTTACTGCTTCCCGCTGAGGGTAGCAGCGGTTCGCGGGGGAAATCCCGTTCCCGGCAATTCATGGAAACTGACCTATAATTCTTCGAAAGCCGCCGGATGTTCTGCCGCTGGTGTGGGCCTGAAACCGGTAGGAGCTGACCGCGAGATTTCCCGACGCATGATTGCGCAGTCGTTTATTCAGGACCTTCTCAACCGGGTGGACATTGTGGACGTGGTCGAGTCCTATGTCCCGCTTAAGCGCGCCGGGTCCAACTACGCCGCCCGTTGCCCGTTCCACAGCGAAAAATCGCCGTCGTTCACGGTCAGCCAGACCAAGCAGTTCTACCACTGCTTCGGTTGCGGCGCGCACGGCACCGCCATCAGCTTTCTGATGGAACATCAGGGTATGGGCTTTGTCGATGCGGTCAAGGATCTGGCGGGCCGGGTAGGCATGGTCGTTCCGGAGCAGACGCCGGATCCGCAGCGCAAGGAAAAGGCCGAAACTGCCGAAGACCTGACGCAAGTCATGCTCAAAGCGGCCCAGTTTTACAAAGCGCAACTCAAGACCTCGGACAAAGCCGTTGCCTATCTCAAGAACCGCGGCTTGACCGGCGAAATCGCCGCGCGCTTTGGCCTGGGCTACGCACCGGACGGCTGGCAAAACCTGGAAGCGGTCTTCCCCGAATACCAGTCGAAATCGCTGACGGAAGCCGGACTGGTGATCGCCAGCGAGGAAGGCCGGCGCTATGACCGCTTCCGCGACCGCATCATGTTTCCCATTCACAACCAGCGTGGCGCAATCATCGGCTTCGGTGGGCGGGTCATCGACCAGGGCGATCCCAAGTATCTCAATTCACCGGAAACGCCGCTGTTCGAGAAAGGCCGCGAGCTTTACGGCCTGTTTCAGGCGAGAAGCGCGATCCGCGAGGCGCAGCGGATCGTGGTGGTCGAAGGTTATATGGATGTCGTGGCGCTGGGCCAATACGACATCGGCTACGCGGTGGCGACTCTCGGCACGGCAACCACCCCTTGGCAGGTGCAGAAACTGCTCCGGCAGACCGACAATGTCATCTACTGCTTCGATGGCGATGCAGCGGGGCGGCGCGCGGCCTGGCGTGCGTTGGAAAACAGCCTGGCGCAGTTGCAGGACGGAAAGCAGGTGCGCTTCCTGTTCCTGCCGCCCGAGCATGATCCGGACAGCTTCGTGCGCGCCCACGGCAAGGAGGCATTCGGAAAACTGCTCGACATGGCGCCGCCACTGTCGGAGATTCTGGTGCATGAGCTGACCTCGCGCGTCGACATGCGCACGGTCGAAGGGCGGGCAAAGTTCTTGCGGGAGGCCAAGCCGCTGGTCAAACAGTTGCCTGCGCCCATGCTGTCCCTGATGTTGCGCAAGCAGATTGCCGAGCTCGCCGGCGTGTCTCAGGCCGAACTCGACCGTAGCTTTGAGATCAAATCGGTAGGCCGTGCTCATGCACCCGAACGGCGCGAGTCGATCAAGCCCTCGCTGATTCGAGCGCTGATGGAGATGCTGGCATTCCAGCCCGCTCTTGCCGTATTGGCGAATTCAGAGCGGCTTCGCGAGAATGCCGATCTCGCCTCGACCGAGCTTCCGCAGTCCGAGCTCAAGTTGCTGGCGCAGCTGCTTGAGCTTTGTGTCAGTCAGAACACTATGCGTAGCGTGGCCGAACATTTTCGCGGCGGCGAATTCGAGCTTCTTGCCTTTGAGATCGAGACGGGCAGCCTGAAATGGGAAAACCTGGATCAAGAGGCGCTGCAGGCCGAATTCGTCGGCGCCTGGGAGAAGCTGGTCGATCGTTTTCGGCACGTTCGTATCACATTGTTGTTGGAGAAGAGCAAACGCCAGAGCTGGACATCCGAGGAAAAAGAACAATATCGCCGCCTGCAGCAGGGGGTGGCCCATGAAACGCCCGGGTGAGTCCGGTATAATGCGCGGTTCTTTTTTGTTCGCCGGTTCATAAGCGGTTGCTTTCGAGGGAATAAGGAACATGGCCAGGGAAAGACGCAAAGACCAGAACAAGGAGCAGGTGCAGCTTCAGCAGCCGATCGATGCCGAAGCCCGGCGCATGCGCCTGAAAAACCTGATCGTCCTGGGCAAGGAGCGGGGCTACCTGACCTATGCCGAGATCAACGATCATCTGCCGGACGACATGCTGGATGCCGAGCAGATCGAGAACATCATCAGCATGATCAACGACATGGGTATCCAGGTCTACGACGAAGCCCCGGATGCGGAAACCCTGTTGATGAACGAAACCACGCCCGCCGTCGTCCCGGACGAAGACGTGGTTGAAGAAGCCGAGCAGGCGCTGTCCACCGTCGATTCCGAGTTCGGACGCACCACCGACCCGGTTCGCATGTATATGCGCGAGATGGGCTCGGTCGAGTTGCTGACGCGAGAGGGCGAAATCGAGATCGCCAAGCGCATCGAAGACGGGTTGAAGCACATGATCCAGGCAATCTCCGCCTGCCCGACGACGATTGCGGAGATCCTGCACTTCGCCGAGAAGATCGAACGCGAAGAAATGCGCATCGATGAAGTCGTCGATGGCCTGATCGATCCGCATGCGCGGGAAGAAGCGCCCGCCGAGGAAATTTCCGAAGAAGAACTCGAGGAAGACCTGGCAACGGAGAGTGGTGAAGACGACGATGGCGCCGCAATACAGAACGCAGCGCTGCTGCAACTGAAGTCGGATGCGCTTGAGCGATTCGCCAAGATCCGCGTGCTCTACAACAAGATGATCAAGGCGCTGGCCAAGAATGGTTCGCGCAGCAGGCCTTATCTCAAGTCCCAGGAAGAAATTTCCGCCGAGCTCATGTACATCCGTTTTTCCGCCAAACAGGTCGAAGCCTTATGCGACGGCCTGCGCGGGTTGGTGGAGGAAGTGCGTTCCTATGAGCGCGCGATCATGGAATTGTGTGTGGAAAAGGCGGCCATGCCGCGCGCCTACTTCATCAAGACTTTCCCCGGTAACGAGGAAGATCTGAACTGGGTCGGAAGAGAAGTCGGTGGACGAAAGCCCTACAGCGAAGTGCTTTCGCGATTTGCGCCGGCGATCTTGGAGCAGCAGCAGTCGTTGATCGACCTGCAGAAGCGCGTTGGCCTTCCGGTCAAGGATCTGAAGGAAATCAATCGTCAGATGTCCACGGGCGAGGCCAAGGCGCGCCGCGCCAAACGTGAAATGACCGAGGCCAATTTGCGTCTGGTGATCTCCATTGCCAAGAAATACACCAACCGCGGCCTGCAGTTCCTCGACCTGATCCAGGAAGGCAACATCGGCCTGATGAAAGCGGTGGACAAATTTGAATATCGCCGCGGCTACAAATTTTCCACCTATGCAACCTGGTGGATCCGCCAGGCCATCACGCGCTCGATTGCCGACCAGGCGCGCACCATCCGCATCCCGGTGCATATGATCGAGACCATCAACAAGATGAATCGGATCTCGCGCCAGATCCTGCAGGAGACCGGGCAGGAGCCGGACCCGGCGACGCTGGCGGTCAAGATGGAAATGCCCGAGGAGAAAATCCGCAAGATCCTGAAGATCTCCAAGGAACCGATTTCGATGGAAACGCCGATCGGGGACGACGATGATTCGCATCTGGGGGATTTCATCGAAGATCAGGCGACCATGGCGCCCTCGGATGCGGCGGTTTATACGAGCCTGCGCGACGCCACCAAGGAAGTGCTCGATACGCTGACGCCGCGCGAAGCCAAGGTGTTGCGCATGCGCTTCGGCATCGAGATGAATACCGATCACACGCTCGAAGAAGTCGGCAAGCAGTTCGATGTCACGCGCGAGCGCATTCGCCAGATCGAGGCGAAGGCCTTGCGTAAATTGCGTCATCCTTCGCGCTCCGAGCGCTTGCGCAGCTTTCTGGACAATAATTGATCGATAATTCCCTTTGGGGGAAATAGAATGGCCGGGTTCTGCACCCGGCCGTTTTTTGTGCAGCAACTGTTTTCAAACGGGCCTGTAGCTCAGCCGGTTAGAGCAGAGGACTCATAATCCTTTGGTCGTGGGTTCGAGTCCCACCGGGCCCATTAAAAATTCAAACAGTTAGACTGCAGGTACCCAGTTCAACTGCTCTTCTTGGCACACTCTTGGCACATCACGCCAGAGAAAGCACGGCCGGTTCTTGGCTGATCCTGGTTCAGGCTTTTCAGCTTCTCTGTGCCAATTCCTGTCTGATCCAATGCATCTCAAGCGACCCTGCGACTGTGAATAACTGCTCGTTTTTCGACCTCACTGTGCCATAGGTGTGCCTGGAAAAACATACTTGTCGATATAACATATAGTTAATGCACTATATCTAGTGATTTAATATCCTGTGTTGTATATTTCTCTGCATTGTTCTATGCTTTGCTCGACAGTTCAAAAGGAGCAAACATGGCGGCGATTCAGAAGCGAGCAGGGCGGGATGGCAAGACTTCCTACCGAGTGCAAGTTCGCATCAAAGGATTTGCGCCGGAGACAGCGAGTTTTGATCGACTGACCGATGCAAAGTCATGGGCAAGCAAGACCGAATCAGAAATCAAAGCCGGTCGGCACTTCGGGCAAAGCAAGCGGCACACCTTCAATGAACTGGCCGATGATTACCTAGCAAACGCTACCGACTTGCGGAGTCTCGATCAGCGGAAACGGCACATCGAGCATTGGCGCGGAGTGTTTGGCCCTGATCTGCTGGACAGTATTACGTCATCAAGGATCGGCAAGGAACGCAGCAGACTGCTGTCAGAGGAAACCAACCGATTCGCCGCGCCTGCCACCGGCAACCCCGAGCAGGATGCCAAGCGCCCCAGGCGCAACCGCACCGGCCCTGCAGTCAATCGCTACCTCGCTGCCCTGTCTGCATGCCTTTCCTACGGCGTGAAGAGCCTTCACTGGCTGGAAAAGAACCCTTGCGAGAGTGTAGCCAAGTCAAAGGAAAACTCGGGTCGAGTGCGATTTCTTTCCGATGATGAGCGCCTCCGTTTGCTGGATGCCTGCCGACCACACCCCGACTTGTATCTGGCGGTAGTGCTGGCTCTGACGACTGGTGCGAGGCAGGCGGAAATCATGGGGCTGCGCTTTGGGCAAATCGACTTCGGTCGAAAAGTTATCACGCTGCACGAAACCAAGAACGGTGAACGTCGTTCCCTACCGCTGGTAGGTGAAGCCTTCACGCTCCTGAAGAAACGCGCAAAGGTTCGCAGCTTGAACGATGACCGAGTTTTTCCGCCGACGGCCCGAGCTAGAAAAGCCGACAGCCTTGCTCTTCGTCAGCCGTGGGAATCTGTGCTGAGGACCGCAGATATCTCGGATTTCCATTGGCATGACTTGCGCCACACGGCTGCGTCATACCTTGCGATGAGCGGGGTCTCGTTAGTGGAAATCGCCAAGGTACTAGGCCACCGGACTCTTCAAATGGTTGCCCGGTATTCGCACTTGTCAGACGAGCACATCGTCGAAACAGGGCAGAAGCTTGCTGACCGCCTGGGTGTTGGGAAATGAGCGCGGCGGCCGAACGAGCATCAACACTTCGTAAAAGGACGCGGGTGATGCTAGATGAAGCTGCGTACATTGTTCAGGATGAGATTGTGGTCTCAGGGACAGACCCCATTAAAAGAAGCAAGGAATCAGTAATATATTTCCTTTCATGCCACAGGCGTGATGCATCAGTACTTCCTGGTGTAGTGCTGCACCGATCGGAACCGCACTGTTTTTCCCCGTCGAGGAATTTGGCCGGATAACTGTTTCTTCGACGGGTTTAGACGCGGCGAATCAGATTATTTAAGTATTTGAATAATAAAAAATTGTCCTTTGTTTAGTTGCCACTTTGTTATTAACTTGCAACTTTCAATTAAATGTTGCATCTTAGCTTCGTGGCCAAAGAACCATCTCTCCGATTGCGCCAGGGATATCGCCCCGACTTCCGCTTGGGCAATACCCTCATTGAGCTGAAAGAGGATCTCCGCAGCTTCCGCAACTTGCGGGCAGCGCTACTCCAGCTTGCCTATTACCTAACGGTCGAGCCCGACAGTGACGGCGTCTTGTTGCTTGTGAACCCTCGAATCACGGAGGAGGCTCTGCAAAAAGAATGGCAATCCGTCGAGCGAACGTTGCATCCCGCTATCGTAGGGCGTCTAGCTCTGATGGTTCGAAAGGAAGCGGAGATAATCAAGATCGCGGGCACGCTACATCCAGGATTTGAGAAGAATCTGGTCGACGATATAAAGAAGCTTCTGAGCGACGAAATAAATCAAAAGACGCATGCAAAGCGATATCGCGCCCCGCGGTCATTAGACGCAATTTTGCTGGTACTTCTGAATCAGTGGCTAATGCGCAAGGGGCCAATGACGACCAAATGGCTCATGCAAGCGGTGGGATGCAGCTATCCAACGGCGGCGAATGCACTACGGCGCATGCAGCACGTGATCAAGCACTTCCCCGATCGTAGATTTCAACTTTGGGGATTTCCCACGGAGGAATGGCAGCGAATTGTCTCCGATCGTGATGCAGCCCATCCCACCCTTCACTACGCCGATCGCTCCGGTCAGCCTCGCAATACAGAATCGCTCCTACGACGGGCATCCGCGCTTAATCGCGACGATATTGCGGTAGGGGGTGTAATTGCGGCGCGATACTACTATCCAAATCTTGACCTGCGCGGAACGCCCCGCCTCGACTTGACGGTGCATAACCTAGAAGGCCGCGCCGACCTTTCCTTTATCGAGGAACTCGATCCCGCTTTGGAACGCATTTCTGGAAAAGACGAACCTGCCATCTTGGCGATCCACGTTCTGCGTCGTCAAGCATCACTATTCGAGCCCACGGGCGACGACCTGCCTCGTGTCGATCGCGTCTTGACGCTGCTCGATCTATACGATGCACGATTAGAGTTGCAAGCAAAAGATTTTCTCGATCATCTGGTGACGAGTGTCGGATGAGCAATCTCCCCGCGAATGGCGTAATGCAGCAGGTTGCGGAGGCGATCCCCAAGGAATGCCGTCGAGAGATCATTATTATAGGAAGCTTAGCTGCGGCCTATCATTTCTTCCGCAACGACAAAGATGGCGAGATCACCACCAAAGACGTAGATGGGATGCTCTCGCCCAATGCAGTCGCAGTTCGGAACGGACAGATCATCGCCGAACGCTTACTTGAGGCTGGTTGGACCTTGAGGAAAGATCCGAAGTGGGGTCAGCCAGGCGACGCCACGACGCCGGACGACCAATTGCCGATCCTCAGGCTACATCCTCCCGCAAACACCGAATGGTATCTAGAACTTGCGGCGGCGCCGCCTGAACGCAGTTCGGAACCCAAGGTGTTCCAGCGGCTTTCGACCACCAAGGGGCACTTCACCCTTTATAGCTTCAGATTTCTTGCGCTCGCCGAGGAAGACCCACTTGAGAGCGAGTTCGGCATTCTCTACGCGCGACCGGAAATGATGGCACTTGCGAACTTGCTGCACCACCCAAAGATCGCTCCGGATTTAATTGCTGGAAGTAATGACAAGAGATCCAATAAAGACCTTGGCCGCGTCCTTGCGCTCGCCTGGCTTTCGACCGAGAAACACGGTGATGCCCTTGATGCATGGCATCCGCGCTGGCTCCATGCTCTCAAGAAGCGGTTTCCCGATGAATGGCGCGACCTCGCTATCAGAGCTGGAGACGGATTGCGTCAACTGATCGAGGAGAATCACAAACTCGATTTGGACCAGGCAACCCGAATGTGCAATCTCAGCCTTCTTGGAGGACGCGACCTGGGGCCCGAGCAACTTCGTGCAACAGCACGCCGGTTACTCTTCGAAGTACTCCGGCCCGTCGAAGCCTCGGCCCGAAGGACTGATTACACATGACGGGATGGTGAAGAAGTTAGGCAGCAAGAGCTAACAATTGGCTTGGACGGCTATCCATCATCCGGATAGTCGCGGAAGACCTGGAGGCGCTTGGACCGGTCAAGGCGAGAGTCGCCCTCAAGGTGATTGACCAGCGCATCAGGAACGGTGAGCCGGACAAAGCAGGCTCACCGCTTCGCGATCAACTCGCCGGCTACCGCCGCATCCGCACCCAGGATATTCGCATCGTCCATCACGTCAACGGTAAGCGAGTTGAGGTTCTCATCATTGCCGTAGGCGCCCGCCGCGACAGCGAGGTCTACGCAACGGCTACCAAGCGACGCAGGCAGCGAACGAAATAAGGCAAAACAACTTGCGACTGATCACGTTGGTCGAAGCTGACGACCATCAGTAGTCGTCTTTTTCCTCTACGTCGCCGGGTTGCTCTTCGTCGTCGTAAAAGTCCTCATCGTCTTTCTGCCAGTCTCCGGAGTCGATCACCTCTTTCACGATATCGGTGACTCGAGCGCGCACATCCAGTTCAGCCTGGCCGCCGATGCCTTTCGTTTCGAAATAGACATCCTCGTCATCGTCGATAGTTACCGTCGCGTCCGGCCATTCTTCCTGCAATGCCTGAAGCAACTGGCTCTTGAACTGCTCATACTCTTCCTCGGAGACGATTCCGAGCAGATCGTGATTTGCGAAATAGGCGATCGAAAGTGAGGAGGCCATGTCGTTGTGCGCCGACCGGATTGCAGATGGCAGAAGAATACCCAAATTCTGTTTTAATTTCTGCATTTCCTCGCCCGTGGTAAACCGCTCGAGGGCTGCAAATCCTGCGACCGCACTTCGCGTGCCAGCTGGCGCGAACTGGCGCGCAAGAGACAAACCGAAAAGGCATCAACCTTGCAGAATGCCGCGGTCGATCTCCGCGAGCGTCGGCCGCCCGAGCAGGGTCAGCGTAATGTCGATCTCGTCGCGCAGAATTTCGAGGGCCCGTTCCACGCCCGGCTGGCCTGCTGACGCCAGGCCATAAAGCCAGGCCCGGCCGATCATGCAGGCTTTCGCACCGAGCGCGCGCGCCCGGACCACGTCGGCGCCGCGGCGTATGCCGCCGTCGAGTATCACCTCCAGTTTGTCGCCCACGGCCTGCGCGATTTCGGGCAACGCTTGAATGGCGGACATTGCGCCTTCGAGCTGTCGTCCGCCATGGTTCGAAACGATTACGCCATCGACACCGTGGTTCAGCGCAAGCCTTGCATCCTCCGCAGTCAGGATTCCCTTCAAGAGCACCGGTCCGCCCCAGACCGATTTGAACCACTCGACATCGCGCCAGTTCACACTCAGATCGTATTGTCCGGCGATGAACTGGGTGATGGTAACCGCATCGGTGTTTGCCGTCTTGGTGCCGACGAAGTTCCTGAAGGTGATGCGCGGCCCGAGCGCCACGTCGAACAGCCACGAATAGTGGCGGGCAAAATCCAGGATCGTGGCGGCGGAGAAGCGCGGTGGCACCGTGAAGCCGTTGCGCATGTCGCGTTCACGCGGGCCCTGCACTTTCGTATCCACGGTGAGCACCAGCGCCGTGCAGCGTGCAGCCCTCGCCCTTTCGATGAAATCCTTGGTCAGCTCCCGGTCGCGCAACACATAGAGCTGGAACCATTTCGGCGGCGTCGTCTCGCGGGTGATTTCCTCGATCGTGCAGGTGGACATGGTGGACAGGCAATAGGGCACGCCGTACTTTTCCGCGGCGCGGGCAGCCGCCAGTTCTCCGCGGCGCGCCAGCAGGCCCGCGAGACCGGTCGGAGCGAGGATGAGCGGCGACGCGCAGCGCTGCCCGAACAGGGTAATCGACTGGTCGCGCGTGGAGACATCGGTCAATGTGCGGGTGCGAAACCGCCATTTCCGGAAATCCTCGCGATTGGCCCGGAGCGTGGTCTCGTCCTGGGCGCCACCGTCGATGAATTCGAAAATGGCTCGGGGCAGGCGGCGCTTGGCGGCCGCGCGAAGGTCGTCGATGTTGATGGCTCGCATGGACACGCTCATTGTCCTAAGGGGGCGTGAAAAAATCGCCGACCGCGCATTTTACGTGATGTCGGCGGCGCGCCGGAATGTGAACCCGACAGGAATCCGGCGCTTTACTCAGGGTCGTGCGGGATTGTCTCCCCAGTAAATCGGCGTCGGAAATTTTCGTGGCTTGTGCAGGTCTTCGAGGTAAAGCGACGGCGCCATTTCCCAGGCGTACTCGTTGAAGCGAACCAGCATCTCCTGTACGCGCCGGGGTTCGCGCTCGGCATGATTGTCTTCTTCCGAAGGGTCGTCCTGGACATTGTAAAGTTCGTAGCGCACCGGCAAGCGCGAATAGACGATCAGCTTCCAGTTGTCTGCCATCAGGGCGCCGCGGAAATCTTCCATTCCCAGCAACAGATCCTTGCGCGGACTGAGTCTGGCGCCGGTGATGGTCGCCCACTGGTCGATGCCGTCGACGGGCTTGGGTTGCTCGAGCCGGGCGCCGGCAACGCGAAGCAGGGTCGGATACATGTCGGTGACGTGAATGCGCTCCGCAACGACACCGGCTGGAATTTTCCCCGGCCATGAAGCGATTGCGACAACGCGAAGCGACCCTTCATAAAGGCTCCCTTTTCCATCTCGGTAGGGGCCATTGTCGGCAGCTTGCCGTTGCACGTCGCCGTCGCCGGTTGGATACTTGTTCGGCACCGCGCCGCCGTTATCGCTGTGAAAGACGATCAGCGTGTCGGTGGTTATTGTCTTTTTGTCGAGCGCGGCCATGACCATGCCGATGGCGTCGTCCAGTTCTGTCACCATGGCCGCATAGGTGCGGCGCTGCTCGTCGCGGACTTCTTTATACATATCCAGGTACGGCGTAGTTGCCCGCAGGGGCGCTTGAGGCGCGTTGAAGGACAGATACAGGAACAGTGGCTTGGCGGTATCGTGCTTGTCGATGATCCGCGCGGCTTCCTTGCCGATCAGCGTGGTGCAGTAGCCTTCCTCCTGGATCGGCCGCTCGTTTCGATGCCAGTCCGGCTCGCGGGCCTGATTAGTCTTGCGCGAGCAGTCGATGTCGCCGTTGAAGCTGCCGTAAAAACTGTCGAATCCGCGCCGCGTTGGCCAATAGTCCTTCTTGTAATGACCGAGTTGCCACTTGCCGAGCATGGCAGTGCGGTAGCCGGCTTCTTTCAATGCTTCCGGCAGCAGGCGCTCGTTTGTTGGCAGGCCGTACTGGCTCCAGGGAAGAATCGACAGGGTCTGCAAGCCATAGCGCATCGGATAGCGCCCGGTGAGCAATGCCGCGCGCGCCGCCGTGGAATACGGCAGCGTGTAGAACTTCTCCAGGCGCACGCCCTTTTGCGCGAGGCCGTCGATGTTGGGGGTTCTGATCGCGCTGCCGTGGAATCCCACGTCCTTCCACCCGAGATCGTCGGCCAGGATGTAGACAATATTCGGCTGCTCCGCGGCGCCAACGCAGGTCACGGGGCAGGGCAGCACCACGACGCACGCCAGCACCACGACGCACGCCAAGGTCGCGGTGCAGCCCCGCAACCACGCTGGGAGTCGCACGGCGAATCTCATAACAGTCTTCCCTCCGATGGGCGGGATGTTACATGAGAAGGCCATGTCAGCTATCTGCCGATGCGCCCTTTCGCACTGGCATTCGGCGCTGCGTTACAATCGGC
>Ga0315275_10005266_pt1 | contig 12236 bp, 8 predicted proteins | sample YL17G03_0_MG_FD_205557 | JGI IMG/M metagenome (GOLD analysis project Ga0315275, IMG submission 205557) | Sediment microbial communities from Yellowstone Lake, YNP, Wyoming, USA - YL17G03_0 | ecosystem: Environmental > Aquatic > Freshwater > Lake > Sediment | place: USA: Wyoming | collected... | reverse complement strand
GAAAACGGAGAACCGCTACTGGTACAACGGCATCGAATCCGGGGAGCTGGCCCAGAGCGCGCTCATAGCCGGCCATTACGGCGTCCCGACCATCCTCGTCACGGGCGACGAAGCGACCTGCCGCGAGGCGACAAGATTCTTCGGCCCCGGCTGCGTGACGGTGGCGGTCAAGAAGGGAGTCGCGCGCGAGTCGGCCGTTCTGTATCCTTTTAAGGAATCGCGCCAAGCGCTCTATGAAGGCGCCAGGAAGGCCATCGCGGCCATTCCCAAATGCAAGCCCTATGTCCTCGAGCTGCCGATAAAGGCCAGGATGGAGTACCTCGACCTCAGCTCGGGCGCAGGCGAGCCCAAGCTCATGACCAAGGAATGGGCGATCCCCGACGTCCTTAACCTCTTCGGGAGGTAGCTCTCGACCTCATTTTATCGCCACGCCCATCGTGTCCCGGTGGATGTCGATGAGCGTTCTCAGGTAGGGCCCGATCGAATCGGCGTCGGCGAACCCGGCCCGGCGGGCGATCTCGTCCCGCTTGTCTTTGGGGAGATCAGGGCTCGCCGCCCAATGCTGGAGGTCGCGGTAGCATCCGAGCGTGTACATGTCCCAGGCGGCCCCCTGGTCGCGGACGAAGATCCAGTTATAAGGCCGCCCGATACCCTCCTGGTAGGCGTTTTCCATCTCGCGTTCCTTGAACAGCTCCTCCTGCTTTCCCGGAAGAGCGATGAAAATTTCGATATGGTAGTAGGCCGAAGCCTCGAAGTCCTTTTTCACTGATTCGAGCGGCGGCCCCATCACGAAGACGTCTTCCCTCCAGGAGCAACAGGCGTCGAGTTGCCGCTGAAACGCCTTGGGAGACAGGGCGGCCGCTTGGCCGGCCTTCTCGCGCCGGGAGATCCTCTCTTTGGCGTGGTATTCGGCGTAGCTTCCCATCGGGAGAAGCAGCATGAGGTCCCACTGGTCGCCCTGCGTGTGACGCCACCAGAGCGGGCGCTCGTCTCCCGCCGCGTCATAGACCGGCAGCCTGCTTTTATAGAGGGCGATCAGGTCAAGGAGTCGTCCCGGCGCCGCCCGGACAAAAGAGGTTTTGTAAAGGTACGTCGGCGGCGCGGGATTCACCGTATCCGCCGATAAATCCAGCGCTTTCGTCGCCAAAAGGAACGGCGCGAACGCCGAAAGGACCAATATTTTCGTCAGGCGGTTGTTCATGAGTCCTCCCTTAATCATCCGGCAAGGAGCGGCCGGGCCCGACCTGATGATGCGAAGATCGGCAATTATTTCGTCGATTTTGCCTGGGGTATCGTCCCCTCCATGACCGCCGGCCAGACGACCTCGTCGCCCTCTCCGTAATCGTAGATCTCGAACCACGACCCGACCGGAAATTCCGTTGCCAGTTTGGCCTGGTCGATGGTGGGGTGAGACGCGGGGTCGATCTGGGCGTATTTCTTGTTCACGACATCGGCCGTGACGTATTCCACGTTTCGTGCCGCGTTGGTCAGGCGGGCGCCGTGATAATAGCGGAACCCGCCCACGTAAAACCGGGTATCGGTCAGAATGTTCCGGCCGTCGATACCCGTGACCCGGCCGGTGCCGATGCGGCTGTCCGTGACCAGACTCAGCTCAAGGCCCCGTTCGGCGCGCCGTACGGACTCCACCTTCAGGGCCACCCGGCGGGAAGGATTGGTCACATAGATGATTTTCCCCTTGAGGCTCTCGGGGTCATCGGGAGCCGGGGAGATGGTTATCCGGCTCTGCCCGTGGTCGACCGCCGCGATCCGGCCGCGGTATTCGCCCGGTCCCCCCGTATTAAGGCCGGCGCCGTTCCGCGTCAAACGCGTGCCGCCGACGAGCGCCAACCGGCACTCCCCGTTTTTCCGCTGCGAATAGTATCCGAACCGGCCGGCGAAAACGAACCCGCCCTCGACTTTCCGCTCGACGCCGCCGTCGCTCGAGGCGAAGATGTAATCGTCCCGGTCCTTGAGCGAAACGACGATCGCCAGAGGCGCAAACCCGGCCTCGTCGGCCGGGGAGATATCGAGCTTCCGGACCCCCTGGATGAGCGGCTCGCCGCGATAGAGCTCCATCAGGCTGCAGGCCTGGGTCTTCACCGGGGCTTCTCCGGCGCGGTAGAGGAGCACCCATTTCATCTCATAGGGTGACGAACCGGCGGGAGACTTGCCGTCGCAGACGATCGCCTGGCTCCCGCCCGAATCGGCCATCGTGAGCCGGAAATGGAGGCCGTCGGCCCCCTTGAGCGCCCAGTCTGCCGACCAAACGCCCTGCGGGTTCCCCCGGTTGACGTTGTAGAGATGGGGGAAACCGAACATCGGCCCCTGGAAGCCATAGGAGTCGTTATAGGTTGTGTTCTTGCGCAGCCATTCCTGGTCGGCGTAGGGGACGTCCGCTCCGGCCAAAGTCCCGGACGGCTGCTTTTCGAGCGTGATTCCCGACGTCACAAAACCCTCGTCTTCCTGGGCATGGAAGCTCCACCAGTTTTCCCGGCCGCCGGAGATGCGGTAGAGGTCTAGGCAGTAAAAATTTTCGTCGTCGATGTCGATGAGCGCCAGCATCCGGCGCTGCCAGTTCGCCGGGTCCATCTCATAGCCCTTCCCCTCCTCCACCCGGCTGGTGAATCCCCGGGCCAGGGCCTCGGTCACATGGACCGGCCCCGCGTCGTCAAAGAGCTGGGCGGTCGCCGACATCTCCACGAACGGCACTTGCCGGGCCAGGATCTGGGTCAGCCAGAGCTTCTCCCAATAGTTCCAGTTCCGGGGATACCCCATCTGTCCAAGGATCTCGCTGCGTCGGGCGTCCAGGCCGATGTTCATGATGTCATCGTGCTCGTGCCCGCGGTAGCGGCCGTACATCATCCACAGCGCCCGCCGGTTGTCGCCTTGGCCGCTCCGCAGCATGGCCAAGCCGTAGCCGTCCTGGAGCGAGCTCCGGTCGTTCCAGTCGTTGGGCACCTTGGCCGCCTCGCGGTCGATCTCCTCGCGGCTGAAGGGGAAGCCGGCGGACGGCTGCCACTCTTGTTCCCTGGCCAGCGCCCAGGCGAACTTCGGGTCGCGGGTGATCCGGTAGATCTGCTCGAAGGCCTCGAGGCTGCCGTTCTGGCGGGTGATCGGCTTCAGGACCTCGAACTTGGGATAGCTCCCGCCGTCTCCCACCCGCGGGAAGGTCCGGCCGATGTTGACCGTGTCCATCGAGAAGTCGAAGATCTGGCGAAAGCGGCGCGCGCGGGCCAGGTCGGGGTAGCGGTCGACGGGATAAAGGCCAGGGTTGAGCTCCCGAAGGTGCTCGATCGAATCGATGATCGGTCCGACCCCGTCGACGTGGGCGGAATTGTAGCCGCCGGTCGACTCGTAAGGGGCGCCGTCCCGGAAGTAGCCGTTGGGCAGAAAGATCCGCATGTTGCCGTTGCCGTCATAGAGCCAGTCCAGGAAGTCCGTGCCGCGGCGATAGTTCAACATCTCGGCCAGCTTGACCAGCCCGCGCTGCGGCCAGGGCTCATTCGAGGCCGTGGCCCCGTCCATCGAGCCCTGCATCCAGACGGCGAACAGGTTCTCCTCGATGAACCGCCGGACATCGGTGCCGCTCTGGACAGGGAACCCCTTGCCCTTGAGGAAGGGAATGATCTCCCGGTCCTTGTCGATATCGGGCCAGATGGCGTCGTAGGCCTGGGCATAGCTGAGCTGGTAGCCGGCCTGGTCGATGCAGTAGATCGTGAACCCGCTGTGTTCGAGGATCGGCCCTTCGTCGAACCGTCCCTGGCCGAAGCGCTCCACCTGTTTCTGGGAGTTGCGGTGGCGGTGCTGGGTCATGGTCGCGAGGTAAGCGTATTCGACTGCCACCCGGCTGACGGCGACGAGCGCCTTGTGGAGGTAACGGGGGTCGCCGGTCGAAACATAAGCGGTAGCGCACTCGGGGAAAACACGAAGCATCTGATGGCTGTAGGACTGGGCGAGCTCGGCGATGAAACCATACTTCTGGCCGTCGACCTCGCAGCCGCCGCCGATGCCGTCATCGGGGTACTGGCCGCTCGTGAAATCGCCGGCGGCAAAATTGTTGGTGGGGAAGGTTTCGCCTCCGACCGGGCAGATGAACTTCCAGAGATATGGGACCGTGGCGTTGTACTGCCGCGACGACACGCTTTTATCATTCAGCCATGGATAGAAGGCCACGTCGCGGTAGACGTCGGTGCCGTGGATGGGGCAGCCCTCCTTAAGGTTGACCCAGTGCCAGCGGGGGGTGGTCGAATCCGGCTGCATCCCCCAGATGGCGTCATCGCCGAGCGCCAGCCATTGTTCCGGATCGGGATTCACGCGCCGGCGGGGTTTCTCGGTCCGCGATAGAGTCTGGCCCGTCTTGAGCTCGGGGAGCGTCTCGCCCAGGGGCCAGCGCCGCGGGAGTTGCGTTCCCTTGAGCGTGCGGTATTGGCGCAGGTCCTCGAACGACCAGATGCCCACGGGGACGGTCACCTTCTGCCCCGGCCAGGAAAAGACGATCTCGGCCATTTTGACCGGTTTCTGGGCGCGGAAATAAAACCGCCGGACGTCCGACTTGGCCGGAAGCCGGGTCCGGTCGAGAAGCGCCACGGCCGGCGGGCACTTCACTTTAATGTCGGGAGTGGCGATCGGGACGCTCAGAGCGACCATGAAAATGCGCCCCTCGCCCACGAAGTCGGGCTGGTAGACAACAGGGCCGGACTTCGGCTGCGGCGCGGCAGGGTAAACCGCAGCGGCCAGCACGGCGCATAGGGCGCAAAGAATGATCCCGGAAATCGCTCTCAATTTCATGTGACGCCTCCTCGTGGAAATAAGGAACAGCCGATTGTAAACCCTCGGCGATAAGAAAACAAAGAAAATCTTGGATGACTCAAACATGTCTGTTCCTGTATTCGATTTCTCCTGTATTTAGGGTCCTGTCACGGCGGTCCCCCGTCAGTCGAACGAATAAGTCGCCGGAGAGACTTTCCCAGACTCTTATCTTAGATATTACCCACCCTCCCCTCCCTCAAGAAGGGAGGGAAAAAGGTCAGTCTCTCCGGAAAGGTCGGCGGGGGGCCCCCACGCCGTGCCCCCTTTCACTCTGCTTCTTCCCCTGACAGGAACGGGCATGCTTGATCACCGAGCTTGTTTGCCGGCTCAGGATGATGCTAGACTGGCGCGTGCCGGAGAAACGCGGATTCGGAGGTCAGCCATGAAGACGATCGGGCTCGTCGGCGGGATGAGCTGGGAGTCGACCGCAGAGTATTACCGCATCATCAACCAAAGCGTGAAGGAGAAGGCCGGCGGATTCCATTCCGCCAAGATTGTCATGTATTCGGTGGATTTCGAGGAGGTGGAGAGCCGGCAACATCGGGGAGAGTGGCAGGATCTGACCGCCCTGATGGTCGACGCCGCCCGGAGGGTCGAGAGGGCCGGGGCGGACCTTCTCGTCATCTGCGCCAACACGATGCACAAGATGGCCGACGAGGTGCAGCGGAGCATCCGCATTCCGCTTCTCCACATCGCCGATGTCACGGCCGAGGAGGTGAAGGCCCGCTCCTTCAAGACCGTGGGACTTCTCGGTACCCGTTACACCATGGAGCAGGATTTCTACAAGGAGAGGTTGCGTCTGAAGCACGGCCTCGAGGTGATGATCCCGGGGGAGAGAGAGAGAGATCTCATCCACGAAGTCCTCTATAACGAGCTCTGCCTGGGGGAGATCAAGGAGAAATCCCGGCAGATTTTTCAAGAGATCATCGCCGGTCTCGAGGCGCGGGGGGCCCAGGGAATCATCTTGGGGTGCACCGAGATCCCCCTGATCGTGAGCCAGAAGGATTACAGGATTCCGCTCTTCGACACGACCAAACTGCATGCCGAAGCGGCCGTTGTTTACGCCCTATCCTGAGCCTTCGTGGATGCAACTCTTTTTATGTGATTGTGTCATTCCTCAATAGGGTCCTGTCACGGCACGTCCCCGTCCGTCGGACCTTGACGGAGACATTAACCAGCTTCGAAGCCCCTCCCTGATTCGAAGGGAGGGTTGGGTGGGAAAATAATGAGAATAGATTCCGGAGCCCTATCTTCCCCGGGCGGCCAGAAAATTGCCCACCCCGATGACGAAGGTGGAGAGAATGAGGATGACGATCCCCGCCCCGATCAGGACATAGATGCGCCTGTCCGATCCCTTCCATTCCTTCAAGGCCAGGCCCCAGATGTTGCTGAAGACGATGACGAAGGCCATCAGGATCGACCAGCTCGAGAAATCGTATTTTCCCATCTTGGTTGCGCCCATCCCGTAGAACATGAACTGGAGGTACCAGATCAGGCCGGCCAGGACGGCAAAGAAATAGTTGGCCGCCAGCGGCGAGCCCTTGAGGTTGATGAAATCGCGCGCCGACCGGTTCTTCAAGGACAGGAAAAGACACCACAGGAGATTGGTGGTGAAACCGCCGGCCATGATCACGACAAAGACCGGACCGTTCTGCCAGAGCGACGCGGCGCCGGCTTCGACGGCGCGGGCGGCGATCGGCTTGCCGGCGGCGATCCCGAACGCGAAACAGGCGCTCATCACGCCGCAGATGACGGCGATCAATAACCCCTTCCGGAAATCGAATTCCCGGACGGCGGCTTTTTTTTGCTCGTCGGTGAGCAGCTGTTCCTTGACCATGCCCGCCCAGCCGACCACGGCGATCCCGGCGAGGCACACCAGGACGCCGGCGAAAGTGACCCGGCCGGACGGCTGGCGGAGCAGATGGAGGAAAGTCCTGTAATAAACGGGCGGAATGATGGTGCCGAAGGCCGCTGTGCAACCGAGCGCGAGAGAGTAGCCGAGCGACATGCCCAGATATCGCATGGACAGGCCGAAGGTCAGCCCGCCGACCCCCCAGAGGAGGCCGAAGACATAGCACCAGATCAAGCTGGACACGGGAGAGCTCTTGAGGATATGTCCGAGGCCGGGAACCGAAATGCAGGCCACCATGACGGGGACGATGACCCAGGCGGACAAACCTAGGGCCAGCCAGCTGCTTTCCCAGGCCCAGTTGCGGACTTTCTTAAGGGGAATGAGGAAGCTCCCCGCCGCCAGCCCGCCGACCGCGATGAGAAGGACACCGGCCATGGGATTCATCTGCAGATCCTCCTGACGCGCCGCCATGTCATCATGGCAACAATGATCATATGGGCTTGCTGAGTCATCTTGCCTCCTGCGCTTTTCATGCTCTTGTAACACGTCTCGGCCGTCTTTTCCACTCCAATTGTCCATGGTTCATTTGACTCCCCGGCGTCCGTTCGGTATAAGAAAGACACGCCTGATTCAGAGGAGGAACGAACATGACGAGAAGGACGGCTGCCGCTATCGTATCGTTTTCAGCATCCTTGTTTCTGGCCTTGGCCCTGCCCGCGCCCGCACTCTCCCAGGCCGCGGGGGACGCCTCGCTCGCTATGCCGGTCCGGGGCGTGTGGATGCACCCGGGGTTTTTCGGCGCCGAAAAAACAGCGGCTGTCGAAAAGATCCGCAAGACGCTCGACGAATACAAGCTGGCCGGCATCAACACGCTCATCATGCTCGTCAAGGACACGTCGGGATATGTCTTTTATAAAAGCAAGATCGGCGTCATGGCTCCGGGCTGGGACTGGGATTTCTTGGGCGCGTTCCTGGCCGAAGCCCGCGCGCGACAAATGGAGGTCCATCCCTGGTTCTGCGTCTTCCCCGAGACGGGAATCGTCGGCCAGGTCCGTCAGCACCCGGAATGGCTGATCACCAGCCCGCGCCGGGAGATGGTGGGCGTGGCCAACCCCGCCCTGCCCGCCGTCCGGGAATACGAGCGCAGCCTGATGATGGAGGTCGCCGCCCAATACGGCACGGACTGGATCCACCTCGATTACATCCGCTTCCCCTGCGAGCCGACGGAGCCCTATTTCAGCTTCGACCCGGAGACCATCCGGCTCTTTAAGGAGTATTCCGGCGTCGACCTGAATTCGGTGAAGGCCCACGATTCCGGGAACATGATCTGGAGTGAATGGCTGGAATGGAACGGAAACCAGGTCACCGTGTTTGTCCGGGAGCTCAAGGAGGCGCTGAAGATGACGGGGCGGACCGTCAAGGTCAGCGCGGCCGTCTTCAACAACCCCGATAACTCGAGGGTCCTGATCGGCCAGGACTGGGCAGCCTGGGCAAAAGAGGGCCTCGTGGATATGCTCTGCCCAATGCTATACACCAATCATGCCGGGTTCTTTGAAAAATTCACTAAACGGGCCATCGATGTCGGCCATGGGCTCTGCCAGGTGTGCCCCGGCATCGGTATCGGATCGTCCCACAACCAGAATACCCCGGAGGGCATGATCGACCAAATGAAGGTCAGCAAGTCGCTGGGCGCCGACGGGGTGATTTTTTTCTCGTCGAGCAGCCTGACCGCGCCGTTTGTCGATAAGCTGAAAACGTCCCGCTGAGCGACGGCCGGCGGCGCGGCAACGCCCGCGAGGGCGCGGCATGTTCTATTTTTCAGAGATAATCGTTCGCTCCTTCCACATGGACTCCCCCTCCCTAATATGCCGAAAACCGGCGATGTCCAAGCTAAAGCAGCTCCGCTTCCGTGATGCCCAAGAATCAAGGGGAGGGTGGCACGGAGTGGGGGCCCCCCGCTAGCCCGGACCGACGGGTCCCTCTTGGGAAGGAGGGAGGACTGACGGGGGATCGACGTGACAGGACCCTAAAACTCAGCAACATCAATATCACGGAATTGGAGTTGTCAAGGATTCAAGTCGCCCGGTTTTCCGGCATAATGTATACTATTTATATAGGATTAATATACTTTCGCTTTCGATACGGAGACGAAATCCATGAAAAAAGTTGCCAAGCCAGACGCCGAGTGGAAGAAAAGCCTGACCCGGGACGAGTACCGGGTCCTGCGGCAAGGGCACACGGAAAAACCATTCAGCGGACAATACAACGATTTTCAGGAAGAGGGCGTTTATGCCTGCGCGGCCTGCGGCAACCCGCTCTTCGGCTCGGCCGCCAAGTACGACCACGGCACCGGCTGGCCGAGCTTCTCCGCGCCCGTCGATGAGACACATCTCGAGTCTCGCGTGGACAGGTCCTTCGGCATGATAAGAACCGAGGTCCTGTGCGCCTCCTGCAGCTCTCACCTGGGCCATGTCTTCGACGATGGGCCCGCCCCCACCGGCAAACACTACTGCATTAACTCGGTGGCGCTGCATTTCCGGCCCGCCGCCGAGAGTCGGGAGCAATCACGGGAAACGCCCGACGCGCGGGGGGCAATGGCCGAGACCGCGACCTTCGCGGCGGGATGCTTCTGGGGCGTCGAGGACAAGTTCCGCAACGTCAAGGGCGTGCTCCGGTCGCGCGTCGGCTATACGGGCGGCGCCGTCGCGACCCCGACTTATGAGATGGTCTGCACGGACAAGACCGGGCACGCCGAGGCGGTGCAGGTCATTTTCGACCCGGCGGCGGTCAGCTACGAACAGCTTCTGGAATACTTCTTCCTGTTCCACGATGCCACCCAGGTCGACAGGCAGGGACCGGACGTCGGCCGGCAATACCGCTCGGCGATCTTTTACCATGACGAAAAGCAGCGGGAAGCCGCACTGAAAATAATCGACAGCCTCAACCGGTCCGGAAGGCTCGACAAGCCGATCGCCACCCAGGTTGTCCCCGCACCGGAGTTCTACGAAGCGGAATCCTACCACCAGCAGTACAAGGAGAAGATTCGGAAAAGCCTGTAGCCCGCCTTATCAATCCGCCTTCAGTGACGGCCGCTTTTTCTGCCAGCGCTCCCTGAGCCGGACCGAATCCAGGCCGAGAAGCCTCCCTTGTGAATCGGGATTCCTTCCCACGCACTCGAGACGGAGGACTTGCTTTCCGGCCGCCAGCCGGAGGCTCCCGATATAGACATCGCCCACGCTCAGCCCGGGGGAATACAAGTCGACCATGCGAAGCGCTTCCCTGCCCTCGAAATCGGCGATGTTTTTCCCGTCGACGAGGACGCGGTAGATGCCGTAATCCTCTGCCCGCGTGAACCGGAGGACCAGGCCCCTATACTCTTCTGTGTCCACATTGAACTCGAGTTCGAGGCCGCCGTTGTCGACGGCCGGCCGGAAGAGGAGCTGTCCATCCCCGGTCCAGTCATAGCCCTGCTGGATCTCGACCGCGCCGTCGGCCGCTTTCACTCCCGCCGCGAGCATGGGGCCCTCGATCACGACATCCAGGTTCGGGAGAACGCGGTCCTTGAGCGGCGGCAAGGTGGTGAAACGTTTGGGCTGGCCCGCCTGGTACCAGAAGGCCACGGTGGCCAGGTCATCCTCGCGCTCGACGTGGCCGTCGATCTTTCCCGTAGCCGTTTCGTCGGCGCTGATCCAACCGGTGTGCTCGATCGTGAACCGCAGGGATTTGGCGAACCTGATCGGGTCCTGGACGTGCCACCGGTAAAGAGTGTATCGAACGCCGGGGTCGTCGGCGCCCGCGCTCATATAGGTGCAGCCAAAATATAGGTGCAGGGCCGGCTCGAGCCCCCAGGCCATCAGGAAATAATCTTCCGTGCCGGTCCCCTGGATGGCCGGTTTGGGGTCGCCGTCGACATAGATACGGACGTCTCCCTCGCCGAACCAGAGCGGCGACCGTGACCGCGCGGACATCACGGTTCCGACATAATGCCCCTGCCCCTCGGCATCCAGGATCAGGTAGTCGCGGCCCGCCTGCTCGGGGAATTCCTGCCTATACTGCGCGCAGAAATAGGCGGCGTCGGGCGGGAGGCTGTCCACCTTGAGATAGTCGACATGGTAGTAAAAGCTTCGGACGTTTTTCGCGCCTTCGTTGGTCACCATAATCTTCGCTCTCTTCCCGAACGGCATCTGCCAGAAGCAGTTATATCCGTCGCCTCCCTCCACGGCGACCGGCAGGGACCTGATTTCGCTCCGCACGCCGAACCCCGCCGCAAAAAAATCGCCCAGCGGCGATTCGACCGCCGGGTCGACGGCGCCGTCCCAATAGATGCGCAGGACGATCTCCGAGGGGTTCGCCGAGCCTCCCTTCTCCAGCCAGTTCGGCCGGGCCTCGTTGAAAGTGAGCCAGATGTGCTGGATGATGGCGGGGCCGGGGATGTCCGCCATGACGAACGTTTCGCCGGGCTTGATGTAGGTGACGCGATCCAGGTTGCTGCGGGGGTCGGGGTGGGATGAAGTCACGGCCGCCGACCGGCCGCTCCGGACGCGGGCGAGTTCGCCGAGCGCCCCCGCCGGGTCCTGCCCCCTGGCCGTGCCTAGGAAAAAGGCCACCAGGAAAACCGCAAGTATCGCCGCGGCCGCCGGCCCCCGTCGCTTCATGGTCCGCCTCCTTTTCGTCCATTCCTGAACGCTGGCCTCGGGGTTCGCGATCTCCACGCGAGGCCGTTCCCGGCCGCAGATTATATCACACCAACCCGCGCCCTTCCCGACGGTCCCTGACACGAAAGGATGGCGTTGCCTCGAGTCCGGGAAATGACCAGCCGCCATCGGCCTGGCTCCCGGGCGGGTTCTTAACGCCGTTCCCGACATTGAGGGTCCGGCCGGCGCGTGATAGAATAATATCGCAGGATGCGGACTATCCTGTTCACCGGAAAGGGCGTCGTCGGCAAGACGACCCTGACCGCGGGGACGGCTCTGTGGTGCTCCCGGCACGGCCACAAAACGCTCATCATCTCCACCGACGCGGCCCACAGCCTGTCGGACTCCTTCGAGCAGCAGCTCGGCAACACGCCCGCGCAGATCATACCCAACCTCTACGGGCAGGAGATCGACGCCCTGGAGGAAATCGAGAACAAGTGGGGTGAAATCAGGACCTACCTCAACGCCCTCTTCTCCTCCCAGGGCCTGGACTCCGTCGAGGCCGAGGAGTTGAGCGTTTTTCCCGGCATGGAGGAACTGTTCAGCCTGATGGAAATCCGCCGGCACAGCAAAACCGGCGTGTACGACGTGATCATCGTCGACTGCGCGCCCACTGCCGACACGCTGCGGCTCCTGAGCGCGCCGGAGGTCACCGGCTGGTACCTCAAGCACATCTTCCCGGTCCAGCGGACCGCCACCAGGGCCGTGCGCCCCGTGGCCGTCCGCTCGATCATCGACGCCCGGATCGAGATGATCGAGAAGAGGGAATCGCGGAAGGATTCGCCCAAGAGGAAAATCAAGGTCGAATAGACGGGCACTTGATTCGCGGCTGAATTTCCATTAATTTATTAGTTTTCAGGACACGCATGCACAAGGTTTCC
>Ga0315275_10005265_pt1 | contig 12236 bp, 10 predicted proteins | sample YL17G03_0_MG_FD_205557 | JGI IMG/M metagenome (GOLD analysis project Ga0315275, IMG submission 205557) | Sediment microbial communities from Yellowstone Lake, YNP, Wyoming, USA - YL17G03_0 | ecosystem: Environmental > Aquatic > Freshwater > Lake > Sediment | place: USA: Wyoming | collected... | reverse complement strand
GCCCCCCAGACATCCCCGGGTCATGGCATTGAGTCCGTATTCCTGGGGCGTGATCTTTTTGCCCTCCTTTTTTGCCCGTTGACGCAGAATGCGATAATAATGGGGGGCACAGGTCGCCTTGAGCTGAAGGGGAACTTTGTCTCTCTGTTCATAGAACCAGTGAAGCGTCTTTTCATAATCCTGGGGAGAGATCTCCTGATCCTGGAGTTCCTTCCCCCTGCCCGTTGGAACCAGGAGAAAGATGTGAAGGGCCACGGCACCGAGATCAACTGCAAGGCGGAGGATCTCAGGAATCAAATGGAGATTGATCTTCGTAATGGTCGTATTGATTTGGAAATCAAGGCCTCCCCTCTTTGCCATCTCAATTCCACGGAGGGAGCCTTCAAAAGAACCCTTGACCTTGCGAAAGGCATCGTGGGTCTCAGGGTTCGGGCCATCGAGGCTGATACTGATCCGTTGAATCCCCGAGGCCTTCATCTTCTGGACCGTCTCTTCCACAAAAAGGGTGCCATTGGTGGCCATCACCATTCGCAGACCTTTCTCCGTCCCGTGCCTCGCCAGATCGAAGATGTCGGAACGAAGGAGAGGTTCCCCTCCGGTCAGAATGATCACCGGCTTCCCGACGAGGGCGATCTCATCCATCACCTTGAGAACTTCTTGCGTTGAAAGCTCTCCCGAGTAAGGACCCCGTTCGGCTGAGGCGCGACAGTGGACGCAAGCGAGATTGCAGCTCCGGGTTAATTCCCAGGCAATCATCCGCAGCTCAGGGAAGGAAGAGGGTTGATGGGGAGAGATAACATGTTTTTTTTCCATTCGGGTCTTAGCTTTCTAATTACCAAATAATAACCAATATTCAAATTCAATTCACCCAAACAACGTTTGGTGATTGGAGAATTGAAATTTATTTGGAGCTTGGAATTTGGTCATTGGAATTTTATTAATTTACGGGCGGCCTCTTTGGCGAAGTAGGTCAGGATCAGGTCTGCCCCCGCCCGTTTGATGGCCGTGAGGGATTCCATCATGGCCAGGTCTCCATCGATCCATCCTAATTGTGCAGCGGCCTTGACCATGGAGAATTCACCGCTCACATTATAGGCAGCCACGGGCCGATTGAACGTCTGTTTGACCCGGTAGATGAGATCAAGATAGGGAAGGGCGGGTTTGACCATGACAATGTCCGCTCCCTCCTGGATATCGAGCTCGACCTCCCTCATGGCCTCGTCGCCATTGGCAGGGTCCATCTGATAGGACTTGCGGTCACCGAACTGAGGCTTCGATTCGGCAGCCTCCCGGAAAGGCCCATAAAAGCTGGAGGCAAATTTTGCGGCATAGGCCATGATGGGGATATCCTCCAGTCGATTTTCATCCAGGATCTTACGGATGGCTCCAACCCTTCCGTCCATCATATCCGAGGGCGCGACGATATCGGCGCCAGCCTTGGCATGGGAGAGGGCCTGCCGGGCAAGCAGTTCGAGGGACTCGTCATTGACCACCTTTCCGTCTCGGACAATGCCACAGTGCCCGTGGCTGGTGTATTCGCATAAACAGACATCGGTGACAACCATCACGCCATCCACCTTGTCCTTGATCGCCCTCACCGCCTTCTGGATGATTCCGTCCTCTGCGTAACCTTCTGACCCGACTTCGTCCTTCTTTTCAGGGATTCCAAAGAGGATTATTCCCGGAATCCCAAGAACCTTTGCCTCCTTGACCTCTTTGATCAGGAGATCAATCGAGAGTTGAAAATGACCCGGCATGGAGGAGATCGGTTGTTTGATTCCCTTTCCCGGACGAACGAAGAGGGGAAGGATGAAATCATCCGGCCGGAGCTGGGTTTCCCGAAACATCCTCCGGAAGAGGTCATCTTTTCTCAACCTCCTGAGACGGTATCTTGGAAAGTTCATAGCATGCCCCCTTACAAAACCTTCTATCCTGTTCAGAGATCACAGCGTATTTTTTCCGTATTATCGTACGATAACACGTTCTTTAAGCCTCTGCCCTACAACTGAATCTACAATATTTCAAGCCGATTGTCTATCAAAGAAATAGTCCGGACAGGGCTCCGTCAGAGTCGCTAAAGGTCTTTGGAGAAATCCCTCTCAGTCTCCCCTTACAAAGGGAGACTTCACCCTCCATTTAACAGAGTAAAACCGACCCCTGACGTTACCGTGGGGTAGGGAAGGTTTTGTATTGACACTCAGACCCAAAAAATTTAATATCGGAGGGACTTTAAGTGGCCGGGAAAAGAAAGGAGGAACCCATGAAGAGAAAGGATCCCAAAAAACCCTGGAGGAATATCTTTCCAGCGATTCCCATCCCGTTAAATAAGGACTATTCGCTCAATGAGAAAGAGTTAAGGGAGTATGTCCGCTGGCTTGCCAGAATCGATGGCATTGATGGCATTGTCTGTAATGGCCATACCGGGGAGATTACATCCCTGAACCAGGCAGAAAAGAGGAGGGTGACGGAGATCGTTGTCGAAGAAGTGGGGAATGAGGTCCTGGTCATCTCCGGGATTGCCGGTGATGAGGGAACGCTGGATGCCATTGACCGGGCCAAGGAGATGCAGGAGGTTGGAGCCGATGGAATCCTCTTGATGCCTCCTCACATCTGGCTCCGATTCGGAATGAAGCGGGAGTCGCCCGTGAGATATTTCCAGGATATTGCGAAGGCCATCGATATGGGAATCATCATTCACCAGTATCCTTTTGATTGCAAGGCTTTCTACCCGGTGGAAATGGTTCTGGAAATGGCGAAGATTCCCAATGTGAAGGCCCTCAAATGCGGTATCCGCCAAATGGCTATTTACGAGAGGGACGTTGGCATTCTGAGAAAAAAGGCCCCCAGACTGACCATCCTGAGCTGCATGGACGAATACCTCGTCTCGAGTCTCTATATCGGAGTGGATGGCGCCCTCGTCGGCTTTGGCGGACTCATCCCTGAACTGATCACGGAGGCCTGGGAGGCCGTACAGGCCAATGATTTTGTCAGAACGAGAAAGCTCCAGTCCAAGATCTTTCCCATTGCTCAAGCGGTTTATCAGATCGGACAACCCTCGGGGGAAGCCCATGCACGGCTCAAAGAGGCCTTGCGCCAGAGAGGGATCTTCAGCTCTTCTCTGATGAGACCTCCGGTCATGCCCATCAGCGACCAGGAGAAGAAGGCGATCACCCGGGCCTTAAGGGAAGCAGGCCTGAAGTGATCGTCGATACCAGGATGGAGGGGCGGGGTTACCCCGCCCCTACGGTCATAAAATCAGGAGCGAAAACGCGATGAAATGGTCTAACAAGTGGCTCCAGGGATTGACCCTGCTATCCCTTGGATGGCTGTTCTTTCAGTTCTACATCATATTTTATCCCCAGATCCCCCTCATTCAAAAACCGGTGCACGTGGCCTTTGGCCTTGCCTTCTGTTTTTCGGCCTTCCCTTTTGCAAAGGGTCGTCTCGGCGGAAAGTTCAAACCCATCGACCGGATCTTTGTTCTCCTGTCTTGCCTTATGGGGATCTATTTTGTCCTCGACTCCGACCGGATTCTCAATCGGATGACCTTCATCGATGATGTCCTTTTGAGAGACTACATCGGATGCATCCTCCTCACAGTCATGCTTCTGGAAGGGACGAGAAGGACGACAGGAAATAGCCTGGTCTATGTGCTGGTCTTCTTTCTCATCTATGCCTTTCTTGGCCCCTGGTTTCCGGGTTGGCTCAAGTTTAAAGGGATGAATCTGAGCCAATTCACGGAGGTCCTTTTTCTGAGTGACAATGGCATATTCGGCATCCCTACCGGTGTGTCCGTCGATTACCTTTTCTATTTTGTTCTCTTCGGTTCTCTGTTCGGCGCCTCGGGTGGGGGCCAGTTATTTACAGACCTGGGTTTGAAGGTGGTATCCAAAACGAAGGGAGGAGCGGCGAAGGCCTCGGTCATCTCGAGCGCCCTCTTTGGTATGATCTCCGGAAGCGCTGTCGCCAATGTCACGGTCGATGGGATCTTCACCATCCCCCTGATGAAGAAATCCGGGTATTCAGGCGCAGAGGCAGGGGGAATTGAGGCGATCACCTCAACCGGGGGGCAATTGATGCCTCCTGTCATGGGCGCGGGGGCCTTTATCATGGCCGAGATCCTCGGGGTTCCCTATTTCGACATCGCCAAGGCAGCCGCCCTTCCCGCTGTCGCCTTTTATCTTTCCCTCTTTCTGATCATCGATTTCAAGGCGAGGCTCACGGGCATTGGCAACCTGTCAGCGGAAGAGGCGCAGATCAAGACCCGTGTTTTACCACGACTTTATTTGCTTCTACCCGTCATCCTCCTTATTTATTTTATTGCCAATGATTATTCGGTCACCTGGGCAATCGTATGGACAATCGTCGCCCTTGTTGGAGTCAGCCTTTTTCGCAAGGAAACCCGGTTGACCCCTTCCCGATTCATCGAGGGGTGTCTGGATGGCGTCAAACAGGTGACAGGGGTGGCTGTTCCGATTGCGGCCATCGGCATCATCATCGGCGTGACGGTCCAATCAGGCCTTGCCATGAAATTTTCGAGTATGCTGATGGAGATCACCGGGGGCAATACCATCCTCACTTACCTCATGGTTATTCTTGGCTGTATCGTGCTCGGGATGGGCTTGCCTACGGTGGCAGCCTATATGATCGGCGCCATCCTCTTTGTTCCTCCTTTAATCACTTTCGGTCTAACCCCCCTGGCAGCCCATCTCTTTGTCTTCTATTATTCCATCCTCTCCATGGTTACCCCTCCTGTCGCCTTAGCCGCCTATGCTGCCGCGGGTCTGGCAAAAGAGAGTGTCTCGAAGACCGGATGGGCGGCCTTCCGGCTGAGCCTGGTCTGTTTTCTCATCCCCTTTGTCTTTATTTACGACCAGGGGATGCTCTTGAAAGGGCCTCTGGACGGGATCATCATTGCATCCTTTACCACGGTCCTTGGGATCGTGGCCTGGGCTGCCTTTATGGCAGGATATTTTATGGGCCCCCTTATTCTCCTCGAAAGATTCCTTTTCCTTCTTGCCTCTCTCGGATTGATTGCGCCTACGGTTGCAGGGATATGGATTCCCAGCATCATCTTCTTTTTTCTGCTCGCGGGATGGCGATTTTTTAAGACCCGGCTTAAAGTCGAAGGGGAAAAAGGTTAAGGTTGAGGCCTATTTAAAGACCCGCTTCGTCAATGTTTGCATACCTAACCCCCTTCCAGAGTCAATATCTGGGTTAATCTCAAATAATCACGGAATACAGAACTGATCTGCCAAGAGGTCGGTGATGAAACCATGGGCGGGAGCATGGGTGATCATGAAGTCCACTTTGGCTGCAAGGGCTGCCTCCTGAGGGGTGACGCCACAGCCCCAAAAAACCGGAACGATTCCTTCTGGAATAAAGTCCACCGGTGGGCCAAACAGGGGATGAGCCAGGTCAGCCCCAATGGCCGAGGGATCGCCGATGTGGATTGGAGCGCCGTGGTTGAATGGAAATCGTGAAGTGACTTGGGTTGCAACGATCGCCTGCCCAGGGGTGAGCCACCGCATCGTCACCACAAGTGGACCATGGAAACGACCCGCAGGGACAGTAGACAGAGTGGTCTTTAGAACCCAGCGGTTTTGGGCCGTGGGGACTCCGGCGCGTTCGAGAGCCTGGTCAAAGGTGATCCCGGATCCAATCAGAAAGGCGACAGAGTCAGGCTCCCAGAGATCGAGGATATCTCGACGATCGGGTTCACGAACCCCCTTGCGATAGACGGCGTAAAGGGGAAGATCTGTCCGGAGATCGCCCCCGGGGGCACTCATCTTAGGTTCAGGATTGCCTGGATCGGTCACCTCAATGACAGGACAGGCACGTTGATTGCGCTGACAATAAAGCAGAAATTCATAGGCCAGAGACTGGTTGATGACAACCAGATTGCACTGCACATATCCCAGGGCGAGGCCACGGGTTGTCCCCCTATGGCGACCTTCTCGGATATCGCATCTTGCTTTGTGGCTAGGCGTGAAGGTCACTTAAGAAATTTCCTCCAAGTTTAACTATTAGTAAGAAATGAATAACGGACTGTCAAGTTTACTTTTCCCTTGACTTTTCCTTGAATGTTTATATTATATAAGCAGGTTAAACCAGAAAAGGGAGGGGATCATGAAAAATTTTAAGCGAATCATTATTGGGATGGTTGCCCTGGTATTTTTCTTAACGGGAACTCAGGGGATAAGTGCCGAACTTAAAGGGCCAGTCAAGTTCACTTTTGCGTCCATGCCTTTAGGAAGCAGCTGGTATGTTTATGCGGCTACTTTGGCACAAATGATGAAAAAAGTACTTCCTGAAAATTCTGCGATTGATGTTCTTCCTCAGAGTGGAGGAATCGGGAATCCCCTCCTGGTGGCCCAGGGAAAGGCCGATGTTGGCCTTTCCAATTTGGTGACTGCCAAGTGGGCCTCTGAGGGGCTATATCTTTATCAAGGAAAACAAGTGAAGAATATCCGGGCCCTGGCTGGCGGGTTGAATTATGTTTTTGCGGTTGTCATTTTTAGGGAAGATTTCATCAAGAAGACCGGTCTTGATAGCATTGAAAAGATCGTCGCCAAGAAACATCCTGCCCGGTTTATCTGCAAAACGCCTGGTTCTCTCTCTCCTCCTGTTGCGGAGATCATTTTTTCCGTTTATGGAGTGAAGATGGAGGACTTCAAGGTCTGGGGTGGGTCGAGCACCTTCGCCTCCCCTGAGGCCATTACAGGAACCATCCGGGATGGCCGGGCAGATTTTACGATTGATGTGGTTCCTCCAGGGCAGCCTGCTGTTTCAGAAATGGCCATGACCGCAGATGTCCGGTTTCTTTCCTTAACGGATAAGGAAAGGGCAAAGCTCAATGAAAGAGGACTGCACAATATCGTCATGGCTCCAGATTCATTTAAGGGGCAGAAGAATGAGGTTGAGACCGTCACCCCAGGCACGGTCCTCATCTGCAATGAGAATGTTTCTGAAGAATTGGCTTATGTGATTACGAAAACCATCTGCGAAGGAAAAGAAGAACTGGTGAGAGCCCATGCTTCGATTAAGCCTTTTGATCCCCCGACAGCCTGGACACCTGAGAAGACCGGTATCCCTCTCCATCCGGGAGCAATCAAATTTTACAAAGAGAAAGGATGGATGAAGTAAGCGCAAGCACCCAATAGCAAATTCCAAATTCCAAGGTCCCAATAAGTTCCAATACCCAATAACCAAACAATGAATTAAACAGGTTTTAGTTATTGGGATTTGGTAACGGGTGACTATTGGATTAGTGGTGCTTGAAGATTGATGATTATGTGACACGGGGAACCATGAAGAAAGATCTGAGAAGTTTCCTGGCACTGGCCAGGGAGAGAATACCCGGGGATTTTCTTGAGATCGAAGAAGAGATCGACATCCGTCACGAAACAACGGCGTGGGTCAAGGGACTTGAACAAACGGGAAGAGATCCGATCTTCTTCTTCAAGAAGGTCAGAGGGTTTAGCCAGCCGATCCTTGCGAACCTCTTTGGATCGAAAAAGGTGATGGCGTTTGCCCTGGAGACATCAGTGTCAGAGCTGCTCGAAACCTACAGAAAAAGGCAGAAGAACCTGATGCCTCCCCGATATGTATCTTCCGGACCGGTCAAAGAGATTGTTTTTACCGGGAACCAGGTTGATCTCTCCTGCCTTCCTATTCCTTATCATCATGAGGGAGACTCTGCTCCTTATATTACGGGGGGGATTTTAACGGCCATCGATCCGGAAACCGGAAAGGCCAATTGCAGCTATCATCGCCTCATGGTGGCCGGAAGAAACCGTCTGAGGCTTCACATTGCACCCGGACGACATCTCGGAACGATTTTCAAGAGATATGAAGAGAAGGCTATTCCTCTGCCGTGCTCCATCTTTATCGGCCATCACCCCGCACTCGGCCTGGGGTCCGTCGCCATGACGCCACGGGGAATAGATGAGATCGAGGTGATGGGAGGAATGGTGGGAGAACCCATTGATCTCCTCAAAGGAGAGGTGGCCGGTTGTGTCTATCCGGCTGAAGCGGAGGTGGTCCTCGAGGCGGAGATCCTGCCCAAGGTGCGGGAGGAGGAGGGACCCTTTGCCGAATTTACAGGCTATGCAGCCGGAATTAGAAAGCGGGAGGTCCTGGAGGTCAAAACCATCTGCATGAGAAAGGATGCGATCTATCATGACCTGATTGCTGGGGCCCATGAGCACCTTCTGCTCGGATTAATCGCGCGAGAAGCCCATTTCTTTGAGTTGGCCCGTTCCATCTCTCCTTTCATCCAGGCCGTCTCCATCCCCCTCTCGGGAGCGGGAAGGTTTCACTGTTATGTCTCGCTGGATAAACAGAAGGAGGGGGAGGTCAACCCGATTGGCATGGCCCTTCTCGGGGCAGATCCGATGCTGAAACATGTTGTGGTCGTTGACAGGGATATTGATGTCTCCAATGAAGGGGAAGTCCTCTGGGCCATTGCCACCCGTGTCCAGGCGGATCGGGACATTCATATTATTCCAAACTGCACCGGATCGGATTTAGATCCCTCTACCCATTTCCCTCCTGAACAGGAGGGAAAGACGGCCAAAATGATCATGGATGCCACGGCCAAACCCGGCCTCCATTACGAGGCCTACTCCCGGAGAAATCGGGTTCCCGAAGGCCTGGCAGAAAAGATAGGGAAGAAACTGAACTTTGCGTGAGAGGGGTGGACCCTTAAAAGCACCGGTTTTTTCCGTAGGGTCGGCCACCGTGCCGACCGATTTTGCAGGCACAGAGGCCGGCCCTGCAAGCTGCAAGACCAGCCCTCCATCCCGGTTCATCCTCCCTCTCCTCTTTTTATGACGTTTTGCCCCCAGGCTTTTCTTCTCATCTCGTTTCAGGACAAGGTTTCTGAAAAGGCGTTTTTGGGGCTGGGTCATCGGGCTTGTTCCTGAGCCAGAGGGGGTGACGTCGCCGATTTCCCCGAGGTCAAGTACGACCGCAAATGCTCTTTTTAACTTTTTTCAGAAATCCCATGATTCGGTGTTGACAGGATTCACGGGTTTGTTTATATTAGGGATACAAATAATTTGTATCCATAGTAATTGACGGGCGGGGAAATGCCGAAACAGGCTTCCAGAGATCTTGCCATATCGGAGACGATGCAGGCCCTTCGTCGCATCATCAAGGCCCTCCAGGATTACTCCCAGGACATTTCCAACCAGTTTGGCATCACGGGCCCGCAGCTCTGGGCCCTCAAGACCATCTTTCAACATGGAGATCTTTCCCTCAGTGAACTCAGCAAGAGGATGTATTTACATCCAAGCACCATGACCGGGGTCGTAGACCGCTTAGAGAAGAAGGGCTTTGTGGTCAGGAAAAGGGATGAGGGAGATCGGAGGGTGATCCAGCTCCAGCTCACCCCCCAAGGAACCCATTTAATCAAGAAGGCCCCGAATCCGATTCAAGGCAAAATGATCTACGGCTTAAGGCGGTTAAAAAGGCATGAATTGGATTCCATTTTTAGGGCGGTCCAAAAACTGACCGAGATCATGGAGGCCCAACATATGAAGGTTAAGTTCTTTTTCGATCAGGAATAAAGGGGCAACCCCCATAGGCAATCCAAATCACTCATTGAAGGAGGTTTTACATGATTAGAAAAAGCATCAGTCTCATCGTTCTTCTCCTTTGCCTGGGACTCATCCTCTCAGGATGTCCCAAAAAAACAGCGGTGAAGGAAGAGCCATCCGTCAAGAAAGCAGAGGAATCGGCAGCGGAAAGAGAGAGGGCAAGGCTGGAAGCCGAGGGAAAGGAGAGGGAGTCAAAGGAAAGGGAGGCAGCCAGAATCAGAGAAGAAGCGGCGAAGAAGGAGCAAGAAAGAAAGGAGCAGGCCCAAAGAGAGCAGGCCAAGAAAGAGCTTGAAAAGAGTCTTGTCTCCAAAAAAACCCCGGGAATAGAAGGGGAGGTGTTTGAGAGCAGCCTTCTTAAAGATATCTATTTCGATTTCGACAAGTATGATATCCGTCCCGAAGACACGAAAATTCTGAAGGAAAGTGCGGCGCTGCTGATGAAGCATCCCGGGGTCAAGATCCAGATCGAAGGCCACTGCGATGAAAGAGGGACCAATGAGTACAACCTTGCGCTCGGGGAGAGACGCTGCAACAGTGCCAAGAAGTATCTGATCTCCCTTGGCGTTCCAGAAAGTCGGCTCTCCACCATTTCTTACGGAGAAGAGAAGCCTTTGGATCCCGGTCACAATGAAGAGGCCTGGGCCAAGAATCGGAGGGCCCATTTCATCATCTTATCCAAATAATTCTATGTAACGGCTTTTTCACCCACGCAGGCACGAACCATGAAAACGGCTGAGTAGGGGCGGGTCCGGGACCTGCCCCTACTCGGGGAGATTCGGGTCTCCTTATTCTTCTGTTTCTTCCTTGGCTCTTCGAAGTCCCACTTTGGATAGAATCGAGTTTCCGGCCTCCTTTGCGTACCCCGTGAGATTCGCAAAACCGCTGCCTACCTTGCCCTTTGAGGCTTCCCAAACCGCTTTCGATACCCTGGCAGTGCCCTGTCTTACGATGGAGCCAAGCAGTTTACCCGCTTCCGCACTTGCCGCACGCCGCAATGTGCGCCTTTCAGCCACGACAAGGGAGCCGCAATAACGCTTAGCAAGGATACCCACCCGCAGCGTGAGGAAGGCGTTGGCCGTGCCCGTTAGCACGGAATTGACCAGGATGGATGCCGCCAGTTGGATTCCTGGAACTGTTACAGCCAAGGCGCCCAGGGTGGAGGACAGGATAGGCTCCACCTGTTCGCTGATGTCGATGTCGTCAAGTTCGCCGGCCAGGAAAGCCGTTCCCGCAACATTGGCATAGATTCGGATGAGGTCCCGGAGCAGCGGTCGCTGGTAATACAGTCGTGCGATCCGCCAGACCATGCGGGACTGAGCAGAGAGAACCAGCAAGGCGTCCAAACGGCCGCTTTGTGAGATTGCGGTGCTTATGAATACGGTTGCAGCCGCCTGCCGGATGATCTCATCCGCCTTTTGGGCCAGGATGGATAGTCCCTCTTCGATCTGTTGTCGATTCGAGAGGTCCCGGCCCTTGAGGTGGGGATTCGAAGCCAACCGCTTTTTCAGTGTCTCTAAGTAAGTACGAAATTCTGACGACTCCTCACTCCTTGGAGGCAGAAGAGACCTGGGCAACCGAAGGAACAACACGACCGGAATGAGAATCAGGATGGCATAAACCGTCAAAAGGGCCCCAAAGACGATCCTTCCAAATGTTGGGTTCACCTTCTCAGCGAGTTGGACGACCTGCGCCGTCTGGTTGATCACAAAGCAAACAAAAAACAGGAGAATGAAGAGGCTTATGAGAAGGGCAATTTTTTTGTATGTCTTGTTCATGACAGCCTTGGTCTACTATTTTATCCCGAATTTTTCTTCCGGCGTAGGGATATAAATTTCTCCCTTCGATTCAACAGCCTTCTTGAGGGTCAACCATTGATCATAGGCTTGCCGTATTTTCTGTTCCTTAATCAGGCTGTCGATGCTACCCATGTCATTTTCCCATTTTTGAATCAGCTCCTCCAGGTCCTTTCTTTCCCGCGGCGCCATCTGTCTGGGAGATTTCGAAACGAGGCGCTTGAGTTCCTTTATCTTTTTCCGAATTTCGGAGATCGTTAACTCCATTTCCGTCTTCAAACGGGCCTTATTCGGTTCGACCTGAGTCATCGCCTCTCGGGCAAAGTTGGCGGCCTCCTCGGCTGCTTTCTTTGCTTCTTTGTATTTCTTCCCCTGAATCAGGTCTCTGGACTTTCTTAAACTCTCTTCCGCCTTTAAGAAAATGTCCTGGGCATAAAGGTCGGCCTCCTTTTGTTTCGCTTCAGCCACGGCTTTCTCCGCTTCCATGACCTCCTGGGTTGGACGTTTCTCACGGCCGGCAAGGAAAAAGAGGAGGATTACCAAGACCAAAAGGGGAGGGACGAACCAACGAATTCTTTTCCACATGGCGATCTCCTTTGGCTCACTTGAAAAGCTTTATCACAACCCGAATACCCTGTCAATTGTTTTCTGGGCCTCGCCGGCCTGGAAAAAGCCTGGATTTTTCTCGTCGGTTGTAAGAAAATTCATTTAACTTGAACGTAAATTGAGCGATTTCGATTATAATGTAGCCGCAACCTTCAGGTTGCGAGGGTTTGGGGGTTTTTATTTTTTCACCCAACGGGTGATCCTTAACGCAGACTAAAGTCTGCGGCTACAGCTC
>Ga0315275_10005263_pt1 | contig 12237 bp, 13 predicted proteins | sample YL17G03_0_MG_FD_205557 | JGI IMG/M metagenome (GOLD analysis project Ga0315275, IMG submission 205557) | Sediment microbial communities from Yellowstone Lake, YNP, Wyoming, USA - YL17G03_0 | ecosystem: Environmental > Aquatic > Freshwater > Lake > Sediment | place: USA: Wyoming | collected... | reverse complement strand
AGGATAGAGGCAAAAACCCCCGGGGTAATCGTGCCATGCATAACCATAAAACCCCCATATCCCAGAACGATGGCTATCCCGGCGCCGGTCACAACATCAATAATCAGCTTGGTAAACTCCTTCAGCCTGACGACCCGTAGAAGTTCCCTGTAGTATCGCTGGTTGTCACTACTGAATTTCTCGCCCATTGTTTGTTCACGGTTGAATATTTTTATGATCCTCGAACCGAGAATACTCTCGCCGATTCTGTTAGTAAGGAATGACAGTTTTCTCTGAGCTTCCTTTCTTTTCTTTTTTACGCCTTTGCCGAATTTTCTTGTGCTGTAAGCTATAAGAGGCAAAAGTATCAGGCTCATGAGGGTGAGGTCCCATTTCCTGTATAGCGCAACGCCCAAAAGGAAGATTACGGTCGGTATTTCAATAATAAAAGTCTTTATGACCTCGGAAATTAGTCCGTTCAGCGACTCTACGTCGTACATGATCCTTGATATAACCACCCCTGAGGATTCTTTATGGAAGTATCCGACCGGGAGATAGAGGACATGATTATATAATTTATTTCTCGTCTCCCTGACTAATTTCATGCCGGCTGATTTCATTAAATATATCTGGCCGAAACTCAGAAACCCTTTTATGGAAAAAAGCAGGAAGACCCCTATCGGAAGCAGTTTCAGGTAATCGTATTTTTTCCCGACCAGCACTTCATCGAGAGCGGGCTTGACGGTCCAGGCTATAGCGCCGGTTATACCGGAGACGATAAGGCTTAACACAATGCCCGCAAAAATCCTCGGCCTGTAAGGTTTTGTGAGTTCAAGTATTTTTTTAAAAACGGACATGATTATGTTTTAACCCGGATTATTCACAAATATTTCTGTTAAACTGAGGATAGATTATTTGCGCTTTCTCCTCGGCGAATCCGCCTGAGGCGGACATTCTCGGTTGTTCCTCCCTGCGAGGCTTTTGCCTCTTTATTTTCACATACCGTATTTGACTATCGGCAAAAAAAACCGCTCAAATACTCTATACTCAGTTACTTTTACCAATTTTATGAATAATCCGGACTAAATATCCTCCGGCGATTTATTAATATTTATGCAGATTAGTATAACCTAATCCGGGCTATTCTTTTAACCTATAAAAGTAGTTAACCACAGAGACACGGAGGCACAGAGTTGAAAAGTAAGAGAAAAGGCCGGTATGCATCCTTCACCTTGGTGCTAAAACAAAATTATTCGTCAACCCATTGTTTTCTTTGTATCTCTGTGCCTCAGTGGTAAATGAACTGCTGTTTTTAGGTTTAAGGCTGTCATTGCATGTAGCAGAGCGACGCGGTTACTTAATAGTTTCCCCTAACAAGAGTCGCGATAATCGAGCCGACCGCCGCTTTTGTCTGCATTTTGACGGGGATATGTTTGAGGTCGTCTGTAAGCCATATGAAAATATCGCCCTTGCGGGAGAAGATGCCTTCCGATTTCATCAACGGCTTAATAACAATGGTGTCGAATGTGCCCGCAGGCAACGTCACCTTTTCTTTTCTCAACACCTGCACTTCAACATTCCAGACCTTCTTGCTGTCAAAGACCGTCACATAAACTGTTTCTCCGACGGCAAGCTTTAGTGTCCTGACTTGATAAAAACCTGATAAGGGGTCAAAAACAGGCAAGGGTAAATCGAACTCTTTTTTTTCGTTATTCAGATGGTCAATATAGACTGCCCTGTTTTTATCTGAGTCGAAAATAACTTCTTTGTCCTTCCTGTGTCTGCCTTCACGTATTTTCATTCTGTAATTTACCGGTTGCGCCCGGGAGTGGAGAGGATTATTCTTTGTCTGGATACTTTCCACCCTGTCCTCTACGGTATAAAAAACGGAAACCCAATCAGCGGATCTCGCCGTGGAAATGATTTTCATCCTTTCGCCGTCATTGACAAACTCAAGGGTTGCCGTGCCTGCCGAGATACCGGTCCATGTCAGATCATAAACAAACTTCTCAGGCATTTTAAAGGGATCGGCCTGAGCATAGTATGCGAAAAAAGCCAAATATAAAATACATAGCAAGATCGGTTTCGGAAACATAATAACCTCTTTTTTATGGTATATTATTTCATGCTTGTTATTCCAGCAATAGATTTGAAAGAAGGCAGTTGCGTAAGGCTTCTTCAGGGCAACAAAGATGCAGCGACTATCTATTCTCATGACCCTGCAAATACCGCTAAAAAATGGGAATCTTTCGGCGCAAAACTCCTCCATATCGTCGACCTCGACGGCGCTTTTTCAGGCAGCCAGAAGAATTTTGACGCTATCGTGAAAATCAGGAAAGCAATAAAGATTCCGATTCAGGTCGGGGGCGGCATAAGGGAAATCGGAAATGTGCTGAACCTTTTTTCCGCAGGCGTCAACCGGATCATTATCGGCACAAAAGCGGTAGAAGACCCCGAATTCCTTACCTATCTCTGCAATAATTATCCCGGGAAAATTTTAATCGGCATCGATGCAAAAAGCGGTATGGTGGCGATAAAAGGCTGGGAGGAAATCACATCTGTAACCGCTAAAGACCTGGCAAAACGTCTGGAACTGGTGGGCGCGGCAGGCATTATTTATACGGACATCGGCAGGGACGGTATGATGACGGGCCCGAATATCGAGGCGACAAGTGAGATGGTTGAAAACGTTAAAATTCCCGTTATAGCATCGGGAGGCGTTTCAAATATAGACGACATCAGGAACCTTAAAAAGATAAAGAACCTCTGGGGCGCCATAACAGGAAAGGCTATCTATTCAGGATCATTGGACCTGCGTGAAGCTATAAAGATTGCCTCGGGTGAAACATGTTAGCGAAAAGAATAATACCGTGTCTTGATGTAAAGGACGGCCGGGTGGTCAAAGGGGTCAGCTTTGTCAACCTGCGCGATGCAGGCGACCCGGTTGAGAATGCGAAGTTCTATGACGATCAGGGCGCCGATGAACTGATTTTTCTCGACATCACCGCATCCCACGAAAAGAGGAAGATCATCCTCGATATAGTTGCCAAAACCGCAGAGGATGTATTCATGCCGCTTACCGTAGGAGGAGGAATTAAATCCCTTGACGATATCAGGGACCTCCTGAATGCCGGATGTGACAAGGTCTCGGTCAATACCACGGCCGTAAAAGATCCATATTTCATCAGAAAAGCCGCGGAACGCTTCGGCAGCCAGTGCATCGTAGTTGCCATTGACGCAAAGAGGGTGCATCCGGATATGTCAAAGGCAACCGGTGAACCCTGGTTCGATGATCCGTCGCTGAAAGATGTCTGTCTTGATCTGTCAGCCATTGAATTCCCTATCAATAACTGGAGCGAAAAAGGAATGTGGGCTATTTCCACCCACGGCGGCAGGCAGATGAAGCTCATTGACGCTGTGAAGTGGGCGCGGAAAATGGAGGAACTCGGCTCAGGCGAGATTATGCTCACCAGCATGGACAAAGACGGAACAAAAGACGGATATGACATAGAACTAACCCGCGCCATATCAGAAGCCACAACAATCCCGATTATAGCCTCGGGAGGAGCAGGTAACCTTGAGCACCTCTACGAAGCCTTCGCCTTTGGAAAAGCCGACGCCGCCCTTGCAGCATCCATATTTCATTACAGGGAATATACGGTCCGGGATGCAAAAGAATACCTGGAGAAAAAAGGAATTCCGGTCAGACTATAGCAGGCACAACAAACTACTTTTTCAAGACGTTACTATCTAACCTTATTTCGCTAATTCGTTCTCCAATATGTTAGCGGCGAACTCAATCCTTACGGAAGATGTGCTCTCAGGTATATTTCCTGCAACGCAGGGGGCGTCTGTCGTGGATACTGCAGAAAAAGGTCGCTCGGTCAAGATACGGGCATAACCCATCCGCATCTTTTGCCATGTAGTAAGGCCGATCGGGATTGTATTTGTAAAAACCTTTTTTAACTTCCTCCTGCGTCAGGGCAAACACACAAGAGCAGCAGCCGGCCCTGCACGATGATATTTTCGATGCGCAGTCTACAAAGGCATCCGGCTCAGAGTCGTTCTCCAGCCCGTAAACCTTTCCGTCAATCATTACCATATTCCTGAGCGCGACGGAAAGGATTTTTTCTTTATCATAATCGTGCGCCTCATGTTTGCTGCCCGGCACACTTTTTCTGTTATTGTCCTCGCTCACCCGTTGCGCCTTATCACCCTTAAAAAATTCTGCAAAACAGCCGGAGCTGTTGCCGGCTGTTAGACTAATCTGTTTTAAAACAAAACTATTTCCAGTGATTTATAAAAAAAGATTGAAAATATTTATGACATATCAAACTATTCACTATTTATTGTGCGTATCATTCTTTCGCACACGGGACATTCGCTTGTTTCCTCCGTGTCATCTTCCCATTTTATATATATTATGCTTGCGTCCCAGCACACAGGGCAATTGATATAGTAGGCTTCGCCAAAGCCCTTCTTATCGCTATATCTCAATGTTGATTCAACAAAAAAACATTTCATATATTATTTTATCATTCAATCTCTTTTTTTGTTGATTTGATTACGTCTATTAGCCAAAACCCTTCTTACAGTAACTAAGTGGCGCTCACATCCTCATAATCGTGCAGGTTCCGAACAGAAATGTTTATTTTCTTGTAATATCACTCTCCAATTTCGAAAAACTAAGGCCATTTTCAGTCAAATAACTGATCTCCTTGTTCGGTTTGCTCAAGTTCATTTTTTAGAACCTCTGCACCGTTAGTAAAATACTCTGAATAAAACTCAGATGCTGATTTCGCAATGAGTTTTATTCTGTCCGGACTAATCTGCCTAAAATTGATGATATCATTAATTGATTTGCTATCCTGTATTCTTTTTAATTCCTCTACAACTTGGATTTCTGTTTTGTCTTTACACGAAGGATCAACTATTAGTAACTTCTTAGGGATATACGCATCAGTATTTTGGCTCAATTGCTGAATCAAAAGATTGTTAATGTATTTATCGTGGAAGCTATAGCCGATAACAATGAAAATAGTCGCCTCTTCCAACAACGTCCTGAAATTACTCAAAATATAAAGGAATGGATCAAACGAAAGCATCTTGGAATAGGAACCGAAAATCATCAAAGGCTCTCTGCCATCAGCAATGTTTTCCTTAATTACAATTTCTTCCGAGACCTGATTGTATTCCCAATCAAGTGAACCGTGCAGTTTAAAGAGATTTATTTTCGTTGGACTTGAGGGGTCATTGAAATCTGTAGCCCAGTATCTTATTTTATTATTAGAAATATTTTTCTCAGAAAAACCGTTGTCAAGAATTTTTATAGTAGGTGAGTTGAATATTTCCTCGAAAATCAAATCATAATTCAGAGAGAAAATATTCATCTTCACATTTTCTGACTTGGTGAGCATTTCCCGAATTGGTTGTAACATGATTTCTGCTTTCCTTTTATCAAACTGTGTCCAGTCCTTCACAAGCTGGAGCGTGATAAAATCTTTGAAGCGGTCAAATACATCTCCATTTCTTAATTCCCATTTCAGGATTTTATCGTTCCAATTCCCTATTAAAGGATAAGGAATGATGAACTCTTTATCAATCAACTGGCGCAGCACCATTACGAAATCCTCAATATTTAAGTAGGAGCTTCGATTAGTGGAGATATCCTTCATCGTGGCTTGATAATTTAAACTGGCCAAGATGAAATGATAAATCTCGTTGAAGTCCTCTTTGTATTGAATGAAATCCTTTTCAGCTGCAGTAAGGTTGTTGATTGCTTCTTCTAATGAAATAAGCATTTCACTGGATAGCTTGCAGTTGGCATCATTTGAAAGGAAACTGGCAAGTTTTACGGCAAGGGAATTTGGATACAAGGGCAAAGAAATAGCGCTCTTTCTTCAAAAAGACCCTTCGGTCGTTACCAGATATTTGAAAGACGGAGAAAACTTTAAAGCGGATATGGAACATATTCTTAAGCTACTTAATGACTAATCTTTATGTATTATGCAATAAACAAGTCTGACCCCTTATGCTTTACTTGACCCCTTGTGCTTTACCTTGTGCTTTACTTCCTGACCCCTTGTGCTTTACTTCCTCATTTGTGCTATATTTTGACCATGCTCGTAGAAAAAAGGAAGTACATAATCATTAGTTCGCCGGAGAGAGTGCAAGGACGATGATACCGGAGAGCCTCCTAAAATATGATTTGCGAAGGAATCTCATTGCTGACTCAGACAACCCCGTACTGATCCAGAAAGCATGGCGTGACCACTTCGCAGGTGAGAGTTTTTGGCAACCGGGAAAGGACGGAGGCAAGGCTTACCTTGGTGTAGCCAAGAGCGAAGACGCCATGACATGGAACGTTTTTCGCAGTCTGCAACTTGAAGGTCATTCCGGCCTTCGGGTTGTCGCTGACGTGCTCGGCATTTCGGCGGTCGAGACAGTCTTGTTTTGGGGATGCGATGTTGAGAAGCAAAGCGATATTCAGCAGCTCCTTAACATCCTTATCAGAACCATTGACGGCCAACTCAAGGGAACCATGACTGAACCGGATCTTGTATTTGTGACAGAGGGAGAGGTCGTCTTTGTCGAGTGCAAATTGAACCTTAACAGCAATCAATCGCCTTGGAAGGCACAACGGGGATCACGGGACGAAGATAGCGGCGCTGCGCGCCGCATGAGGTCTTACATTAAGGCTGGCTTTGTGGAACTGGAGGGGCTCAAGAACTGGGAGGAAATTTACCAACTCATCCGTCAGTACATCTATGCAACACGAATGGCGGATGTTCTTCAGAAGCAGCCCGTCGTTGTCCCGGTAATCAATGCTGAACACTCAGAATTTCTCGATACCGTCTATTCCATTGTTCAAAAATGCCCGCTCAACAAGGGTGGGATGTTTAGAAATCTGATCACCTGGCAAGACATATCAGCAAGGGTTGCATCGTCAGGATTGAAGTGTGCTACTCGGGTGGTCAAGAAGATGGCGGAAGCCCTTGAATCATCGAAAAAGAAAAGGCGCACAACACCATCAACCTGACCGCCGGAAGCCGCTTATAGGGTATAGCGGGTGTTAACCCGAAAATAATAGAAAATAACAAATGGCAAAACAACGGCTTAGCTTGAAAGTTCGTCTGCCTCGTTATGAATCTCCCAGAAACGAATGGAGAAAGCAACTTCATTCCTGTATTGCAACTGTATTAAAAGACAGAGGCATTAAATACGATTCGGATCAACCACTGGAACTTCGTATCACGCTTTACCTTGAAGAGCCACCATGACGTGGATAATAGACTAAAAGACATTATGGATGCTCTTCAGGGCCGCATAGGCGGGAGTAAGAAGGAGCATTTGTATAAACGACTTATACCAAATGATCGACAGATATACAAAGTCACAATTGAAAAAAAGCAACCGCCAGTCCAAAGTCACGGGTTAGGACACTTGAAAATCATAAAATACAATGAAACAAAAAGACGCGCAATAGCTCGTTAGATTATGAATAGAATAGACAAAAACTCTTTCTGGCGGTGGGCGCATTCAGACTTCCTATCAAATGCTCAACGGGGCGTTCTGGCTGAATACATTGTAGGCATGGCATTAAATTGTCTCAAAGATAAAAGACTGGAATGGGATGCGCACGATCTTGTGACTAATGATGGCATTAAAATCGAAGTTAAATCAGCAGCCTACGTTCAATCATGGGACCAAAAAAAACTGAGTGATATTCGTTTTGACATCGGACGTAAACAGAGCTGGTTCGCAGAAACAAATACGTTCAACAACAAACGAGATCGGATCGCAGACGTATACGTCTTTTGTGTTCTCGCCGAAAAAGATCGCAAAAAAATTGATCCTTTGGACATTAGTCAATGGTTTTTCATAGTATTGCCTTCAGAAACTATAAACAATAAATTCGGGAATCAAAAAACTGTCGGCCTATCCACTTTGGAACGCATCAGAGTGCGGCAAGTTAGCTTTCAGGAGCTGAAGACAGAAATAAAACGAAGCATTGATAAACAACAATGAAATGATATCAAAAAATCATACTCCAGGCAGAAACGATCCCTGCCCATGCGGAAGTGGGATTAAATATAAGAAATGTTGTTTATTAAAAAAAGTTCCTACAGATGAAACGATTTCAGATCGACATGAAGTAATTAAGACAACTGTCGAAAAGTTAGAGGAGTGTCTTGCTCAGCTTAACTCGAGGCGATATAAGGAGCTGACCTATAAATATTATATTGCAGATGAATTGAGGTCAGAAAAGAAGCGAGACAACTCGTTTTCCGCTTATTACATGCTACTTGCTTTACAAAATTGCCTGACACGGTCTGAGTTGTTGATCAATGGTATTATTGAGGCTCTTCACTCGATCAACTATCTTGTTGCACTGTTAGCCATTAGGGCACATTATGAAACTGTTGGAGCGGTGGCTTTTTCCCTGAGAGAAATAAAGAAATTTGCTTCAGGTTCCATTGACCACAAAGGAATTCTCAAGGTTGCCATAAGGCTAATGTTGGGCACAAGAGATGGTGATGAGGATCTTGGGTTTGCAGAACGTGCTTTGGGAAAAGAATACAAAAATGAGCCTCTTCAGACAGCATACGGTGTCTTAAGCTTCGTAGATGCAGCAGACAAAATGATAGCTGCCGATAGAATAGAATTTTGTTTCAGAAAAAATTATGATTTATTGTCTGAGTACTGTCATCCAAATTCTCAAGGTTTGCATTTAGGGATATCCTATCGAGATGTTAATGATTATGCAGCTTTTGTTAGACAGGGGACTATAAATGAATCTATCAGCTATAAGGAAATATTGGAAGTTGTCAATAAGGTAATATTGCCTATTGATTATCTTATATCGTTTTATGATGAAGCATATACTCTGCTTTCCTTGGACAAGATAAGAGCAATAAAAATTAAGACATAATTATTGTTCTAACCGTAACAAACTGCACAAGAAATGGGGTTTCTTTATTTTGGATTTTGATCCTTCTCTGAATTAATAACGCTTAGGCAAAAGGACATCTTTTTGCCAGTTTCAACCGGAATTCCTCATGTCTGAGACGTTCATTTCATTGCGGACTCGCAGGTGGAGGCAACAAAAAAGAGCCGTCTTTTAGACTATATCTTATGCCTTACTATAATTGACATAATGACATATTGACAATATGCTGAAAACCTGTTATTTTAATTGAAAGAAAGGATACAGGCATGCTGGTTACAATTGATAAAAGAGGGAGCATCAACCTCCCCTCAACGATTAGAAAGGAAACGGGCCTCGATACGGGAACGCATCTGGATATTGAAATCCTTGAGGGCGGAGCGATCGTATTAACGCCTGTCGCAATTTATCCCACTGTGAAGTTGAATGAAAAAGGGCTCAAAAAGCTCACAGAGGCACGCAAGAGCGGCAGAGTGAAGATGCCGGCTCTCTTGGCGAAAAAGATAAAGAATGCCCGAACTGACGCCGACTAAGTTTTTTCTGAAAGAGATTGAGGCGTTTGTGTCAGACCGGTCTGTTCAAGGGAAGATACTCAAAGCCTTAGCCTTTCTTCAGGAAAACCCCTTTCACCCCGGGTTACACCTTGAGAGGATCATTAATGATCCAACCGCCTGGTCCGTTCGTGTCGATAAACGATATCGCATCTCCATTGACCCTAAGGCCCACCAAAGCTCCGGCGCCCCGGACTGGAACAAAGGTATTATTCTACTTCGGATACTTGACCACGACGACTTGTACAAAAAGCCCGGATAAGGTCATCCGATGGCAGACATTGTCTCTCCTGCGATAGAGACCGATTTTATGCAATCTGTGAAAATAACCTGACTTCTTTCTCAAGGCGCTCACCGAGTGCATCGGCGGTAACATCAAAGTCGTATTGAGACTGCAACCCAATCCAAAACTCCGAGGATGTTCCGAAGAACCGTGCAAGTCCGAGGGTCGTATCGAGGGACGCTCAGTCTCCGAGGATCGCTTTGATGTTTGCAAAGAACTTCTTTGCGTAAACCTTCTCCTGGTCGGGGTCAATTTTCTCGAACCTGTCAATCTTTTTGAAGGCCTCCTCCGGGATTTCTTCCAGAAATCTGGAAGGGACCGACGGCTTGTCCTTCCCGTACTTTAATCTGTGCTCAGTGCAGGTGATGTAAAGTTCATTCATCGCCCTTGTTATCCCGACATAGAATAGCCTTCTTTCCTCCTCTATCTCCTCAGCCATACCCGAAGATTTTTTATGGGGCAGTATGTCTTCCTCCACCCCGGCGATAAATACTACGGGGAATTCCAGACCCTTGGACGAGTGGAAGGATATAAGGGTTACGCCCCGTCCGCCCTTTTCCTCCTCTTTTTCCTTCACGAGGTCGGCGAGCGCCATTGTTTCCAGAAATCCGTGAAGGGAAGGGGATTCCTCTCCGGATTCAAAGCGGGCTAAGGAGTCGATGAACCCTTCAATGTTTTCTATCCTCCTGAATGCCGCCTCCGGGGTCTTATACAGTTCGGTGATGTAATCCCTGTAATTGATTTCCCCGATCAGCTCTTTGAGGGTTTTGCCCATTCCCGGAACTTTCCCGAACATATCCCGGTAACGGGTGATCAACCCGAAAAGGGCCTCGGCAGAGGCAGCCGCTTTTTGACCGAGACCGGATATCCCGGATGCTTTTCCGAATGCATCGAGAAGGCTTAGCGAATTGGACCGCTTAAAATCCGAAAGCGCGGACAGAGCCGAAGGCCCCAGTCCCCTCTTGGGCGCATTGGCGGCCCTCAGAAGGCTCAGATCGTCGGAGGGGTTTGCAATGATCTTGAGATAGGCCGCAAGGTCTTTGATCTCCTTATGTTCGAAATAGCTCGTTCCGCCCACAACTGAGTACGGGATCCGCCGGCTTCTCAGCGCTTCCTCAAAGGGCCTCGAAAAAATGTTCGCCCTGTAAATAACCGCGAAATCTTCATAAGGTATATTTCTCTCGAACTTTATCATCGATATTCTCTCGACCACCCACTCCGCCTCGCCCTCGGTATCGGTCGCTTTATAAACATTGACCTTTGGGCCGTCGCCTCTTTCGGTCCATAAAGATTTTTCCATTCTCTTCCCGTTATTTTTTATCACTCCGTTTGCCGCTTTAAGAATATGGCCGAATGAGCGGTAGTTCTGCTCAAGCCTCACCGTCACCGTTCCCGGGAAATCTTTCTCAAAATCGAGGATGTTGCCGAGGTTGGCGCCCCTCCATCCGTAGATAGACTGGTCATCGTCCCCGACAACGCAGAGATTCTTCCTTTCACCTGCAAGCAGTTTTATGAATTCATACTGAACGCGGTTCGTATCCTGATACTCGTCGACCATGATATGCCTGAACCTCTCCCTGTATTTTCCGAGGACTTCGGGATGTTCTCTGAAGAGCTTCAGTGTGAGCAGAAGGAGGTCATCGAAGTCGAGGGCGTTCAGCGACTTCAGCGCCTCGAGATATCTGGGGTAAAGTATCGCCGAGACCTCTTCGATGGGATCATCAGATGGGGCGTCGTCGGACGGAGCGAAATCGTTTTTCGTCCTGCTGATCCTTTCGAGTATGGATTCAGCCTTGAAACTCCTGTCATGGGATTTGATATCCGACAGGATATTCCTGAGGAGTGAAAGCTGATCGGAGGTATCGTAGATAGTGAAGTCCTTTCCGTAACCAAGGTGTCCGATCTCGCGCCTCAGTATCTTTAGGCAGAGGGAATGAAAGGTCGAGATAACAGGCGTTCCGTTCCCGCCCCCTGCCATGTATTTGACCCTTTCCTTCATCTCTCTGGCAGCCTTGTTCGTGAAGGTGACCGCCAGGACGGACCCGGCCCTGACGCCCGTGTGTATCAGGTACGCGGTCCTCGTGGTTATTACCCTTGTCTTTCCCGAACCCGCGCCGGCGAGGATTAAGAGCGGCCCTTCGGTATGCATGACCGCCTCCTTCTGCCTCGGGTTGAGACGCTCTATTTCTCCGTATATATCCATCAATATTTCCTTTCAGATTCTTTTTCTGAAAAATGAGTACGGCAACAAGTTCACTCCGGAGGGAGACTTATTAAGACCGGCAGGACGCCGGAGAAAAGCATTCAGATAATCTATATTATCGTTCTGCCGGCAATAAGGCAACCACGAATATTTACCCAGTTGAAGATAAATCGTATATAATTATTTCAAGGGTTTTTTATCGGGGGTTCGATTAAGTTTCCCCGGGAGGAGGAGGTAAATGTCGGAGATCAATAAAAGACTGGAAGAAATATCA
>Ga0315275_10005261_pt1 | contig 12239 bp, 9 predicted proteins | sample YL17G03_0_MG_FD_205557 | JGI IMG/M metagenome (GOLD analysis project Ga0315275, IMG submission 205557) | Sediment microbial communities from Yellowstone Lake, YNP, Wyoming, USA - YL17G03_0 | ecosystem: Environmental > Aquatic > Freshwater > Lake > Sediment | place: USA: Wyoming | collected... | reverse complement strand
AGTCGGAGAAGACGAGCTTCGGGTTGTCGGCCGTCGCCTCCACAAAGTGCAGGCCGACCTTGGGGTCCCGGCTGGCGTAGGCACAGGTGAAGGTCACGGTCTGGCCGAGCTTGGCCGGCTTGGCCAGAGTCACGGTGAGCTCCGTGTCCGACTGGCTGAAGGCCAGGGGCTCGCCGTAGTCGTTCCGGACGGCCGTCACCTTGAACTCCTCGGCGTCGAGGACGACGGCCGCGAGCCCGGCCCTCAGCGAGGTCAGGGTCACGGTCGTCTCGCCCCCGAAGGCTTTCTGGTCCATGTCCACGCTCAGCTTGATCAGGTAGCGGACGACGTCATAGGTCTGGGTCCGCTCGGACTGGAGCGGCTTCTTGGAGAAATCGATCGGCGCCGCGGGCGCGGCGGTCTGGGCGAAGGTCCCTCCGGCGAGAATCAGGATCAATCCGACGATCAAAGCGTTCGTCTTGGTCATATGCGTTCTCTCCTTGGCCCGGGATGGCGGGCCGCTCAATAGAGGCCTTTGGATTTCAGGGTCTGGAGGATCCCGTCCGACTTCATCAGGGCTTCAACCTCCTGGACCGTCCGGGGAATTCCCTGGGACAGGATCTCGCAGCCGGTTTCGGTGACCGCGACCGTGTCCTCGAGCCGGATCCCGATCTCCTCCTCGACGCGGAAGAGGCTGGATGTCGCAGGCGAAGACGAACCCGGGGACGAGCACTTCGTTGGCCCCGGCGAACCCGCCGGTCACGTCGTGGGTGGCCAGCCCGATCATGTGGTTGTAGCCCCCGAGCCGGACGATGCCCCGGAAGTCGGCGGCGTAATTGTCCAGCCCCTTCTCCTTGAGCATCGCCGCGACCTTCTCCCCGACCTGGCCGAAGGTGATGCCCGGGCGGTAATTCGCCTGGCAGGTGTTGCGCACGGCCAGGGCGACTTCGTAGAGCTCCTTCTGGCGGGGCGAGAACGTCCCCGAGGCTGGGAACGTGGTCGAGATGTCGGCGTGGTAGTCGGCGTAGTCGGGGCCGGCGTCCAGGATGACGAAATCGCCCGCCTTCAGGGTCCGGTCGTAGATGTGGTAGTGGCCGTAGGCGTGGTTCTTGCTGGACATGATGATCGTGTTGAAGGCCAGGCCGATCCCGCCTTCCAGATGGCAGACGAATTCGAAGACGGCGTCGAGCGCCTTCTCCGGGACGCCGGGCCGCGTCGATTGGACCAAGGCTCTGTGAGCCTTGACTCCGATCTGGGCCGTGCGGCGCATGAGGGCGAGCTCGGCCGGCGACTTGATCATGCGCAGCCCCCAGACGAGCGCCGAACAGTCCCGGACGTCGACCTGGGGGAACTTGTCCCGCAGCTGCTTGACGAACTGGAGCTCGCGGGTGAGCCGCCCGTCCCAGAGGTTTGATGATGGCCTCGTGGAATTGGCGGAAGTTCTCCAGCCCCTTGCCCTCCGCCGGGACGACGGTCGGCTTCGACGACCAGGTCCGGATCTTCCGGACGCAGGTCCGGTCCGGGTAGACGGTGAACGTCTCCTCGACCCAATCGCTCCAGCCGGTCAGGCGATCGGCGAAGACGAGGCCGGTGTCCACGGTCACCGGGGCGTAGGCGGGCTTGCCGGAGAGAACCTTCCGGCCGGCGGGCCGGCCGTTGCAATAGAGCGCGATTCCCGAAGCCGCGTCGAAGGGCGCGGCGAGATGGTTTCAGGCATAGAGAGGAAGCCGGATGTCGGAGCGGCACTCCACCCACGCCCCGCCGACGGCGAGCTGCAGGCCGAAATAGCCTTCGGGATCGATGCCGAACAGGTACCCGGCTTGGCGGTCCTTCTCCTGGTTGACGAGAGCGCACCACGTCCAGGGATAGGTTTGGATGGCCGCCCAGACCTCGACCGTGAACGAGTCGCCGAGGCGGGGCGCCAGGGCCGCGGCCCGGACGACGGACGTTGTCTGCCCGTCGAAGCGCAGCCCCGTTCCCGATATGCCGAGCACGAATAATGAAATGATTATATCCCAATCAAAAGCTGTTCCGCTAGTGATTTCAACGATCTCTTTTGATTCGTGGCCAAACCTATCATACAGTCGGGCGTATCGACCGGCGTGAGAAATCGAAATTCATATTTGACAAAACGGAAAAGGTGATATTATTATCCCTCAGATCATTTCTTAAAGTAAGCAAGAATTAGACATGGTGCGCGTACTTTCGATTCCGGAGCGGGAGTGACCATGAGAACATCCAGCTATTCGGCTACGCCCCCCCGGAACGCCCGGTACATCAACAAGCTCAACAAGATCGCGGTCCTCAACCTGATCCGGAAGACGAAGAACGTCTCTCGGGCGGAGGTCGCCAAGCTCAGCGGATTGAGCGCCCCGACCGTTTCCAGGATCGTCGAAGACCTCATCAAGGCCGGGCTCGTCCGCGAGATGGGCGCCGGAATGTCCCAGGGCGGCCGGCGGCCGACCCTGCTGCGGTTCTCCGACCAGAACAATTTCATCATCGGCGTCGATCTCGGCACGACCAACATCTATGGGGTTCTCTCGGATTTCGACGCCAAGATCATCGCCGAGATCCGCCGGCCGACCCGGGTCGAGACGGGGTTCGCCAGCGTCATGAAGTCCACCGCCGACGTCATTTCCGAGCTCATGGCCACGCCGCTGGGGCGGAAGAAGCGCATCTTCGGCATCGGGATGGCCGTCGCCGGGCTGATCAACCGGACCCAGAACGTCGTCGAGTTCTCCCCCGATTTTCACTGGCATCGGGTCGATGTCGTCGGGGCCCTCGGCCAGTACCACAAGGTCCCCATCTTCTTCGACAACGTCACCCGGGTCATGGCCCTCGGCGAGATGTGGTACGGGCTGGGACGGCAGTTCCGGAACCTCATCTGCGTGAACGTGGGCTACGGGATCGGGGCGGGCATCATCATCGACGGGAAGCCCCTTTACGGGCCGGTCGGACTGGCCGGGGAGTTCGGCCACATCACGATGGACCGGCACAGTCGCGTTCTCTGCGAGTGCGGCAACTACGGCTGTCTGGAAGCCCTCTCCTCCGGGAACGCCATCGCCAAGGCCGCCCGGGCCCGCCTGGGGGAGGAGCCCGGGGACGGCGCCTTCCGGGAGGCCTGCGGCGGGAATTGGGAGGCCGTGACGGCCGAGATGGTCGCCCATTTCGCCCAGCGGGGCGACCCGCTCGCGTATGAGATCTTCGACACGGCGGTGGAATACCTGGGCGTCGGCATCGCCGGCCTGATCAACATCTTCAGCCCGGAAGCGGTGGTGATCGGCGGGGGCGTGGCCCAGGCGGGGAACATCCTCTTCGACAAGGTTCGGCAGACGGTGAACGCCCGAGCCCTGAACAAGATCTCTTCCAACCTCGTCATCAAGCCGGCGTCCTTTGGGTTGAAGGCGGCGGTCATGGGCGCCGTTTCGCTCATCCTCAGCGAGGTGGTGAACTTCAACCACGACGCTCGGAGCGCCTGACCGGCGGAGGAGGGAACTATGATGCGCCAATCGCGAAGAGATTTTCTGAAGTCCATCGGCCGCGGAGCCGCCTCGGCCGGCCCGCTGACGCTTCTCTCGATGCTCGGTCCATCGGGTTGCCGCCCCGGCGGGAGGACGAAGCCGAACATCATCCTCATCCTGGCCGATGATCTCGGATACGCCGGTCTCGGCTGCTACGGCCAGAAGCTCATCCAGACCCCCCACATCGACCGGATGGCCGGCGAGGGTCTTCGTTTCACGGACTTCTACGCGGCCAACACCGTGTGCGTCCCGTCCCGCGTCGGTCTCCTCACCGGCCGACATCCGGGGCACGCCTCGATCCGCGACAATTTCACTCCGCCCCTCCCGGGATTCACCGGCTATACCGACGGCTGGCCCGCGGATCTCTGGCCGCCCACGGTCCAGACGCTCGGACAGATCATGAAGCGGGCCGGATACCGGACCGCCCAGTTCGGAAAGCTCGAAGCCGGAATCCCCATGGCGCCGGGAAAGATGGCCGAGCACGGCTGGGACACCTGGTACGGATTCCGCGAGACCGACGATGCCGCTCAGTATTATCCCCTCGAGATGTGGAAGAACGAGGAGCGCGTCGTCTTCCCCGAGAATGAGGCGGAGGATGTCCGCCGGCCGGGCGTGGTCGGCCCGAAGGGCGTTTATTCGGAAGACCTTTTCGTGGCGGAGATCCTCAAGTTCATCGATGAGAACACAGATCGCCCGTTCTTCGTCTATTTCCCGGCCCAGGTCCCGCACGGCCGGTCCCCGAGGGACGGGGAGCAGATCCAGGTGCCCGATCTCGGATCCTACGCCGACAGGGAATGGACACAGCTCGAGAAGCTCTACGCCGCCATGCTCAGCCGCTTCGACGGCCACATCGGACGGATCCTCGCCCGGCTCAAGGAGCGCGGACTCGACCGGGACACAGTCGTCCTTTTCACGAGCGATAACGGCGACGAGAACAGCTATTACCGATTCACGAAGACGTTCGGCTGCACGGGCCCCTTGCGGGGCAAGAAGCGGTTCCTTTACGAGGGAGGCATCCGCGTCCCCCTGATCGCCCGCTGGCCGGGACGGATTCCCGCGGGACAGGAGAGTCCTCTGCCGTGCGCCGGATGGGACCTCCTCGCCACGCTCTCGGACCTGGCCGGTGCCGCGCCGCCCCAAGGGACCGACGGGATCTCCCTCGTCCCGACCCTCCTCGGCCGTCCCGGCGGCCAGGAGGGCCGCGAGTATCTTTATTGGGAGCACCATATGGGCAAACAGCAGGCCGTCCGGATGGGGCGCTGGAAGGGCGTCCGCTTCGGAGGGACGCTGGAGCCCATCGAGCTTTACGACCTCGTGACGGATGTCGGCGAAACGACCAATATCGCTTCGAGCCATCCCGATCTCGTCAAAAAAATCGATTCGATCATGGATGCGGCGCGCAAAGATTCGGAATTCACCCGGTATTGGCCTTTGCCGGAGCATCGACTGACCCATGTGAATTGGGACAAAAGGATATTTGATCAGCTGGAAAAAGGGATCGACTGGGACAGGCGTTGAGGCTTTTAACCGAGGGCAAAAAACAGGCCGCGAAGTGTCGGGCGGATGCCGGCTGGGCTTATGCGTCGCCAACGCCGGGGCGCGGACAGGACAAAACGAAGGAGGAGAAAGATGAGTAACGAACATACGCAAGACCGAAGGACATTTCTGAAAATCCTCGGATCTGCGGCGGCCGCCGCCGGACCCCTATCGCTCCTGGCCGGGATGGGGCTTTCCGGCCGCCGCGGCGCAGGAAGCCAAAAACCCAATATCGTCTTTATTATGGCCGATGACCTCGGCTATAAGGACTTGGGTTATTGCGGAGGATGGATCCGGACGCCCCATATCGACAAACTCGCGGCGGCGGGGACTCAGCTCGATCAGTTCTACGTACAGCCGGTTTGTTCGCCGACCCGATCGAGCCTGATGACGGGGCGGTATCCCATGCGTTATGGCCTCCAGGCCGGGGTCGTACGCCCCTGGTCTCAGCACGGATTGCCGCTCGAGGAACGCACTCTTGCTGAGGCGATCAAAGAGGCAGGATACACGACCGCCATCTGCGGCAAGTGGCACTTGGGACATCTGGACCACAGGTATCTGCCCATCGCTCGCGGATTCGACCATCAGTATGGGCATTACAACGGTGCCATCGATTACTTTACACATATTCGCGACGGCGCCCTGGACTGGAACCGCGACGATGAACCGCTGCGAGAAGAGGGTTATTCGACCGATCTGATTGCCGCAGAATCGGTCCGGCTGGTCGAACAGCACGATTTCTCGCGCCCGCTTTTTCTTTACGTTCCCTTCAACGCACCGCATAGTCCGTTCCAGGCTCCTCAGTTGTATCTCGATATGTACAAGAGCATCGGAGAGCCTCGCAAGCGCGCATATGCGGCGATGGTGACCTTCATGGACGAGGCGATCGAACGGATCGTCTCGGCGATCGACAAACGCGGTGTCGGGCGCAACACGCTGATCTTTTTCTGCAGTGATAACGGCGGGATGGACATCGTATCCGACAACGGACCTTTACGAGGCGAGAAGGGACTGCTTTACGAAGGTGGGGTTCGCGCCCGGGCGTTTGCCGTCTGGCCCGGCGTACTCGAAGCCGGTGCCGTCGTCCGAGGGCCGCTCCACATGGTCGATATGTACCCGACATTGCTCAAACTCGCCGGCGGCAACCTGAAATCCACCCCCGGCGGACCGCTCGACGGTAAGAACGCCTGGGCGACGATATCGAAGGGACAGCCTTCGCCGCGCGAGGAAATCCTGCATAACGTAACGCCTTACAACGGGGCTATCCGATGCGGCGACTGGAAGTTGATTCACAATGGTCATCTTACCGCCAACTACACCGGCCCGATACCCGCCGAGCACACCTTTGAGCTTTTCAACCTTGCGGACGATCCCTATGAAAAGAACGATCTGAGCGGGAAGAATCCGCAGAAACTCGAAGAACTCAAAACCCGGCTGAAATCCTACGCCGACAATGCCGCTCAAGCAAATATCTCGCCGAGTCAAATGCCTAAAGACTTCAAAATTCCCAAGGCCTGGGGGCACCGGGACTGATCGTGTAAAGCTGGTCAATGTTCGCGAGACGGCGCCTGACGGAGCCTCATTCTTGGGAAAAGCCGCCCATGGATCCCTCTCATGTCCGAAGCGCTTTCATCCGAGTCGACTCGAGTTCGAATATCTCAAGTACTTTTCCGACGCCGGCCGGCCGGCCAAGGACGCCCAACTGATCCTCGGACTTCTTTTGCTCAAACACATGACCAAGCTCAGCGACCGGGAGATCATCGCCGAGGTCATGGAGAATCCCTATATGCAGGCGTTCTGCGGGTTTCACACGATGGCCACGTCGGCCAGCCTGGACCCGAGCACGCTGACCCGGGTACGCCAGCGCCTCGGGCCGAAGTTTTTCCGGGAGCTGGAGAAAAAGACCTACGCGGTGTTAGTCGAACGGAGGATCATCCGAGCGCGGGGACTGCTGGCCGATGCGACGGTCTTTCCGGAAGAGATCAAGTTCCCGACCGATGTCGGACTCCTGAACGACGTCCGACGGTGGCTCGTTCGGACGATCAAGACACTGGGCGGAAAGATGCGGACGCGGAGACGGAAAGCGGAGCAGGATTATCTCCGGTTCGCCAAGACCAAGAGGAAGACCAAGAAGATCATCCACCGAGCGAAGAAGGCGATGCTGCAATACGTGCGGCGGAATATCGTCCAACTGGCGGGACTTCTCCGCCCTGTGGAGAAGAAAATCCTGGACCGGTTCGCCGTGGCGAAGGAGATTTTTCGCCAGCAGTGGGAGATGCATAAGAAAAAAGTGAACCGGATCTCCAATCGGATCGTCAGTTTGTATCGGCCGTATGAGAGGCCGATCAAGACGGGGAAACAGGCCAAGGACACGGAGTTCGGAGCGAAGGGTGCGTTGACGCACGTGGACGGGTTCCTGTTCCTGGATTACTGGAGGCACGAAGCGTTCAACGAAGCGGAGCACGTGGCTCGGCATATAGGGGCCTATGCGGAGCGGTTCGGGAAGCTGCCGCGGTACTTCGTGGGCGACACGAAATACGGGACGCGGAGGAATCGCACGGATCTGGAGACCTTGAGTGTGAGGCCGTCGTTCAAGCCGTTGGGAAGGACGGCGAAAAAGAAGGGGAAGGATCCGTGGTTCCGTAAGAAACAAAAAGAGCGGAACCGGATCGAAGGGGCGTTCGGGAACGGCAAAGGACATTACGGGCTGGCCCGCGTGCGCTACAAAGGGGAAGAGAGCTCGGAAGTGTGGGTGCGGACGAGCCTGCTGGCGATGAACCTGAAGACGGCGTTGAAGAGAGCGTGAGAAATGCGAAGCCCGGAGCCGAGAGGAAGCCTCGACGCCCGGGGTCGATCGCAACCGTGTCGTTTGCTCCGTTGCAAAGAACATTATTCAGCAGACCCTAATTACAGCAAGAAAAAAATAAGGAGAGAAAGAAAATGACGATTCCCATGCGACTCCGCCGACGCCCCCATCCGGCCGGCCTTGCGGCCGCGGCGCTCGTCTTCGGCCTGGCCGCGGCGCTCCCTTCGGGCGCCGAGCGAGCCCGTTCCTCGGCCCCCGCGGCCGAGCCCGCCCTCCTCATGCATTGGAGCTTCGACGCCGCCGAGCCGGCGTCCGCGCTCGACGCCGCGGGCAATGTCAAAGACAAGATCGACGGCAAGTTCACGCCCGTGGCCGGCGTCGCGGGGAAAGCGGTCCGGCTGGACGGCTACACCTTCTGCCTCGAGCGCCCGGCCAAGCAGGTTCCGGCGATCGGCGGGAGCTTCACCGTCGACGCCTGGGTTGCCCAAGCCGCCTATCCCTGGAACTGGGCGCCCGTCGTCACCCAGATGAAGGACGGCGTCAATGGCTTCTATTTCGGCGTGGGCACGCGCGGCCAGTTCATGATGGAGCTGACGATCGCCGATGAGCCTTACCGCTGCGTTTCGGACGACTTCGTCCTGCCGCTGCGGAAGTGGTCGCACATCGCCGCCGTCGTCAAGGAGGGCGAGGGCATCGCCCTCTATCTCAACGGGAAGCCCGCGGGGAAGACGGCCGTGACGAAGGCGTTCAAGCAGGCGAAGGACATGAGCCTGCGCGTCGGGCAGTACTACGCCGCGGTCAAGCCCTCGAACCAGATCGGCGACCACGGGACGCTGCCGTTCTGGTACACGGTCGACGGGATCCTGGACGAGGTGCGCGTCTTCGACGGCGCCCTCTCCGGCGAGCGGCTCCAGGCCTACGTCGACGGCCTGGGCAAGCCAGCGGCGCCCGATATCCCCGTCCGGAAGATGCCGACGGGCCCGCCCGGCGGCAAGGAGTTCGGGGCGTTCTACACCAAGCTCTCCTACTATCCGGAGTGGGACGCCCTCTGGCCGGTGGGCGAGGACCCGGACATCGTGGTGACGTTCGCCGCGTCCCCGGTCAAGGTCGTCTTCTGGCGCGGCACGCGCTACAGCCCGGCCTGGATCAGCGAGACGGGGCTGTGGATGGCCGACCAGAGCGTCGAGGCCTGGGACAACAAGGAGGGGTGCTACGAGCACATGGAGGATCCCAAGTGCCTGTACTCGCACGTGCGGATCATCGAGAACACGCCGGCGCGCGTCGTGGTCCACTGGCGCTACGCGCCGGTCAGCGCCCACAACCACTTCTGGCAGGTCAACGAGAAGACGGGCTGGGGCGTCTGGGTCGACGAGTACTACTATATCTATCCCGACGGGACGGGCGTGCGAAAGGTCTGCTGGAACACCGACGCGCTCGGCCTGCCCCGCCAGTTCCAGGAATCGCTGCCCCTGACCGAGCCGGGGATGAAGCAGGGCGACGTCATCGAGAAGGACTGGGTCACGATCGCCAATCTTAAAGGCGAGACCCAGACGCTCTCCTACATCCCCAACCCGCCGGCCAAGACGACCAAGACGCTCCCGGAGAAGCCCAACATCCAGCGCCACAACCTGACTTCGAAGTTCGACCCGTTCATCGTCTTCGAGCCGGGCAACCGGATGAGCTACCTCAACGACCGGGACATCGCCAACCTGTCGAGCTGGGGCTCGTGCAACCACTGGCCGGTCGGCGAGCCCAACTGCGACGGCCGCCGCGTCCAGGCGGGCGACCGGGTGACCCACTTCCTGGGCTTCCCGATCTCCGACCCGGTCCTCCACAGCGAGGCCAACCGCAGCTGGTGGGCCGGCCTCTACGGCATGACGGACAAGCCGATCGCCGATCTCGTCCGCCTCGGCCGGGCCTGGATCCGGCCGGCCGCGGTCGCCTCCGTGAAGGGCGGCGCGAAATTCGCCGGCTTCGACACGCCGGAGAAGGCCTTCGTCTTCGACGCCGCGGGCGCCGGCGCGCTGGGCTGGACGTGGGAGGCGTCGGCGGAGTCGCCGCTCGTCCGGCCCGTCGTCGTCCTGAAGAACGCGGGCGGGCCCGTCCGGGGCGTCACCCTCGGCGGACGGGCGCTGCGCGAGGGCCGCGACTACGCGGTCGGCGAGGTGCGCCGGCTCGAAGGCCGGAGCGTCGTCCTCTGGCTCGCCGTCGAAGCGGAGGGCAAGACTTCGATCGAGATTTTGAGATAAAATTGAGCGCAACGACCGGAACGAAGGAGGAGAGACATGGCTGAGACGGTTCTGAGCGCCGGGGTCCCCGCTCCGGCGGAGAAGGTGTCCAAGACCCTGTTCGTCACCTGCTTCCTGGCCCTGATCGCCACGTCGTTCGGGTTCATCATCCGGGCGAACATCATCGGCGAGCTGGGCGTCCACTTCAACCTCAGCGAGACCCAGAAGGGCGAGATCCTGGGCGTCGGCCTCTGGCCCTTCGCCCTGAGCATCATCCTCTTCAGCCTGGTCATCGACCGCATCGGCTACGGGCGGGCGCTGGCTTTCGGCTTCGTCTGCCACGTGGCGGCAACGTTCGTCACGATATTCGCCACCGGCTACCCGATGCTCTACTGGGGGACGTTCATCCTGGCCCTGGGCAACGGGACGGTCGAGGCCGTCATCAACCCGGTCGTGGCGACCGCCTACTCGAAGGACAAGACACGCTGGCTGAACATCCTCCACGCCGGCTGGCCCGGCGGCATGGTCCTGGGCGGATTGCTGATCCTCATCCTGATGCCCTCCCTCGATTGGCGCTGGAAGGTCGGCCTCCTGCTCATCCCCGCCGCGATCTACGGCGCCCTCCTGCTCAAGACCAAATTCCCCGTCCAGGAGCGGGTCAAGGCGGGCGTGTCCTACAAGACCATGCTCCAGGAGACCGGCATCCTCGGGGCAATCGTCGTCGTGGCGATCATGATCGCCGAGATCGGGCGCATTTTCCAGTGGTCGCTCGGGCTCAAGATCGGCGTCGCCGCGGCCCTGATCGTCGGCTACGGCCTCTACGTCCGCAAGCTCGGCCAGCCGCTCCTGTTCTTCCTCATCCTGATCATGCTCCCCCTGGCGACCACCGAGCTGGGCACGGACAGCTGGATCACGGACCTCGTGACCCCGGTCATGGGCAAGATGGGCCTCGCCCCGGGCTGGGTCCTGATCTACACCGCGTTCATCATGATGCTCCTCCGGTTCATGGCCGGGCCGATCATCCACAAGATCTCGCCCCTGGGCCTGCTCGCGGCAGGCAGCGCCGTGGCCATCCTCGGGCTGGTCTTCCTCTCCACCGCGAGCGGCGTCCTGATCTTCATCGCCGCCACGGTCTACGCCCTCGGCAAGTCCTTCTTCTGGCCGACCATGCTGGGCGTGGCCGCCGAGAGGTTCCCGAAGGGCGGGGCGCTGACCATCAACGCCATCGGGGGCATGGGGATGCTGAGCGTGGGCGTGCTGGGCGCCGTGTTCCTGGGGAACATCCAGGACCGGCAAATCGACCGCGACCTGCTGGCCAACCAGCCGGCGATCCACGCTAAAATCGCCGCGGCCGAGAAGTCGAGCGTCTTCGGCAGCTACAAGACCCTCGACCAGGCCAAGCTCGCGGAGCTCGCGCCGGAGGGTAAGCAGGCGGTCGCCGACGTGACGGCCGTGGCCAAGAAGAGCGCCCTGAAGACGGTGGCGGTCTTCCCGGCCATCATGCTCGTCTGCTTCCTGATCCTCATCTTCTATTTCAAGGCCAAGGGCGGATACAAGCCCGTCGAGCTCGAAATCCGCCGGGAGTGAGACGGGTCGAACGCCGTTTCCCGGCCAGGGCGGGGGTGCCCATGAAGACGGTCCGAATTCCGGTCGTCGCTTTGTCGCTGGCCCTCATGGGAGGGCTGTTCGCCGCGCGCTCCGCGCCCGCGGGGCCGGGCGCCCCGCCGCCGGCCGGGCCGGCGCTCGAGAACCGGGCCCTGGCCCTCGAGATCGCCGGGCCCGACCGCCTCCGCCTGAAGAACAAGCTGAGCGGAAAGTCGTACGACGTCGCCGCCGCCGCGTTCGAGCTCGTCCTCGAGGCGGCGGGACGGACCGCGACCGTAACCGGCGCGGATTTCGTCCCGAAGCCGGCCGCCTGTCCTTCGCCCGACACCCTGAGGATCCTCTACGCGGGGAAAGGCGCCTGGGCGGGCTTGAGCGTCGAGGCCGAATACGTCCTCCCGGCGGGCGCCGCGTACGTCCGCAAGCGCTTGACCGTCTCTAACGCGCGCCCCGATCCCGTCGTCGTCCGGGACGCCACCGTCGATGCGGTCGCGGTCTCCGGCGTCCCGCTGCCGGCGAGGATCGAGAATCCCGTCTTTCTGGACGGGCAGCTCTTCTGGGGCCTGG
>Ga0315275_10005259_pt1 | contig 12243 bp, 5 predicted proteins | sample YL17G03_0_MG_FD_205557 | JGI IMG/M metagenome (GOLD analysis project Ga0315275, IMG submission 205557) | Sediment microbial communities from Yellowstone Lake, YNP, Wyoming, USA - YL17G03_0 | ecosystem: Environmental > Aquatic > Freshwater > Lake > Sediment | place: USA: Wyoming | collected... | reverse complement strand
CTCGTTGCCTCTTTTGCTGACATCCGGAAAATCTCGAAAGTAGGTGTCCTTGTGGTAAAATAACACCTCAAATCCAAGGCTGATATTGTTGGAAAGTCTGACTGCAATTCTGGGTTTGAAGACCACAATGTTCTTGTATCCGGCCGGTCCGACATACGTTTGAAGCCGGTAAAGGTAATAGAGCACCGTCACTTGTCCCATGTTCCCAAGATTAAGAGTGCTCTCAAACTTGGCTTCGGCTCCGCCGGAATAATCATAATTCCGGCCATGGACCCCCTCCTCCACAATATCAATATCGGGCGAATTGCTTGCGGCGAGAGGGACGACCCCGAGATGGAATGCGGATTGAAGATTAGAATTCTTGGACAACTGCCACTTGGCAACGATTCCTCCATCGAAGCCCAGAGTGCCGATTTCGAAAACCTTGCTGTCCCAGAAGTTATAATGTTGAAATGCCCCAATCAGCATGTCCCATTTCCCGGTGTGAAAAGTTTTGCCGAATAAAAGACCATATCCGATGACATTGTCCAGATATTTCGCGCCCACATTTTTTCCGTAACTGAGATTGATCCGGGCCGTGAAGAAATCAAAAGGCTTGCGGGGTCGTATTTCAAACGGATCTCCATAATCAAGATTCATATTGAACGTTGCGCTTGCGCTGCCCGTCCCGAAGCTTGTTCCCTTATTGAACCAATGCGCCCCGACGGCCAACGTAATATTGAGCGGTTCTTTCTGATAGACCTCTTTGGGAGTGACTCTGTTCAGCTTTCCCTGCAAAAGCCTGCCGAAAGCTCGTCCGGGACTAAGAATCGCCACCGCAAATTCCCGCAAAATTCTCTCCACCCCGGTCGTTCGATCATCCAGGATATTCGAACCTAATCGGTAAAGGATTTCTCCCATCAATGCGCCGCTGATGGTGGTGTTGATGATATCGTTATACGACGGCAGCGTCCTTTCCCCGAAATACTCCCAAATCAAACTGCCCATAAAAGAAAAAGGCGCGGATTCATAGAAATTATATCCGTTCGCGCGAGCGGACATAAAATAACCCGCCCCGGAATAGGGATGAAAGAAAAAATTCATGCCAAACCTGTCCGTATCCCATTCCCAGCCCGTTTGGAAGTTATGATTCCAGGTCTTCGAACTTATGTGCGAATAAGGATAATTGAAAATAAATCGATCAACCGCCCATACAACAACATTGACTTGGACAACCCTGAGAGCAACCGCCCACAGAGAAGATCTCTTGTTATACTCCGGGTCGTCATCCCGCAACCGGACGGCCTTTTCGACAAACGGCTGTTCCTGGAGAACCAATTTGATGGGCCCGGCTCCATATCCCTTCAGGCTGGCGGTGTATGTTGGAAAAGAAGATAAAGAAAAATCGGCCGCATAGGCCGGCGGGGATTGATCCAATTCCGGCCGCGGACGATCGTCGCTCTCGGATAAGGGGCGCCCGTACGCGGGTGATCCGGCGCTGATGAGGGCCGCGCAACAGACCAAGGCCATCAGCGCGACTTTCCATTTAAATCCGCCCCAGCGCTGCCTTTCTTGTCCCATTACGACGTCCTCCCTGACAGAAACACCGAGGTTATTTTTCCGGCTCGGCCCTCCCCGGCCCTGTCCCTATTTCTTCTTTTTGACCGGCGCGGCCTGCGTCACCCTCTTGACCTGCGCGGCGTCCTTATTATGCCGAACCGTCATCTGCTGCGTCTCAACGACATGGTTCTTTTTCAAATCCGTGATCTTGGCCGCGTAAACTTGATTGACCTTGGTTCTGGCGGCGCCGTCGCTGACTCGCCGGGCTTCCGCATTGCGCTGCAGCTGCATGTTTTTGATCTCTTGCGCTTGGGTCGTCTGCAAGAGTGTCTTTTCCTGGATCTGCCGTTTCTGAACGGCGGCGGCTTCCGCGGCGATGTTCTGCTGTCCTCGGGGGTCGAAAACCTTGGCCGGAGCCAGCACTTGCCGGGCTTGGTTGGTGTTTAAAAAGACTTTCGGTTTGGCGGCATTATTTTGCTGGATGGACGGACGGAAAACCCGGACTTGCTGGCCCACGATTCTCGTGCGTCCCGGCTGCTGGGCATTCTGCAGGGTGTAGGTGGGGACGGTCCGTCCGGTGATGCGACGGACCGCATCAAGCCCGAATCCTTCGTTGATGATCCTGTTGTTGTTGGTGTACATGTTGTTGTGCATGGATGTGTAGTTAACGATCGTCTGGTTGCGTTCAAACGGAAGGACATAGGGATTGAGATTCTGGTCCTGAAAATGCGGACCTTGGATGAAGACCCAGAAATTGAGGGGAATATTGATCGAAAGCGAACGGAAATTCATTCCGACCCTAAACTCGAAGCCGGGCGGAAAAGGCGCCCAGCCCATATATTGGTCGTTCGACCTCCAGGTCACCCAGGCGGGGCCCCAGACCGTGCCGGGAACCCAAAACCAGCCGATTTCGTCATTCCAGCCCCAACGGCCATAATGGAAGGGAATATCTCCCCATTCCTCGTCCGCGATCCAGGTCCAGCCGTAATCGGTCCAGACCCAATGTCCGTCGCTATAGGGCCGCCAGCGATAGCCCATATGCCGGGGGACCCAAACATAGCCGTAGGGGTCGAGATCGATCCACTCTCCATAGGGGGACAAGCGATCATAAAAATAGGACATATCTTCATTTTGACCATACACTTGAGGACCGCCGGAATACGGTTGAACACGGGCGGCCAGGGCGCTTCCCCCGCTGGGGGGATATCCGACTTCAGGCGAAGAAAAATACCCGGCGCAATACGCCGTAATCATAAGAATCATAGGAATGATCCAGAGAGCTTTTTTCATATTCATTCTCCTTTGATTAATGCCTCTGCAAAATGCGTGCCAATTCATTTTCGTTACTACCTCTCCGTTTTCCTGAATGTGACTTGCTTTCAAAGCCCTGATAGCCACCACACCTGGGGTGAAAGGGACGGACCGGTCCTAACAACCATTTTGGGATGGCCTGACAGGTCCTATGCTCTTTTACAGGAAATGTGCTGTTCTATAGGACAATGGCTTAGAAGGGAAAAGAGCTCAATTTGTGCAACCGAAGGCTTTGAATCGCCGGTTACCTGAAATTCCGCCTTGTTCCAGAGAGGAAATCAATGGCCTGAAATTCGGAAAACGCGTAAAATTCTGGCATGAATACTGCACTTACTAAGCCGGGCGGAATATAGTTGACCCCGGATGTCTTTGCCGCCCGGCTAGTACTCGGGGAGCAGTAAGGATTATGTAACATATTTACTGCTCCTCGTAGTAAATAGATGGTTTCTACCTATGTCTGTCGTGCCGGCCAATAACGGAAGGGCGCAGAACAGCGAGAAGCAAAAGAAAAATAAGGGAGAGAATTCATTATGGCCAAAGCCGGATCGCGTGTCAGAAAGAGAGTTTGGAGAAAAGTCGTCGTTGCCCTGGTGGTGGGCGTGGCGGCCATAGGCTCGCTGATTTTTTGGAAGAGATACGAAATAGGCTTATGGTATATGGAAGGAAACAAAAAAGCGCAAGAAATGATTATCCTCCAAATACTGGAAATCGCCAGACCGATCATAAAGAGAGACTTTACAATGACTTTTTTCGAAAAGATATACAGCACCTTGGCAGGCAACAGAAATGAAAAAGAGAGACAGACCGATGCTCTTAAAGATGTCAGAACGTTCTGTGAGTCGAGTTTTAAGAATCATTGGCTCAAATTCGAAGATGTGCATCGCTTAAGTTCCCTGAAGGGCTTCAATCTCCAGGGATTTGACTTTGCGCTGGGCTGGAAGCGAGGAAATACGGACGAGGTTTTAACCGCGTTCGAGGTCAATTTCTTAAAAAGAGAAATCGTCAGGATGCAGCTGAACGAAAATTGCGGTTTTTTCACCGCACTGCGACTTTACGTCGAAAAAAGAGCTAAAGAGAATTGATTTACTACGGAGAGCAGTAAATATGTTACATAATCCTTACTGCTCCCCGAGTACTAGCCGGGCGACAAAGACATCCGGGGTCAACTATATTCCGCCCGGCTTAGTAAGACGGCCTGTATAGGGATATCCCATGAACACGATCAGGGCCAATGAAAAACAGCACCGGGCCATTTTACAGAACATCGCCCGGCGAGCGATGATGGATCGAGGCTTGCTACCCGACTTTTCTCCCGAAGCGCTCGCCGAACTGGACAGGATTCAGGCCCCCGCCGCCGCCAAGGACGAGGCCATTCGTGACCTCACCGATCTTCTCTGGGCCTCCATCGATAACGACGACTCCCGCGACTTGGATCAGCTGACCGTCGCCGAGGTCATGCCCGGAGACCAGGTCAAGATCCTGGTGGCCGTCGCCGACGTGGATTCGATCGTCCATAAAGGGTCCGCCATCGACGATCACGCTCGCCACAATACGGCCTCGGTTTATACCGCGGCCAAGATCTATCCCATGCTGCCGGAAAAGCTGTCCACCGACCTCACCTCGCTGAACTTCAAGGCCGATCGCCTCTCCCTCGTCATGGACATGGTGATTGGCCCGGATGGATCCGTGCGGGACTCTCAGATCTATCGAGCGCGTGTCCGCAATCATGCCCAGCTGGCCTATAACAGCGCGGGCGCCTGGCTGGAGGGGAAGGGAGCCGTGCCGGAAGCCGTCGCGGCCGTCCCTGCGCTGGACGAGAATCTGCGCACCCAGGACCGGGCCGCGCAGAGTCTGAGGAATCTACGGCACGTCCATGGGGCGCTGAGTTTGGAAACCATTAAGGCGAAACCGATCTTTGACGGCGATCAACTCCGTGATCTCAAAGTCGAAAACAAGAACCGGGCCACGGACATCATCGAGGATTTCATGATCGCGGCCAACGGCCTAACCGCCCGGTATCTGACGTCTAAAAAATATCCCTCCATCCGCCGCGTGGTCCGTGAGCCGAAACGCTGGGATCGGATCGTCGAGATTGCCGGGGAACACAAATTTAAGCTGCCCGCTCATCCGGATCCAAAAGCGCTGGACGAGTTTCTCAAGAAGGAGAAAGCCGCCGATCCGTTGCGCTTCCCCGACCTATCCTTGGCGGTGATCAAACTCTTAGGGGCGGGTGAATACATGGCCGAGCTTCCCGGCGATACGGCCCCGGGACACTTCGGTCTCGCCGTCAAGGACTATGCCCATTCCACCGCCCCGAATCGCCGCTATCCCGATCTGATCACCCAACGTTTGCTGAAGGCCGCCCTAGAGGGCGATTCCTGGCCCTATAGCCGGGATGAACTGGAGGCCCTGGCGAAACACTGCACCGAAGAAGAGGATGCTGCCGACAAGGTCGAGCGACAGGTCGATAAATCCGCGGCGGCGCTCCTCCTTGAATCGAGAATCAACGAACAATTTGACGCCCTGGTCACGGGTGCTTCTGATCAAGGCACCTGGGTGAGGCTCCTCCCGATGCCGGTGGAAGGGAAACTGGTTCAGGGATTCGACGGCCTGGATGTCGGCGACCGGGTTCGCGTGCAGCTGATATCGATCAATGTCGAGCGGGGCTTTATCGATTTCAAGAAAGTCGGTTCAGCCGGACGTTAACCGATTTTTCCGCGCGCCTGATCGGCCCGGCCGACCGACCGGTATTATTTATGGCGAAAGGAGGGAAGCCCGATGTTTAAACGAATTCTCCTCCCCCTGGATCGCTCGGCGCTCGCCGAGTGCGTGTTGCCTCATACGATCGCCGTCGCGCGCGCGTTCGAATCCCAAGTCACGCTCCTGCATGTGATGGATACGCCTCGCGAAGCGCGCTGGCGTCGGGCCATGGATCCGCTCAATTGGCAAATCCGCAAAGCCGAAGCGAAAACGTATTTGCACGAATTGGAGCTGCGCCTGCAAGCGGCCGGTTTGCTCACGGAAACGCACATTCTCGAAGGGTTTGCGGCGGAACAAATCATCGGGTATTCGGACACCTACGCGCCCCAATTGATCATCCTGAGCAGTCACGGGCAAAGCGGCCTGAGTGACTGGGGGGCGAGCAGCGTGGCGCTGAAAATTGCTCTGCGCGCGCGCACTTCGGTGATGATCGTGCGCGCGGCTCGGTCCCTGGCGCCGGACGTCACGGGCTTGCGCTATCAGCGCATCCTCGTGCCGATGGATGGCACCCAGCGCGTCGAGTCCATCCTGCCCGCCGCCGCCGCCCTGGCGCGCGCCCACGACGCGCAAATCGTGTTGGTGCACATCGTCCAGAAGCCCTCCCTGCCCCGGAGGACGCCGCCCAGCCGCGAGGATGTCGAGCTGGCCGACCAGCTCGTGGAGCGCAATCAGGCCGAAGCGACTCTGTATCTGGATCAACTGCGCTCGCGGATGGCCGGAAAAGTTGAAGCGCGCGTCCTGGTCAGCGATCACCTCGCGGCAACGTTGCATGAATTGGTCGAGCAGGAAAAAACCGACTTGGTGCTGCTCAGCGCCCATAGTCGCTCCAGTCGAACCCGCGGGCTTGATGGCGATGTGGTCGGCAATTTGATTGCCTACGGCACGACGCCGCTGGTCATCATGCAAGATCGTGCCCCAGCCCAAACAGCGCCCACCCCGACCGAAGCGGCTGACGGCGAACCCGGAAGGCCCTAACGCATGGCCCATTCGTTCTTTCCGTTGCCCCAATATTTGGCCGCCCAAGAAGAGCTGTTTCGCGCAGCGACGCGGCAGTTGCAGTCCAAGTCCGCTACCCCGTCGTTTTCCGAGGCCGCCGAGTGGCTGCCGGATAATTTCTATCTGGTCCAACAAACCTGCCGCCAAATCCGCGAGGATATGCCGTCCGGTTTCTATCGCCAATTGCCGAAACGCGAGGCCGGGCCGCTGCAGGGTTATCCGCGTGTCTATGCCGTCGCCCAAAAATTGATCGTGATGCGCAAGGCGCGGCTGGATCTGGATCACATCAGGCGCTTTGTGCATCTCTATCAGGACCTCGCGAAACTGACCATGGGCGAATTGTGGGCCCTGCCCGTGATGCTCCGCCTTGGGCTCGTCGAGTTCCTGGCGCAAAGCATCAGCCGCATCACCGACCTTCCCCGGGCCAAGGCCCTGCCCACGCTGACCTTGCCCCGCGTGATCAGCGGTGATGAGACGGTCGCCAACTGCATTACGAGTCTGCGCCTGCTGGCGGCCCAGGATTGGCAGGACCTTTTTGAAAGCGTCAGCCGGGTCGAACACATTCTGCGCGACGATCCGGCGGACGTCTATGCCAAAATGGATCGGGAGACACGCGACCGCTATCGCAAGGTGATCGAAACGCTGGCGCGCGCCACCGGCCGGGATGAGCCGGCCGTCGCGCGCCAGGCGATTGACCTGGCTCGGGCCCATTCACAGTCGGCCCCACCGCGCGCCGCGCACGTCGGCTACTATCTGCTCGATGCGGGCCGCGCGCAGCTCGAGGCGCGCCTGGGCTATCGTGCGCCCCTGAGCTCGCGCCTGAGGCGCGCGGCCTTGAATCATCCGACGCCGGTGTATCTCGGCGGCATTGGGTTGATCACGTTTATCGGTGTGCTCGGCGGCATCCTCTATGCCAGACAGGCCTATGCGCATTTTGGGCCGGAGCTGGCGGTCGGACTGCTCTTGCTCATCCCGGCGCTCACCGTGTCCGTCGGTCTGATGAATTGGATCATTGCGCAGGCCATTCCACCGCGCGTTCTGCCCAAGATGGATTTTGAGGACAACATCCCGGCCGAGTACAAGACCCTGGTGGTCATCCCCTCGCTGTTGTCCAGTGCCGCCGAAGTCAAGTCGTTGCTCAAACAAGTGGAATCGCACTTTTTGCGGAGCCAGGACAAGCATCTGTACTTTGCCCTGCTCACCGATTTGCCCGACACGCCGCAACGGCCCAAGTCCGGCGCCGACCCGTTGGTTGCCCAAGTCACCGCCGGCATCCGCGCGCTCAATGAAAAATATCACCGCGAAACGTCGGGGCCGTTTTATCTCTTTCATCGCGATCCCAAATGGAATCCGCGCGAAGAGCGCTGGATGGGTTGGGAGCGCAAACGCGGCAAATTGCATCAACTCAATCTGTTGCTTCGCGGCGGCGCAGAAACGGCTTTCAGCGTGCAGACGGGCGACCTGGAGGTGCTGCCCGAAATCCAATACGTCATCACCCTGGACGCCGATACGCTGATGCCGCGCGAAACCGCGCACCGCCTGGTCGCCACGCTGGCGCATCCGCTCAATCGGGCCGAGTTCGATCCGCAGAGCGGCGCGGTCATCGCCGGCTACACTTTGCTGCAACCCGGGATCGAGATCACCTCCACCAGCGTCAACCGCTCGCGCTTTACGCGCATCTTCGCCGGCGACGTCGGCCTCGATTTGTACTCCCGCGCGGTGTCGAACGCCTATCAAGATTTGTTCGGCGAAGGGAGTTACGTAGGCAAGGGCATCTATGAAATCGACGCCTTCGAACGCAGCCTCGCCGGGCGGATGCCGGAAAATGCCCTGCTCAGTCACGATTTGATCGAAGGGATTCACGGGCGCGTCGGGTTGGTCACCGACGTCGTCCTGTACGAAGACTATCCGCCGCATTACTTTGTTTATCTGCGCCGCTCGCGCCGCTGGATTCGCGGAGACTGGCAGTTGTTGCCCTGGCTCTTGCCGCGGGTTCCCGCGGTCGGCAAAGGTACGATCCCCAACGATCTTTCCGTCATCGGCCGCTGGAAAATTCTGGACAACCTGCGCCGCAGTCTGCTGGCGCCGGCTCTGCTGGCGCTGTTTGCGGCCGGCTGGCTGGGATTGCCCGGCTCGCCGTTGGCCTGGATGCTCGTGGGCGGGCTGACCCTGGCCGTGCCGATTCTCACCGGTTTCGTGCTCGGCTTGGTTCAAGCCGTGCGCGGGAGTCCCTGGCGGCGGGTTTTCCGCGTCTTTCGAACCGGCCTCTCGCGCTGGGTGTTGGCGCTGGCCTTCATTCTCTACGAAACATTGCTCACGCTCGGTGGAATAGCGACCACGCTCGTTCGCTTATTCGTCACCCGCAAACACCTGCTGCAATGGACCAGCTACGCGGACATGGTGCGCCTTTTTGCGGGCGGCGTGACGTTGAAACATATTCTCGCCGCGATCCTGGCCACCGGCGCATTGGCCGGGCTGATCAGCTTGATCAATCCCGCCGCCATGGTTGCGGCGTTGCCGCTCTTGATCGCCTGGCTGCTTTCGCCGCTGATTGCCTGGTGGATCAGCCGCCCGATCGACGACGCCCCCGATCCGCTGTCCGCCGACGAGACGGCGCGGCTTCGCGCTCTGGCGCGGCGAACCTGGTACTTTTTCGAACAGTTCGTGGGTCCCGAAGATCACTGGCTGCCGCCGGATCATTTTCAGGAAGCGCCGCGCGGCATCATCGTCCATACGACATCGCCGACGAACCTGGGGCTGCTCTTGCTTTCGACGTTAACCGCCTATGATCTGGGCTACATCGTTTTGAGCGATTTGTCGGCCCGCTTGCAGGCGACGTTTGAAAGCATGGCCCAGCTCGAAAAATATCGGGGGCATTTTTTGAACTGGTACGAGACCCGCACGCTCGCGCCGCTGACGCCGCGCTACGTTTCCACGGTCGACAGCGGAAACTTGGCCGCTTGTCTCCGCACGCTGGGACAAGGGTGTCAGACCTTGCGGCGCCAACCGGTCTGGCGGGAGAAGAATTGGGAAGGCTTGCTCGATACGCTGAGTCTCTTCCATGAGGCGGCGCGCGATATGCCGGCCGATGCCGTTGGGCCGCTTCAATCCGCGCTGGCCAAAATGCGGCAAAACGTCGCCGCCGCGCAAAACGATTCCGAGGCCTGGGTGCCGTTGTTGAATCAATTGATCGGCGAGCGTTGGAATGAACTCAGCGAAGCGTTGATGGCGCTCGTCGCATCCAACGCCGGCGCGTTGGACGCCGACACGCTCAACAAACTCAGTCTCGCGGCTGATCGCACACGGAATCATTTGTACGGGCTCCAACGCGAGATCAAACAACTCGCGCCTTGGCTTCTGTTGATGAGCCGACCGCCCGCGCTGTTCGCGCGCCCCGACGGACCGCCCGCGATCCGCGAGGCTTGGCAAGCCCTGCGCGCCGGCCTGCCCTCTGCGCCCATGCTTGAAGACATCGGGTCCGTCTGCACAACCGGCTTGGCGAACCTGCAACGCCTGGGCGAGCTTGCCGATCGTGATCCCGAAGCCCGCGAGTGGTGCACGGGCCTGGCCCAAAAATTGCCGATCGCCAGGATGACAGCCGCCGTTTTGTTGACCGGCTTTCAAGATTTGGAACAGCAAGCCGCGCAGCATGTCCAGGCCATGGATTTTCGCTTCGTCTTTGACGATCAGCGGCAATTGTTTCACATCGGCTACAACGTCACATCCGAAAGACTGGATCCCGGCTACTATGATTTGCTCATCTCCGAAGCGCGGATCGCCAGCATCGTCACCATGGCCCGGAATGAGATCCCGCCGAGTCACTGGCTGCACTTGGGTCGTCCGCTGACTCAGGTTGAGGGCAGGCGCGCGCTTTTATCCTGGGGGGGCACGATGTTCGAGTATCTGATGCCCGCACTGCTGATGCGCAATTACCAGGGGACGCTGTTGCAGCGCAGTTGTCTGGCCGCAGTGGATGGACAAATCGATTACGGCAAACACAAGAATGTGCCGTGGGGCATTTCCGAATCGGGCTATTATGCCTTTGACGCGGATCAGAATTATCAGTATCGCACCTTTGGCGTGCCGGGCTTAGGGTTCAAGCGGAACCTGACCGAGGATCTTGTCGTTGCGCCTTACGCTTCGCTGCTGGCGCTGTCGCTGCGTCCGCACAAAGTGATGGAGAACATCGCGCGCCTGGACAAGTTGCAGATGCTGGGCACGCACGGTTTCTACGAGTCCATCGATTTTTCGCCCACGCGACTTCCGTTCGGCGAAAGGCACGCCATCGTGCGTTCGTATATGGCGCATCACCAGGGGATGATCCTGCTCGCACTCGTGAACTACCTGCACGACAACATCATGGTGCGACGCTTCCACGCCGATCCGATCGTGCGGAGTGCCGAATTTTTCCTGCAAGAAAAGGTGCCCTACGATGCGCCCCTCGAAGCGGTGCAACCGGAGGACACCCGCGCCACCCGACCCGATCCGGTTCGGCAGCAGGTCAGCGCTTCGCCGTGGAGTGTCTCGGCGCAATCGCCCGCGCCCCAGGTTCATTTCCTGTCGAACGGACGGTACGGCGTGCTGATTACGAGCGCGGGGGCCGGATTCAGCAGCTGGCAGGACGTTGACCTCACGCGGTGGCGCGCCGACACGACAGGCGAGGACTGCGGCACCTGGATCTATCTTCAGGACCTGGAGAACGGCGATGTGTGGTCGGCCGCCGACCAACCGACGGCCGCACCGCCGGAGAGCCGGTCCGTGCAGTTCTATCCGCATAGGGCCGAATTTCGGCGCAGCGATCACGGCATCGGTCTGACGATGGACATCACCGTCGCGCCGGAAGACGATGTCGAGATTCGCCGCATCTCGCTCTCGAATCACGGCGAGCGCGTGCGACGAATCGCACTGACGAGTTACGGCGAAATCATCCTGGCGCCGCAGGCCGCCGATGCGCGCCATCCAGCCTTCAATAAACTGTTTGTCGAAAGCGAATACGTGCCGGAAACGAACGTGCTCCTCTTTCGGCGTCGGCCCCGCTCGGCGAGTGAAGAACTCATCTACCTGGCTCATGCGGCGACGGTCTCGCCGGGACACCCGATCACCGGCGCGTATGAAACCGACCGGTCGCGATTCCTGGGGCGCGGCCGGACGCTTCGGGCGCCGGCGGCCTTGGGTGCGAAGGACGGGCTATCCGCAACGACCGGCGCAACGCTCGATCCGATTCTGGCGCTCGGCCAAACCATCGAACTGCAACCGCACGCCTCGGCGCAGGTGAGTTTTATCACCCTAGCGGCACGGTCACGCGACAAGGCTTTGACGTTGGCCCAGCGCTATCGAGACGCGCGAACGATCGAGCGGGCCTTTGAGCAGGCCCGGGTGCGCGCCGAATTGGAACTGAACCAACTCGATCTGACGGTGACGGACTTGGAACAGATCGAACAGCTCTTGTCGGCCCTGATGTATCCGCGGGCCGCCTTGCGCGCCAACGCCGCAACACTCGCGGCGAATCGCAAGGGACAATCGGCCTTGTGGCGCTTTAGTATCTCCGGCGATTATCCCATCCTGCTGGTGCGGATGAACACGACGGAAGACCTGGCCTTGGTGCAACAAGCGCTCCAGGCCCACACCTACTGGCGC
>Ga0315275_10005257_pt1 | contig 12245 bp, 11 predicted proteins | sample YL17G03_0_MG_FD_205557 | JGI IMG/M metagenome (GOLD analysis project Ga0315275, IMG submission 205557) | Sediment microbial communities from Yellowstone Lake, YNP, Wyoming, USA - YL17G03_0 | ecosystem: Environmental > Aquatic > Freshwater > Lake > Sediment | place: USA: Wyoming | collected... | reverse complement strand
TTACAGGTGAAGAGGCCTGACGACCCACGCTGACACCCGGTCTCGGAGCGACCATGGAACCGACGGTCTGTCAGGCCCCAATTCTTCATAGGCGGCAGTATCGTGCCACAAGCCGAGAGATACAAGGAACCGTTTTCCATCCAGGAACCGTTTTCTTCATGCGTTTTCAAAAAACGGTTCCTGACACCGTTTTCTTCACGCACCGTTTTCTTCACGAGCGCAGCTCTGAACGGAACAAGTTGCGCAGGCGAGCAGATGGGAGGCTTAGTGCGGTCGAGCCGGAGCGCGTGAGCAGGCAGGACCCACCAGCCCTGCTTTTCTACTCTTTGACTGGTACGGCTTGTGGGTTCGGCGTGGCTTCAGGAGTCGGCGTGGCAACCGTCGCCGCTGGTGTCGAGCCGTTCTTGAACGGCAAATCGAGCAGCGAATAGGGATTCACACGGGCTCCGTTGAGCTTGACGCCCCAATGGAGATGCGGACCGGTGGCGCGGCCGGTCGCCCCTACCTTACCGATGATTTGCCCCGCTGTGACCAAGTCCCCGTCTTTGACCAGAATCTCAGACAGGTGAAAGTACATCGAATAGAAGCCCAATCCGTGATCGACGAAGACGCCCTTGCCGGAGAAAATATGATCGACGGTGATGCGGACAATCCCGTCGTTTGTGGCTGCGACATCGGCCCCCAGCGGCGCGCCGATATCTTCTCCATTGTGCGGATTGCGCGGTTGCCCGTTCATGATCCGCACGCTGCCGAAAATGCCGGTGCGCTTGCCGTTCACCGGTTCCAGAAAGTTGCTGTGCCATAATTTCAGGCGTGAGTTCTCTGTGAGCGCATCCTTCACTTGCTCCTGCTCGGCTTTCCAGCGCGCCACGGCCTTCTCATCCAGATCGACCTTTTCTTTCGGCAACTTCAGATGCTCGACGGCAAACTTCTCTTTGGCCACCAGGATATTAAAGCTCAACTGCTTCGCCTGTTCGCCCTGCTTCACTTCGACGGCGAGTTCATAGCTCCCCGGATCGTCCTGCATGTCGATCCCGAGTAACCCGATATAGCCGGTCGGCTCCCCAGGCCTGAACTCCCGAAAAAATGGAATCGTCCGACTCAGAAACGTACCCTTTACCTCCGTCGCCTGTTCTTCGCCCTGTACCTTGACCACCAGGACCTGCCCCTGCTTGCCGCTGTATTGCCCATCGAGGCCCTTCGGCGCTGGAGGTGTATTGGAAAACAACTCGACGGGGAAGACGCTGGACAGCAACACGATGGCCGTAATCACCGTTCGGTCCAGCCATGAGATCCGCAGTTGCGCCTGTTTGAGAGTGGTCATCATCATCGGTAGAACCGTAGCCCCGCCACCTGCGAGACCAACTCGTCCACACGCCGATTCACGGCGCTGAAGGGGTCCATACAGAGAATCGTTTCTTCCCAGTAGCCATTGAGCTTCAGATAGGTCCAGTCGACCGTATAGGACCGATTCTTCGCGCGGGCAAACCGGATGAAATCGCCGCGCACCTTCGCCCTCGTGGTCTGTGGCGGAGTCGACATGGCCCGTTGCACCGCTTCCTCCTCCACCACCCGTTCGATCAGCCCCCGGGACTCCATCAGATAATACAACCCGCGCGTCCGTTTGACATCATGATATTGGAGGTCGAGCAGGAACACCCGTGGATCGTCCCAGCCACAGCCCTTTTTGTCGACATAGGACTGGATGAGATGGCGCTTGGTCACCCAGTCGATTTCGCGCACGAGCTGCATCGGGTCCTCTTCGAGCTTATCCAGCACCATGGCCCATCGTTGCCAAATGTCGTCAAGGATCGGATCGTGCTCCTGTTGGGCCAAATATTCCTGCGCTCGATCCAGATAGACCCGCTGAACTTCGACCGCGGTCATCTGACGGCCATCGTCCAGCTTAATCTTGCGCTTCAGGGTGGGATCGCGCGACACCTCCCGAATGGCTTTTACTGGGTCCTCGAACTCCATCCCTTGAACTGCGTACCCTTCCTCGATCATGGACAGCACCAATGTCGCCGTGCCGACTTTCAAATAGGTCACGAACTCCGACATGTTGGAATCCCCGACGATGATATGGAGCCGCCGGTAGCGCTCCGCATCGGCGTGCGGCTCGTCTCTGGTATTGATGATGCTGCGCGAGGAGGTCGTCGAGGAGGAGGTCTTTTCGTGAATGTGTTGTGCCCGTTGCGAGATGAAGTACTGCGGCTTACCGGATACTTTAAGCACCTTTCCCGCTCCGCTATAGATCTGCCGCGTGACGAAGAAGGGAATGAGTTGCTCCGTGACTTTCCAAAAATCGACGTCGCGGCGCATGAGGAAGTTTTCATGGCACCCGTAGGTATTGCCGAGCGAATCCGTATTGTTTTTGAAAATGTAGATCTCTCCGGATAGACCTTCTTCCCGTAATCGCTCTTCAGCCGCCGGCAGACAGGCTTCTAGAAGCCGCTCGCCGGCTTTATCGTGGATGACGAGATCAAGAATGTTGTCGCACTCGGGAGTGGAATACTCAGGATGGCAGCCGGTGTCTTGATAAAACCGAGCGCCGTTCACAAGAAAAGCGTTGGAGGGCCAGCTGTTCGGAATGAGACCTTCAAAAATATACCCCAGCACTTTCTCCATTGGCAGATAGACTCGTCCATTCGGAGAAAAGATGAGACCGTACTCATTCTCCAAACCGAAGATCCGTCGTCTCAGGGGGCTGGGTTGCAGCATGTGTAAACAGAATACCAGCCGGCCCCGCCTTCTTCAACAGAAGCGCACGATCCGCCGCTGCGGTCTGTCTGGTTGATCTGGTCTATCTGGTCTGTCTGGTTTCTCTCGTCTGTCTGGCTTGTTTAGTTCATCGAGTTGGTCTGGTTCAACCAAATACACCAGACAGACCGAATAGACCAGATAGACCAGATGAACAGGTTAGAGCGCGAGGAGCTGCTTGGTATCGGCAGGCGCTAGTCGACGGAACCTTCTGCCGTCGCGGGTGCGGTCAAGAACCGCCACTTCCAGGCTCTCCAGCGAGAGCTTCTGGTTTCCAATTTGTTCGAGTGCGGTGATACAAAGTGCGAGGGCATCTCGTAGTTCAGGAGGTTGCGCCAGGCCCTTCTCCTTTAACAGAGCCTGGATGGCCTCGGACTTGCCTCCGATGACGGCGAAGGTACGCTCGTCGATGATACTGCCGTCGAAGGAAATGCGATACATCTCGTTGGCCTGGCCGTTGTGCCCGATCTGCACCACCAGGATTTCCACCTCCAGCGGCTTCAGTTCCTGGCTGAAGATGGTGCCGAGGCTTTGGGAATAGCCGTTCGCGAGAGAGCGGGCCGTCACATCTTCCCGGCTGTACATAAATCCTTTGAGATCCGCGTGTCTGATGCCGGCCTTCCGGAGATTTTCAAACTCGCTGTACTTGCCGGCCCCTGCGAAGGCGATGTTGTCGTAGATCTCGGAGATTTTGTACAGCGAGGCGCTGGGATTCTCCGCGACGAGAAGAATTCCATTCATATATTCGATGGCAATGATGGAGCGGCCTTTGGCGATGCCTTTCTTGGCATACTCCGCCTTGTCCTGCATCATCTGCTCGGGCGAGACGTAATAGGGCATCGGCATGCTTAATTCTCCTTGGAACGGCGAGTGGCAATCAACCCGTCATAGATGCCACGAATCTGCTGGTCGGAGACATCTGTGATACCGGTCGCGTTGACAATCTTCGCGGTGGGGTAAATACCGCGCACGAGATCCGGCCCCCCGGTGCCGACATCATCGTCTGCCGCATTGTATAGGGCCAGCAGGGCTAACTTCAGAGCGTCCGGCTCAGCCAAGCCTTTGAGGAAATGCTCCCGCATCGTATTGCGCGCATCTTTCCCGCCTGACCCTATGGCATGGTAATCCGACTCTTCGTAGCGGCCACCCGCGAGATCGTACTTGAAGATGCGGCCTTCTGCGCGCTTCAGGTCGTAGCCGACATAGAGCGGCATGACGACCAGCCCTTGAAAGACCATCGGCAGATTGGCCTTGACCATCTGTCCGAGCTTGTTGGCCTTCCCCTCACAGGACAGTTGCACACCTTCTAACTTTTCGTAATGCTCAAGCTCGACTTGGAACAGTTTGGCCATTTCGATGCAGGGACCAGCCGCGCCCGCGATCGCCATCGCGGAATACTCGTCGATCTTGAAGACTTTCTCGATCCGGCGCTCGGCGATTTGAAATCCTTCCGTCGCTCGACGATCTCCAGCAATCACGACGCCCTGTTGATACTTGATCGCCAGCACCGTGGTGGCCTGGGGAACGCTCATCGAGCCGGCCCCGCGCATCGGCTCGGCCGCAACCTGGGCCTGCAGGGATCCGCTACGGCCGACCGGAGTCAACGCGGGATGGTGGGCGGTCAGAAAATCGAAGAAACTCGGGTCGTCGTGGTTGGGGAGAAATGGGAGCTTCATAGTGTGAATCTCAAGGGGTCCTTGTTCATCAGGCCTTGAGCTGTTCCAGCAATGCATCGACGGTCTCGACCTGGTCGAGGAGATCGCTCGTCAGCGAGGCCGTGCCTCGGAGCGGGTCCATCAACGGCACCCGCTTGACCTGGTTGTTGCCGACGTCGAAGAGCACCGAGGTCCAGCTGGCCCCATAGAGCGACTTTGCAAACTTGCTGACACATCGTCCACGGAAATAGGCGCGCGTCCCCGGAGGCGGGGTGAACTCCGCTCGCGCGATCTCCACGTCCTGCACGATTCGCTCGATCAGGTGGCTGCGTTCGAGCGTAAAGTAGAGGCCCTTGTCAGGGCGGACGTCGTGATACTGAAGATCCATCAGCCGTACGCGAGGATCGTCCCACCCACAGTCCTTTCGCTCCATATAGGATTCCATCATCTGGCGCTTCGCCACCCAATCCAACTCGCGCACCAAGAGCCGAGGATCTTGCTCCAACTTATCCAGCACGTCTTCCCAGCGGACGAGAATATCTTTCGTGACTTGGGAGATATCGTGACAGGCGTAGTATCCCATGGCCGCCTTCAAATAGGCTCGTTGAATCGCCACCGCCGTCGTCACGTGCCCCCCCGTAAGTTTGAGCGGCTCCTTCATAGTCAGATCGCGCGACACCTCTTTAATGCTTCGGACTGGATCATCCAACTCGAACTGCGGAAGATCGGCACCGGCGTCGAGCAAGTCCAGGACAATGGACAAGGTACCGACCTTGAGGTAGGTCGACAGTTCCGCCATGTTGGCGTCCCCAACGATCACGTGCAGCCGCCGGTACTTGCCATGCTCGGCATGCGGCTCATCGCGCGAGTTGACGATGGGGCGCCGAACCATCGTATTAAGATCGACGAGGCACTCGAAGAAATCCGCACGCTGCGAGATCTGATATTCCGTCTGGCTGGTCTGATTCTCTGCGCCGACCTTTCCTGCCCCTGCGAAAATGGGCCGCGTCACAAAGAACGGCGCCAAGGCCTTCACGATGCGCTCGAAGGGAACCGCGCGAGACATGAGATAGCTTTCATGATAGCCGTAGCTGTTCCCTTTGCCGTCCGAGTTGTTCTTGTACAGCACGCAATGATCCCGCCCGGTGGCTCGCGCCATCTGCTCGAGGCACTGCGCAAGGATTCGCTCGCCGGCTCGTTCAAAGGCCACTATTTCTCGTGGGTTGGTGCACTCAGGCGTGGAGTATTCCGGATGGGCGCCGTCGACATAGAGACGGCCCCCATTGGCCAACACCTTATTCAGCTGACGATTGTACTCGGGATTAGGCCGCTCCCGCTCCCCCTCGACCTCGAATCCACGCGCGTCAAGCAGCGGGTTCTCATTTTCATAGTCCCAGACGGCCAGAGGAGCCGGTAGGCCTGGATAATGCCCGATGACGGCGATTGAATTGGAGACGGGGTCTGCGGAGGCAGGATCGCGTGACGCGATGCCGAACTCTGTTTCTGTTCCCAGTACGCGGGGAGTTGTCAATGCGGTAGATTCCTGCATGGGTGCGACGTCTTAGCAGGGTGCTGAAAATTTCCGCCAGCGGCGTTCTCGACACCCGTGAAGCGTATATCGTGAAGCGTCGTTCGTTTCAGGATTCGGACGTTTCACGTTTCACGCTTCACGTTTCACGAACGACGAGGACGGCCTTTTTGAGCATCCTGCGTGGACTTCTCCTCTTGTGCCACACGTGCAAACCTGTGACGTCCTAGCCTGCCCACAGAGTTTTTCCGCAGCCTGTTAGAGATAGTGCCCTGTCGTGACGGTTTCGATCTGACGCGAGTCGCCCGTGCCTCCGCTGATCGTCCGAAGATGCACGATCTTTTCGCCTTTTTTCCCGGAGATCTTCGCCCAGTCGTCAGGATTGGTCGTATTGGGCAGGTCTTCGTGTTCCTTAAACTCCTCTCGAATGGCGCGGATCAAGTCCTCGGATCGAAGGCCCCGGCCTTCCTTCGCGATCGCCCGCTTGACGGCAAACTTCTTCGCGCGCGACACGATGCCTTCGATCAGCGCACCGCTCGCGAAATCCTTGAAGTAGAGCACTTCCTTTTCACCGTTCGCGTAGGTGACTTCGATGAACTTATTCTCTTCCGATGACGCATACATCGCCCCAACCGTGAGATCGGTCATCTGCGCGACTAATGCCTTGGCGTCTCCACCATGGCGTTTTAGGTCTTCCTCGGCAAACGGCAGGTCGATACTCAAGTACTTCGAGAAAATATCCTTGGCCGCCACTGCATCGGGACGACCCACCTTGACCTTCACATCTAACCGTCCGGCACGGAGGACAGCCGGGTCGATGAGATCCTGGCGATTACTGGCTCCGATCACGATCACATTGCGGAGTCGTTCCATGCCGTCGATTTCCGAGAGAAACTGCGGGACGATCGTCGATTCGATATCGGAGGAGATCCCGGTGCCTCGCGTTCTGAAGAGCGCATCCATTTCGTCGAAGAACACGATGACGGGATTACCGTCCGCCGCCCGCTCTTTCGCTTTCTTGAAGACTTCGCGGACTTGGCGCTCGGACTCACCGACATACTTATTGAGCAACTCCGGGCCCTTCACATGCAAGAAGTAACTCCGCACCTCTTTGCCGGTGAGATGCCCGAGCTTCTTCGCGATCGAATTTGCAACGGCCTTGGCGATCAAGGTTTTTCCGCATCCCGGCGGTCCATAGAGCAAAACCCCCTTGGGCGCGCTCAACTTGTACTCTAAAAACAGGGCTGTATGAAGAAACGGCAACTCCACCGCATCGCGGACTTGCTCCAACTCGTGCTGCAACCCGCCGATGTGCTCATAGTCGACATCGGGCACTTCTTCCAATACCAATTCTTCCGCCTCGGACCTCGGCAACTTTTCTATGACATAGCCGGAGCGAGGATCGTAGAGGAGATGGTCGCCGGCGCTCAGACGTTCGACCAGCAGCGGGTCGCCGAGTTCTGCGACCTTTTCTTCGTCGAAATGCAGCGTCACCAGGGCACGATTGCCTTCCAGCACATCCTTGAGCCGCACGACTTCGCCCTGGATATCGAAGCCCTTGACCTCAATGACGTTCAGCGCTTCGTTCAGGACCACTTCCTGCCCCTTACGCAACGTCTTCCCTTCGATCGACGGGTGCATACTGACTTTCATCTTTCGTCCGGACACATAGACATTTCCGGTTCCATCAGCATTGAGACTGGAAAAGATGGCGTAGGCCGAGGGAGGCGCGGTCAGTTTCTCAACTTCGGCACGCAACGCTTCGATCTGCACCTTCGCTTCCTGGAGCGTGGTGACAAGCCTTTCATTCTGTTTGGTGGCTTGGTCGAGCTGGTAGCGGGATTGGTACAGCCGACGGATTTCTTCTTCCATCGACTGGATCTGCACGCGAAGCTTTTCAACCTCGCGAGTATGTTCATCGTTGCGTTGTGCCACGTCCGCTTCTCCTTCAGTCAACCGCTTCGTGATGTGCGTGACGGAATCTCGGAGAGACCGGAATCGACTCGGACTTTCTTTCTTGCCATCCATGGCGCCACTCGAAGAAAGCGAAACCCCTTGCTGAATCGAGAAGTCCTTGTCTGCGCGGATTCTATCATCCGTTCCTGGGGTGGTCAACCGGACGACGAGATGCTACAACTCGATGATCGTGCGTGACGCACATTACGGTACGAGCGTCACGGCATCGAGTAACTCGCGCGTCGCCGACTCCACATCGTCCGCGCCGAAAATCGCCGTGATCACCGCCGCACCGAATGCCCCGGCACACCGCATCTCACGCGCACGAGCTGCAGTGACTCCACCGATCCCGATAATCGGGATACGGACCAGTCGACAAGCCTTCTCAAGGGTGTGGATACCGAGCGGCGGACCGAACATCTGTTTGGATGGCGTCTCGTAGATAGGGCCAAGGACGATGTAGTCTGCCCCCTGCGACTCCGCTAACAGCCCCTCCTCTACCGCATGCACGGAAATGCCCAGGAGACGCCGTGCTCCCAGCAACTGCCGTGCGACCGACACAGGCAGACTATTGCTGCGCAAATGGACACCGACTCCTTCCAGCGCCAACGCGACATCGATCCGATCATTGATGAGAAGTTGGGACGTGCGCGAGGCCGTCACGGCCTGCACCTCACGCGCAAGCGTCACGAGTTCCCTGGCTGAGAGATCGCGCTCACGGAGTTGAATCGCAGGTGCCGCAACGGTGAGCACCCGCTGCAGAAGGGGGACCAACGGGCGCCCCTTGGTCTGATGACGATCCGTCACCAGGAGCAGCCGAAAATCAACGCCGGGCATCATCCGTGAGGCGTGAAACGTGAGGCGTGAGGGGTAACAACACTCATTCGGAAGGAAAGATCATCCATTCGCTTTTTCGCCTGACGTCTCACGCCTAACGCCTTACGCCCAATTAGAGCATACCCTCGATGGGGCTACTCGCCGTTGCATACAGTTTTCGTGGGATTCGCCCGGCTTTGTACGCAAGCCGTCCGGCATACACCGCATACTTCATCGCCTCGGCCATGGCGATGGGATCTTTGGCCCCGGCAATGGCCGTGTTCATGAGTACCGCGTCCGCCCCTAATTCCATCGCAAGGGCGGCATCGGACGCGGTCCCCACGCCGGCATCAACTATGATCGGCACCTTGACCATTTCCATGAGGATTTTTAAGTTATACGGATTGCGGATACCGAGTCCCGACCCAATCGGCGCCGCCAACGGCATGACGGCAGGGCACCCGATGTCGACGAGCTTTTGGGCCACGATGGGATCGTCATTCGTATAGGGAAGCACGATAAAACCTTCCTTGATCAAAATCTTCGCCGCCTCGATCAATCCGGCCGTATCGGGGAAGAGGGTCCTCTCGTCGCCAAGCACTTCCAGCTTGATCAAATCAGACACGCCGGCGGCCCTAGCCAGGCGGGCATAGCGCACGGCATCTTCCACGTTGTAACAGCCGGCGGTGTTAGGAAGAATGGTGTACTTCTTCGGGTCGAGATAATCGAGGAGGTTCTCTTTGGAGCGGTCGGTGATATTGACGCGCCGCACCGCCACCGTCACCACGTCGGCTCCCGACGCCTCAATGGCTTTCTTGGTTTCGGCAAAGTCTTTATACTTCCCGGTCCCAACCCAGAGGCGGGATTTGAATTCATGCCCCGCGATAATCAGTCGATCGTCCACCATGATGTCCTCTTAGAATTTATCCATCGATTCACTGACGATTGGTTCAATGCATGAGCCTAGCCCAAGAAACAATGAATCACTCGTCAATGACGTAATTCTTCCGCACCGCCGCCGATGAAGCTCAAGATCTCCATTCGATCCCCTTGTTTCAGACTTCGGTGATCGAAGTCCTTGCGATCCAGAATTTCCAGATTCAGTTCTACCGCCACTCGCTCGATCTTGATGGCGAGCTCACGCAACACATCCCCCACGGTGGCATCAGCCCGACAGCCCCGCTGTTCGCCGTTCACCTGAATCTGAATCATCTCCGCCATCGTCCATCATCCTAGGGGAGCAGAAATCTAGTTGTCAACAAACCCCGCCTTGCCTATCCCCTTGCTCCGCATCCTCGACCACGTCAGAATAACGCCACCACAGCCTATGATGTCTACCCCTCAACACAACCGGCAAGTCGCAACCATCTTTCGAGCAATCGCCGAGCGCTTAGCCGCCCAGCGGGCGAACCCCTATCGGGTCAGAGCCTATCGGAGGGCAGCGGATGCCATCGAAGCCTTGGAGGAAGACATTGCAGACGTCGCATCGCGGCAGGCACTGGAAGACATTGATGGAATCGGCCGGGACCTGTCGGACAAGATTGAAGAGTTTCTCGGAACTGGAACGATCCAGGCCTATGAAGCCTTACGAACACCGCTTCCAGACGCGGTGAAAGCCTGGGCACAGCTCCCAGGGCTGTCCGAATCGCTCGTGGCGTACCTCTACACCCGCCTGTGCATCACCACATTGACCGATCTGGAACAGCTGGTGCGATCACACATGCTGCGCACCGTTCCGGGGTTCGCAGGATCGGAAGAACGGCTGCTGGAGGCGATCACCGCCTCCCAGCAGCAGCCCCCCATTAAGAAGCGCGAGGAAGCTCCTTGAAGATCTTCCACGTCTTGAGCATCTCGACCGCCTTTTGGAGTTGAACATCCTGCTCAAGCGAGGGTTCACCCGATACATCAACGGAGGGAGGCGGAGGCACGGCACCGTTCTTCGGCATGCCCTCTTCCTGCCCTTTGCCGTTCTGAGCCGGCTGATCTTTCCCCGGTACGACCGCTGGCTTGGCCTGCTTTGACTCCCCTTCCTTTTCACCAGACTTCGTCTCGCCGGCCTTGGCGACAATGGTCGGCGGTTGGGGCTTCACGACGATATCAGGGGTTATACCGGTTGATTGGATCGAGCGCCCTTTCGGCGTGTAGTACTTCGCCGTCGTGAGGCGGAGCCCGGACCCATCCCCCAGCGGGAGAATCGTTTGCACCGATCCCTTGCCGAACGAGGTCGTGCCGACGATCACCGCCCGCCCGTAGTCTTGCAATGCACCGGCCACGATCTCAGACGCACTCGCCGATCCTTCATTGATCAGAATAATCATGGGCGAATCGTCCATCTGATCTTTCCCCTTGGAGATCCACTCGTCCTTTTTACTTTCACGTCCTTTTGTATAGACCACCAGCTTGCCGCCGGGGAGAAACTGCTCGGAGACCTCAACGGACGCGGTCAGCAGTCCACCGGGATTGTTGCGGAGGTCGAGGATCGTCGATTGGAGTTTCTGTTCTTTGAACTGTTTGAGCACCTTGCTCAAATCCCGCCCCGTCGATTCTTGGAATTGCGTCAGTCGAACGTACCCGATATTGTCCAACACCTTCGACTTCACGCTCTCAATCTTAATGGTATCGCGGACCAGCGTAAATTGGAGCGGATCGGGAGTCCCATCACGCTGAATCGTCAAATTGACCTTCGAGCCCTTGGGGCCACGCATCTTCTGAACCGCATCCATCAACGTGAGGTCTTTGGTCGTCTCGTCGTTCACCTTGGTAATGAAATCACCTGACTTGATCCCGGCTCGGTAGGCCGGCGTACCCTCGATGGGCGCGATCACCGCCAAACGGTTCTCCTTCACGCCGATCTGGATGCCCACGCCACCGAACTCACCCTTCGTTTCAACCTGCATTTCCTTATACATGTCCGGCGTCATGTAGGCTGAATGCGGATCGAGGGTTGAGAGCATCCCACGAATGGCTCCCTGGACGAGGTCCTTCACCTTCGTTTCGTCGACGTAACTCTTCTGAACTTGGGTCAACACCTCAGAGAACGTCTTCAACTCTTCGTAGGTTTCCGTGGCATGCCCGGTCCGCTCCCACCCCTTGCCGAGCAGCACGCCCAAGACCAACGCCACCACCACCATCGGGCCTAACATCCAGAATCGTCGTCGGGGATTCTGTTCCATAATATATTGTCCTTTCCTCTTCCCATTCCCTATCAGGATGCTGAAAAAGTCCGCCAGCGGCGTTCTCGCATCGCTCAGAAGCTCAACGTACCGAAGCGTACGCCTCGCCTCTTCGCTCACTGCGGCCTTGCTGGACGGCCTTTTTGAGCATCCTGAGCTTTTGTGGCATCAGCGCATTCTGTGTGATCTCAGCGATGTTGTATGTATAAACCAAGTTATTCCGCAACCTGCTACCGCCTCGCCAACCATTGGAGAGGATCAAGCGGCTCCGCCCCCTGGCGCAACTCAAAGTATAGAGTATTTTCACCCGTCATGCCCGTATCGCCTGTTTCGCCGATCGCTTGCCCGGCTCCCACC
>Ga0315275_10005255_pt1 | contig 12247 bp, 7 predicted proteins | sample YL17G03_0_MG_FD_205557 | JGI IMG/M metagenome (GOLD analysis project Ga0315275, IMG submission 205557) | Sediment microbial communities from Yellowstone Lake, YNP, Wyoming, USA - YL17G03_0 | ecosystem: Environmental > Aquatic > Freshwater > Lake > Sediment | place: USA: Wyoming | collected... | reverse complement strand
GCGGTCACCAAGTACCACTTTTTCTCGAGATACAAACCGAACTCCCCCTTTTCTGAGAGCCGCGGGCGACCCTGGATTGGCTGAACAGAAAACTTCCCCTTCAGCTTGTCGAAGAATTCCCGCGTGGAGAGGCCATTGAGGTCCTTGACGACTCTGTTGTAATCAAGAATTTTCAACTGACTTGCCGGAAAGCAAACGGCGAGGAAGAAATTGTACTCTTCGTCCCCGCGGTGTTTCGGATTGGCGAGTCTTCTCTCGCGGCCAACAATGCCGGCCGCCGCAGAGCGGTGATGTCCATCGGCGACATACAGATGAGGAGTTGCCGCAAAGAGTTGTTGAAGCTTCTGTATCGTTGCCTTGTCTTTGATGACCCACGATTCGTGCCGGATACCGTCGGCTGCCACATGATCGTTTTCAGGCGCTGCGCCCACGACTTTTGAGACAATGGCATTTATGTCCGCATTATCTCGGTAGGTCAAGAAGATTGGACCGGAGTGCGAGTTCGTTACGCGGACGTGATTGCACCGGTCTTCCTCCTTGTCCTTCCGTGTGAGTTCATGTTTCTTGATTGTGTCGTTCCAGTATTCTTCCACCGAAGCGCATCCGACGATGCCATATTGAGTCCGCCCCTCCATAGTCTGCGCGTACACATAGAGATATGGTTCTGGATCTTCGACGAGCACCTTTTGGTCGATGAGTTTCTGAAGATTCTCCTTCCCCTTCGCATAGACCTTTGGATCGTACGAATTGATCGCTGGATCCAGATCAACCTCCGGTTTGCCAATGTGGAGGAATGATAGCGGATGGCCCGTTACTTCCTCACGCGCTTCTTCGGAATTCAGAACATCGTAAGGCTTTGCCGCCACCTCTCCCGCGTGTTCAGGCGTGGGGCGAAATGCCTTGAACGGACGGACAGTCGCCATCTTGTGCCTCTGCTCCTTTGCTCAGTGAAATGCCTCCGGGTTGAAGGCCTTCACAACTTTTTGGGCGATCTCGATTCCTACACGCTCCTGTCCCTCGACCGTCGATCCGCCGATATGCGGCGATACACTGACGCGAGGATGATTGATCAGTGCCTTCTGGGCATCTGTGGGTGGTTCATTGGTAAACACATCGAGGGCAACACCGCCAATCTTGCCGCTCTCGAGTGCTTCGAGCAAAGCGACTTCGTCGACGACTCCACCCCGGGCGCAGTTCACGACGATCACGCCCTTCTTCATCATGTCAATTTCCTTCCGCCCGATCGCTGGGCCGCCTTTCTTGTCGGCGGGAATGTGGAGCGTAATGAAGTCGGATTCTGCCAGCAGCTTCTCCCGCGTCGTGATCCGAACAACGAAATCCATGAGAGTGAATGGCGGATCGTACGCTAAAACGTTCATGCCGAGGCCGAGTGCGCGGCGAGCCGTCTCTTTGCCGATGTTCCCGAATCCCATGACACCGAGCGTTTTCCCGAACAGCTCAACACCTTTCGAGTATTCCTTCTTCGGCCATTTTCCGGCCATCATATCCATCTTGCTGACGTGCAGGAAACGGCTGAGGGCAAACATATGGCCGATGGCAAGCTCAGCGACGGAAATCGCAGAGGCTCCTGGTGTGTTGAGCACAAGGAGATTCTTCGCTTTGGCGGCCTCAACATCAATGTTGTCGAGGCCGACACCTCCCCTGGCGATGACTTTCAGATTCTTCCCGGCTTCGATAACTTCTTTTGTTACTTTTGTGGCCGAGCGAACGATGATGGAGTCATACTTCCCTATGTTCGCAAGAAGTTCTTCAGGTGTGTATTTTACCTGGTCGACATCGTGGCCGGCATCGAGCATGATTTTTGCTCCTTCCGGCGATATACCGTCGGTTACGAGAATTTTCATGGCAGTCTCCTCTTTACAGAAAAACAATTCTCAGATGGGGTGCTACGGTTTTTGAAATTCTTCCCATTTCTTCGTTTTGTGCTCGAAACGTAAGGAAATTCTGAGCAAGGCACAACTCGAGAAAGCTCTGGCGATGAACAGGTAATTCTCGAAACTAGAAATAGGAAAAAGCCAACGAGGTGAAGTTGAACAAGAAGGTGGCGTATTTGCAAGTCATTACATGTCTTGGTGAATGGAAAAATTTGTATATTGGCAACGTACTATTGGATGCTCATTATCAGATGAGAAAGGAGACTTGCAATGCCAAATCGAGCACATAATTTTAATCCGGGTCCCGCCGTTCTTCCTGTCTCGGTGCTCGAGGAAACACGGGATGCCGTAGCGAATCTTGGTACCCTCGGAATGTCTATACTGGAAATCAGCCACCGCTCCAAGGACTTCGAAGCAATTATTCAGGAAGCAGAAAAAGACGTGCTCGCCTTGATGGGCCTCTCGGCACAGGACTATGCCGTGATTTTCGTCGGGGGCGGTGCAAGTCTGCAGTTCGCCATGGTGCCAATGAATTTTATGCAGACGAAAGCCGACTATATCGTCACGGGAGAATGGGCGACGAAAGCTGCGAAGGAAGCAAGACTCTTCGGTGCCGTGAACGAGGCTGCGAGCTCGAAGGACAAGAACTTCAACTATCTGCCGAAGAGCTTCAACTTCTCGTCCGATGCAGACTACGTCCACATCACGACGAATAACACAATCTACGGTACGGAATGGAAATCGATTCCCGATGTCGGCAGCGTACCGTTGATTGCCGACATGTCGTCTGACATCTTTGGGATCAAACGCGAGTGGAGCAAGTACAGCCTTATCTACGCGGGTGCTCAAAAGAATCTCGGGCCTGCTGGTGTCACCATGATCGTCGTCAAGAAGGCTTATGTAGAAGCCAAAGCAAAGCAGCAAGTTTCTTCGATGCTGAAATACAAAACGCATGTCGACGGTGTGTCGCTCTACAACACACCGCCGGTTTTCGCAATCTTCGTTGTTAGCAGAACCCTCAAGTGGATCCAGAAAGAGGGTGGGCTCGAAGCTGTTGAAGCTCGCAACCAGAAGAAGGCAAAGATGATCTACGACGTGATCGATGCACACGCGGGTTTCTACAAGGGCTCGGTGAGCGACAAGGCTGATCGGTCCATCATGAACCTGACGTGGAATTTGCCGACGCCTGAACTTGAGGAGAAGTTCGTAGCAGAAGCGAAGAAGAAGCAATTGGTCGGACTCAAGGGACATCGATCAGTCGGCGGTGTCCGGTCTTCGCAATACAATGCCTGCCTGGTCGAATCGGTTGAAGCACTGGTGAAGTTCATGGAAGAATTCTACGCCGCGAACAAGTAGTAGTTCGGTTCAAGGTCACCTTCGGCGGGAATCGGATGAGAAGAAGGTAACCTTGTTCTAACCATCTGGATCCGTCCCCTGGAAGAACGCTCCATCGAAGGGGCGAAGACGTTTAGGAGCATAACTCACAACACCGAGTGTCGAACCGATGACGTTCGACACACCATTTCTCTCGAACACCACTTGGTAAGACCCAATCGAATAGGAGTCGTCCGTCCTACTGGCCTTCTGCTACTGGCCATGGTCGTAATTTCACTGTTCTGGTGTGGTGAAGCAAGTTGTCTGCAAGGACACAACGACGACGATTGCTCGACGCTTTTCTGCACTCTGGCAAATAGGTCCGCACCCGGAGTCCCGCCAACACAGGGCCATGCGCAGCAATGCCCTTGCGCCCTCGGCCATACAACAGGTCTGCCTGTTCAGAAAGATGAAGTCCCTGGCGTTGCAGCGCTAGGGTTCATAATCTGCGGACCATCCGACCATGTTGCAGAACCACCTCATCGAACCCTTCTCCGACCTCCGGCTGCCTGACACTGAGTCAATCCAAGACTGTGCTTCTCGGCTTTGCCCAACAACCACTCTTGTTGTTTGTTGAATTGATGCCGAGCGTCAACTCGTCTTCTTATGGCATGATGGAGGTACACCGTGAAAAAGAAAGCTCTCCTATTCGTATTCATCGGCAACTTGCTGGCGGTGCCGATCGTCGGCCAGGTGCGGATCGATCTTTCCTTGAAGAATGCTATCGAGCAATCGCTCGCGAACAATCCACAGATCAGAGCAGCCAGCGAAGGAGTCAATCTTCAGAAGGCTCAATTCTGGCGTGCAATCGCTCCCACTTCACCGACGGTCTCGGTCAACTACGCTTTTGTCCCGCCGGCTCAGAAGCTCGACGCCTTCAGCGAGCGGACCGTCGAAGTCAGTCAATCGCTCGATTTTCCCACGACAATTTTTCTGCGGGGATCGCAGGCACTGAAACAGATTAGAGTGGCGGAAGAGGAGTATGCCAGTGCGAGGAATGAGATCATAGCCCGAACGACTATTGCCTACTTCAATGTCCTTGCGAAGACGGAAAGGTTGGCACTCTCACAAGAGAACCGTGCGGTGGCTGAGGAATTTGCTCGGAAGTCAGCGATTCGCCGAAACGTCGGAGAGGGAACAAATCTTGAACAGCTGACCGCCAATGTCCAACAAGCGCAAGCGAGGAACGCTGTCGAGACTGCCGCCAATGAGCTTCGGCTCGTGAAGGGCGAGCTAGGATTGCTGATCGGAATCAAGAACGAAGTAGACAGAACGCACTTGGTACTGACAGATAGCCTCGGCTTTCTTCCTCGGTCGTCCGACCTCGATAGACTCGTGGAAACTGCTCAGCTATCGAATGCCCAGATTCGGGCAAGCATGATCAAGCGGGAAGTTGCATCGACGGGATACACTCTGGCCTGGACGAGCTTTCTTCCGACGTTGTCTGTCTCATACCTTCGACAAACCAGAGATGGTATCACAGGCCTCTACGGAGCCTCATTTGGGATCTCCATTCCGTTGTGGTTTATGCTTGACCACCGGGGTCAGATTCAGTCCGCCTCGGCAATGCTCGCGATGGCTGATCATGAGCTCGAGTGGACGAAGAATTCAGTCACCCATGGTATTCGCTCCGCCCACTTTGAAAAAGTGAACAGTGAGCAACAGTTGCGCTCGTACGAGTCGGATGTTCTCCACCAGTCCGGTGAAATCTTCCGATCGGCGAAAGCAAGTTACGAAGCCGGTGAAATCTCCTATCTTGAATTCCTGCAGGCACGACAAACGGTTGTGCAGGCCAGATCGAGTTATATCGACCTACTTCTTGCGTATCACGTCGCGGTCGCAAAGCTTGAACAAGCTGTAGGATCATCACTGAAATAGATGACATTGAGGATTGAAATGAAACCATTGACGCTCATACTCGCTCTGTTGGCTTCTTTTGCATGCCTTGTTTCGCTCGATTCCTGTAAGAATAAGACTGGGGGAAAAGGAGAACCAACGGAAAAACAATCTCAATCTGAACGAGTGAGACTTACCTTGCAGGCTGTGCGCGAAATTGGTTTGCAAGTGACGACAGTGGAAACCCGGCCGTTGACTCGGGAAATCGTCGTCGCCTCGAAGCTGGTTGCCAACCAGGATTATGAAGCACAGGTGGGCACGTTTGTTCCCGGCCGAGTTTCAACAGTTCTCGTACACCTTGGGGATCATGTCCGCCGCGGACAGGAGTTGATGCAAATTGAAGGTGTTGAAATTGGAGAGATTAAGTCGCGATTCATCAAAGCAAAGGCACAGCTTGCGTTTGCAGAGGCATCTCTCAAGCGTCAACAGTCGCTGCTGAGTCAGAACGTCGGCGCTCAGAAATCCGCTTTGGAGGCTCAGGCGGAATACGAGAAGTCCCGCGCGGAGTTTATCGCTGAAGATCGCAGGATCCATTCCATTGGCCTGACGGATGAGGAAGTCGAGCGATTCGTTCAACATTCGGCGACGGACTCGAGTGAGTCGCATGTCGGCGGATTTCTTCCTATCAAGTCGCCCATCGACGGCGTGGTGGTGGAACGCACTGTTGTCATCGGTCAACTTGTGGATCAGACGGCGACGGCGTTCAAGGTTGTCAATACGTCCACGCTCTGGGTCGACGGCCAGGTGCATGAAGAAGATGTGAAGATCTTGCGCAGCGGACCTCGCATCATGATTGTCGTTCCGGCGATTTCGGCCGAGCGTGTTCCGGGACACCTTCTCTACGTTGGAGAACTTGTCGATCAGCAAACGCGGATGGTGAAAGTTCGAGCTGCCCTTCTGAACAAGCAGCGCTGGTACAAGCCTGAAATGTTCGCCGAAATGCACATTCCTGCAGGGAGCAATACACAAGGCCTCGTAGTGACGAGTGAGTGTGTTGTTAACGAGGGGGCTCAGCACTATATATTTGTTGCTGTGAATGATACGACGTTCGAGAAACGAGATGTGAAGATCGGGATGGCAATGGGGGAGCGTGTGGAGATAAAGGATGGGCTCATCGCCGGGGAAAAAGTTGTGTCGAAGGGCGTGTTTATGCTCAAGTCCGAATTGAAGAAAGAATCATTCGGGGAAGGGGAGTAGGATATGCTCGAACGGATCGTTTCGTTCACACTGCGCCAACGGGGTCTGGTGATAGCATTCGTGGTTGCCCTCGTTGTCGTTGGCATGTATTCATTTGTAAGGTTACCGATCGACGCTTTTCCCGACGTGACCGGCATACAGGTCGAGATTGTCAGCAACGCTTCGGGACTCTCGGCATTGGAAATTGAACGGTTCGTTACATATCCGATCGAGATGGCGATGCGGGGTATTCCGGATATTGTTCAGATGCGGTCGGTGACGAAGTTCGGACTGTCGGTTGTGACCCTCGTCTTCAGCGACAATGTCGACATCTACTTCGCCCGGCAGCTTGTCTTTGAAAGGCTCGAGGATGCGAAATCGAAAGTCCCGCATGGGGTCACGATCGAAATGGGGCCCATTGCCACCGCACTCGGCGAAATCTACCAGTACACGCTGGAAGGCCCCATGCCGGCAGATTCCGCTGGAAAAGTTCGACACCTGGCGGCGATGCGAACGTTGCAGGATTGGGTCATTGCGCCCAAACTGAAGAGCATCCCGGGTGTCAATGATATCAACTCGTTTGGAGGTTACTTCAAGCAGTTTCACGTGGCAGTCTTTCCCAACAAGCTGCTTCATTACGATCTGACTGTTGACGATGTCTTCCGTGCGCTGGAGAAGAACAATCAGAATGTCGGCGGCAACGTGATGGATCGGTTTGACGAACAGTACATCGTTCGTGGGATTGGCCTGTTGAGTTCCGAACAGGATATCAAGAACATCGTGCTGAAGTCTGCTCAAGGCACTCCGGTGTTCATTCGCGACGTAGCAGATGTGCATGTCGGAGAAGCGGTTCGACAGGGGGCGTCGTTCAAAGACGTGCAGGGCGAAGCCGTTGGTGGTATCGTGTTGATGCTCAAAGGAAAGAACAGCCTCGAGGTGGTGGAGCGGGTGAAGGCGAAGGTGAACGAAATTAATGGAGGAAATGTCCTTCCTGCCGGCATGCGCATTGTGCCATATTATGACCGGACAGATGTCATCGAGAGCAGTATGCGTACAGTCGTTGAGGCGCTCGGCGAAGGAGCTCTTCTCGTCCTCATTATCCTCTACATTCTTCTCCGGAATATCCGGGGTGCGCTCGTCGTGCTCCTGGCGCTGCCGCTTTCTTTCTGTGCCACCTTCATTGTGATGAGATCAACAGGTCTCAGCGCGAATCTGATGTCGCTTGGAGGACTCGCAATCTCGATTGGCATGATCATCGATGCAACAATCATTCAGGTGGAAAACGTTCAGCGGCGATTCGGCGAGATTGCAGTGGACGGAAAGGAGAAGTTTGGAACTGTACTGCGGGCCGTGGTGGAGGTGCAGAAGCCAAGCATCCTGGGGGAATTCATCATTATGCTCACATTCCTTCCGATTCTTTCTCTCGAAGGAATGGAAGGGAAAATGTTCCAGCCCCTGGCGCTTACCGTAGCGATCGCGTTAGGTGCGTCGCTCATGCTCTCTCTCTTTGTTATTCCGGTACTCTGCTTTCTGTTTCTGAAGCCCGGAAAAGAAAGGCCTAATCCCGTGATGCAGTTAGCCGCACGTTGGCATGCAAAGGCACTGACATTCTCTCTTAGGAAACGCAACCTGGTCGTTGGGGCGGCGACTCTCGCACTTTTCGGGGCACTGTATCTTGCGACCCGGCTCGGAACGGAGTTCATTCCCATCATGGACGAGGGGGCTTTTGATATGGATGTTCAACTCCTCCCAGGGGTTTCCCTCACCAAATCGATGGAAATCAGCAAGCTTGTGCACGAGAAAGTGAAAGCATTCCCTGAACTTGAGACGGTTGTCTCAAGGACCGGACAAACAGGGATAGCCGTTGAGGCACGCGGTGTGGACAAGACCGGGTTCACGGGGATCTTCAAGCCACGGTCTCAGTGGACCAGCGGGGGATCGAAAGAAGAGATCATCAATAAAATGCGCGTAGCTGTGTCAACGATTCCCGGGATGGCTTTCAGCTTCAGCCAGCCCATCCAGTGCCGCATTGATGAACTCGTCGCAGGAACGAGGGCTCAACTCATTGTGAAGCTGTTTGGCGACGATATTGACGTATTGAAATCGAAAGCGGAAGACGTAACAGCCGTTTTGCGGTCCATCCGGGGTGCGACAGATATCATCATGGAGCGGGTGGCCGGACAGCCGTATCTCAACGTCACCGTGGATCGCAACAAACTCGCGAGGCATGGATTGAACGTCAGCGAAGTCCTGAACGTGATTGAGATCTCCGTCGGCGGAAAGACCGCAACGCACCTCTATGAACAGAACAAATCTTTTGAGGTGGCTGTGCGCTATCCAGAAGAAGATCGCAACTCTGTCGAAAGTATCGGGAACACCCTTATCCTCACTCCAGGAGGGTACAAGGTTCCTTTGGATGAAATTGCCTCAATCAAGGTCGTGGAAGGTCCGGTACAGATAAGTCGTGAAGATGGAATGAGACGCATCGGCATTGAGCTGAATGTCTCCGGCAGAGACATTGGATCGTACGTTGCTGAAGCGAAGACTCAAATTGCGCGGAGAGTGAAATTCGCAACTGGGTACTACACGACGTGGGGCGGACAGTTTGAAAATCAAGAGCGTGCAATGAAGACCCTGATGATTATTGTGCCACTCACCGTTGGAATGATCTTCCTCCTTCTCCTCTACACGTTCCGATCTTGGAGATTGGCGTTCCTGGTGATCTTTAATTTGCCCGTCGCGCTCGTCGGAGGTGTCGTTGCGCTGGCCGTCGCGGGATTGTACCTTTCTGTCCCGGCATCTGTTGGATTCATTGTGCTTTTCGGAGTGGCTGTTCTCAACGGGGTGGTACTGGTTTCTCACATTTCCCGGCTACGCCAGGAGGGAATGCCTTTAGAGGAGGCGCTTTCGAAAGGTTGCCGTGATCGTCTGCGTCCAGTGTTGATGACTGCTTCCATCGCGATCTTCAGCCTGATTCCAATGTTGTATGCAACCGGGCCCGGCTCCGAAATTCAACGGCCATTGGTTCTCGTCGTGATAGGAGGCCTGTTCACGTCAACCGTTCTGACGCTGCTGGTGATTCCGACGCTGTATGGCTGGTTTGAGAAATTGTGGCCGTCCCGGAGTCTTTGAGGAGCGACAAAAAAATGAGCCCCTTCGGATGGTTGGAAGGGGCTCATTGTACTCAAAAGAAGAAATGTTGAGCGCTAGTGTCCGTGTTCCGAGGCGTCCATACTTTCGGCGCCGGGGAGCTTTCCAGTGAGTTTGTGCGGTGAATGGATAAGAATGGGAAGACACTGTGGGCACATCCACACATTCCCGCCCATGAATTGAAGTGTGATGAGTGGGACAACCTCCTCCGTGCGCCTGCAGTTCAGGCATTGCTTTGCTTCGGGTGACATGATACCCCTTGAAGATGTTGAATCGAAAAGCCCACCTCTACATCTGAACAAGCACCGGCACGCCAGGCACGACGATGTTCATGAGTTCCCGTTCCAGCTCGAGCAACTGATTCCACATAGTTTCCCGGTACCGTTCTGATTCCTGAGCGAGCTTCGGAATGAGGGATTTGTAGTAGGTAATGCCATCCTGCAGATTGCCCTTGAATGTGTTGAAACGGCTCTGCTCTCGCGTTGTGATGGAATCAAAGCGCGTTTGGATCTCCTTTTTCAGGTAGTTGATGTAGAGCCGGAGTTCGTTAATGAACATATTCGGCCGGTCTGCGGCGGTGATGAGTTGAATACGGCCATAAATGTGTCCCACCATCTCCTCCAGCGATACGATATTTGAAAAGTACGCGAGGTTTGGACCGGGACAAACCGCAACAGGGTGGTCGGAAGAACCGTTCATTCCGCTGTTGATGATGGCAGAGGCTGCGAGATCCTCGCAGAGGCAGGATTTCTCCAGTAGTTTCGCTGTGGTACGTTCCAGCTCATCCGGCGCAGCATCCATGTCCTGCAGCTGCCTGATTTTCAGTCGTTGGTACTGCGTTGAGGCAGTACAAATCGGTTCTTTCGTGAATTCCGTATTGCTGATCAGATACTTCTTGGTACAGGGACTGCCAGGTTTGCCTTCGAGCACGCGACGCTGGACGAGCTGTTCACTGGTTGTATTCCGGAGGTTATTGAACGGCACGCCGAGGGGCGACACATCGCTAAGATAGAAATCCTCTCTCTTGGCTGCGGCCAGTTGCTTTCTCGTTTCCTCGTCGACATTTGTTGCCTCAGGGACGAGAAGGAAAGGCGATCCCCACCCAGTGCCATCAACATTGTAGTAGTCGATGAGGAATCTGTCTTCCTGTGTCGTGCCAATGCCCCCCTGTACTGTGACAGAGATCTTGAGTGGCGAAGTCGGGATTGGAACCCCTCTCTCTTTCAAAGCCGCGCAGAAGAGCTCGTGCAGCTCGGAGATCAATTCCGATCTCTTGGCCTTGAAGACTTCGAGGATCGGACCAAGCAAATCGCCCTCAGTGGCGAATGCATGCCCGCCGCAATTCAGCCCGGATTCGATGCGGTATTCAGATACCCAAATTCCCTTTTTTGCAAGGATCTTCCCTTGGATAATTGCTGAACGGTAATCGCTTACCTTCAATGTTACCTTTTTTTGGAAATCGCCATTTTCATCGGGGAGGAACTCTTTGAATTGCGCCATGTAGCTAAACAAACGGGAGTTCAGTCCTGCCGAAAGAACCACGGAGGAGTTGAGATCACTTTTCACAAATCCGCGAAGCGACGAAAGAGCGTCGGAGAACTCAACAGGAGGCTTTTCATTATTCTTGCCCGGATGGAGGCGGTCGATTTTTGTCATGATGTTGACGTCAATACTGCCGGCGACGATCTTTGCTCTCAGCTCATCTTCGAGCGCTTTCTTTGTCGCTGCATCTCTCGCCTGATTCATGCGACGATACAGTGATTTGAGAGGCGAGTGGTCCGCCAGCATTTCAAAGTATTTGGCGATCTCACTTCCTTTCTCAAACGCCGATGCTTTCAGCGACTCGATTTGTTCGTGAACGATACGGTGGAGAAGATTGAGGTACTCCGTGATTCTCCGCGCTCGGCAATCGTGTTCGTTCGACGTGATCGGGTCGTAGGTCTCCCCCCGGAGGAGTAAGTGTTGCTTCCTCATTTGTTCGATCAATACGTCGTCGACGATCGAAACCACTGAGGAAATCCCAAATCGCGCAACCTTGACGGGCGTATCAATCGAGAACGCCAGTCCCATCACCGGAATATGAAACGAATGAACTCTGTTCTCTTCCATCCAACACTCACATGACTATGATTGATTCAGCGGCGAAGACAGGAGGCATGCTGTCCCGGCGCAGTTTGTGAATCACAGAATCTGGAGCCCCACGGTGAAGAATTCTCCGATGCAACATCCAGCAACTGTAGAGCGGAGAGTGGTGTTGAGGGCGAAGATCAACTCCGGAGAGGGAGGAGACACACTGCATCCAGAGGATGAAGCCAGGGAACCATCTTCCTGTCGAACACTTCTAGTATAATGTGGCGAAAAAAAAGGAAAAAGCAAAGAAGGGGGTTGATAAAATCCCATGCTGATTTGTCTTGGCGAGGGATGAGCATGGATACTCGAGCTTGTTGCCATTTGGTCCGAAGCAACGAGCGGAGGGAGTGCTTGTTTTTGTGATATTCTTGCCTTTTTTGTCCCGCCCACTCCATTTCCCACCATCCAGGAAATATGCGCCTCTCTATGAAGGAGTTGTCTCGACTCGACTGCTTCCGCCGTTCGCGATCGAACCGCTTTCGTTACTGATGGTGTCGGTTGCTGATGCGCTGCGGTTTTCACTGAAGGCAGCTTTTGCCATTTGAGGATCGAGAGCCCGCTGCACGTGGGGTAGTTGGTGGGAGGTGCAGCGGGTAATCTCGAATTCAAATTTCAAATATGGGTTT
>Ga0315275_10005254_pt1 | contig 12247 bp, 7 predicted proteins | sample YL17G03_0_MG_FD_205557 | JGI IMG/M metagenome (GOLD analysis project Ga0315275, IMG submission 205557) | Sediment microbial communities from Yellowstone Lake, YNP, Wyoming, USA - YL17G03_0 | ecosystem: Environmental > Aquatic > Freshwater > Lake > Sediment | place: USA: Wyoming | collected... | reverse complement strand
CACCCACGCCCGGTTCCGCGACGGCAGCGTGTCGGGTGGTGTCGATGTCTCGGGAAAGGCACTGCCGAACGCCCCGGGGTACACCGCGTGGTTCGGCGCGCAGTTCTCCCGGGCGATGGGCAGCGCTTCGTCCTGCTTCGCCCGCGCGGATGTTGGCGTCACCGGCTCGTATCACTACGACGAGGCCAACACGGTCCGGCAGGACGCCTATGCGCTCGTCAACGTGCGCGCCGGCCTGCGCAGCCGGTGGTTCATCGCCGAAGCGTGGCTCAAGAACGCGCTCGACACCCGGTACGTGCCGGTGGCCTTCGCGTACCCGGGGCTCGCGCCGTCAGGGTTCCTCGGCGAGCCCGGGAATCCCCGGACGTATGGCGTAAGCCTCGGCATCGGATTCTAGGAGATTGGGGTCAGAGTCGAAACTCCTGCCAGTTTGGAGTTTCGATTCTGACCCCAATCTCCCTCTCTCCGGCCTGGGCCGGATGTTCGGCTTGCGAAAGCCGGCTTTCGCAACGCGAAAGCCGCGCACGGCCGGGGGAGCCGCCATACCGGATTGTGGCCACTATTCGCACGTCGTCTGTTGGCACGCTGTTGGCACCAGGACAGTCGAACGTCATTCGACACCTGGCACGTGAAGCAGCGAGGGACCAAGGCCGTGAATACCCAGAATGTTGGCGTTGAGTTGACCGGAGCTGCCGGTGGTCGTTCGCCGGCTGCGCTGATGGCCGCAGGCGCCGAGCCGGGGGCTGGCGTGCGCCACGAGAAGGCGGGGAAGCGGAGCCGGCGCAACGCCGCCAAGCTGCGCGCGGTCTGGATTTCGTTCACGGGCCGGATCGTGGCTCAGTTTGTCGGCTCTGCCGCGTCAATCGTGCTGGGCATGATGTTGATCCACAGCGGCATGGCGCCGGTCCAGGGGGCCGCCAAGGCCGCCGTCGCGGTCGAGCCCGTGAGACCTTACCAGGGCCGCATGGCGCGCACGAGCGAGGCCGTCGGGCGCCCTCGCGCGTCGATTGTCGTCCTGCCGATTGACGACTATTCGGCCGCGGCTCCCGGCGACCGCTTTGCGGAGGCACTGACCGAACTGGTGACGGCCTCGCTGGCCGGGCGCGACTTGCTCGTGGTGCTGTCGCGAACCTCAGCAAGCCACATCGACGCGGGGCACGGGAGCGTGCCCGCGATCGCACGCGAACTCGGTGTGGACCTCGTGCTCGAATCGTCCGTCACCCGGAGCGGCAATCGCATCCGCGTCGTGGCGCAACTGATCGACGGGCGATCGGACGAGCATCTCTGGATCGGTCGCTACGACCGGGAGACCGGCAACATCCTCGGCGTTCAGGGTGAAATCGCGGACCAGATCGCCCTCGGCATTGACGCCGTCCTCAGGGGCTCTGCGCCGCGGCCGTCCGTGCTAGCCAGCCGCGCCGCCAGTGCTGACAGCGCTGCGCAGTTCGACGCCCGCAGCAGCGTGGCGCTCCGTGCAGATCCTCCCGCCCATCTCCAGTAGCCCCGCCCCGATCGGCGTCTCCAATCAACGCCGGCCGCACCCTGGCAGGCGGAACGCGCCGACGCGCGTGGAGTAGCTGATCGCGTCCTTCTTCAGGTAATCGCCCACGTACCAGACCGTGCAGTCGTCGGTCGGGTCCATCGCCGTCTGCGTGTAGTCCTCCCATCGCATGGCGTTCTGCGCGGCTTCGCCTTCGACCAGGACGGTCTCGCGCAGGGTCAGCTGTCCCGGAGGATCGCCGGCCAGGCGGGCCGCGAAGCGCTGCCCCGGGAAGTGCGGCGTCCCGCCGAACGAGTAGCCGATCCCGATGTTGCCCGCCTTGTCGATGGCGGGGCTGGCCATCCATCGAAAGAATCCGTCCGGCGCGTACGTGCCCTGTTGATGGAGCGTGACCTGGCGCGATCGGTCGGCGCGGAACTCGTACCAGCGGACGCCGCCCGCGCCAGCCGTCGTGTTGACGGAATGGACGGCGACGATGGACTCGCGTCCGCCGATGCGTCGATACACCAGGCGCGACATGATCTTGTCGCCCTGCGCGTCGAGGCGCCGATCCGTGTCGGGCTGCGGCACGCAGTGGGTGAGCTGCCCGTCGCACAGGTAGTGGTAGGGCGCGACCGTGATCACCTGCGGGCCGGTGATGCGCGTGCGCGCCGGGTCCTTCCAGTCCACGTGGAATTGCCACGCGTCGATGGTGTCGGCTTCGAACTGTTTCTTCAACTGGACGCCGCCCGCTGCCAGCATGATGTTCGGCGCGCCAGACGGCGGCATGGCCGTGCCGTCGATGTCGGCGTTGTTCAGGAAACCGACGTTGTTCAACACGACGCACTGTTCAGTGGCAGGTTGTCCGGCGAGCATCTTCACGCGGTCGGCGACGCACGCGTGCTTCTGCGTTGCGATGGACTCTGAAATGGGGTCGTCACCGGTGCTGGTCGGGATGTAGTAGCCGTCGGGCCAGATTGCCGGGCGCGGGTAATCGGGGAACAGCGGCCGCAGGAACTCATAGCGGTAGTAGGGACCGAAGGGGTCCGGCCCGGTGCTGATGGCGTAGCACATCGAGTACGGGCCCTGCGGCGGCGGCTGCGGCTGACCCTGGCCGCGCCCGCCCGCGCCCCGCTGTGCCGGCTGAGCCGGTTGACCGGGCTGAGCCGGTTGACTGGGCTGAGCCGGTTGACCGGGCTGAGCCGGTTGGCCAGGCTGAGCCGGTTGACCGGGCTGAGCCGGTTGACCGGGCTGAGCCGGTTGACCGGGCTGAGCCGGTTGGCCAGGCTGAGCCGGCGGTGCGGGGGGCGGCGCGGGAGGCTGATACAGCGGTACCGCGGCCCCGGGTTGATTCGGCCGGCCCGGCGGGCTGAGGTACGCCTCGTCGCGCGCCGCCCAGGCCGGCGGCTGATCGGGCCGCGTTTCTGCGCGCCTGAAGATCGGCATCACGATCAGCCAGCGCCGCGCGATCTGGTCGTAGCGGACGACCGCATCGCCGTTGTTCATCGCCTCGCAGGTGCCGCCGAATCCCCGGAAGACGTTGTTCGTGTTCACCGGGCCGTAGAGCGCCTTGCCCGTCGTGTCGTACGTCGCGCCCTTCTTCGAGAAGATCGCCATCCGCGAGTTCACCGTCTGGACGATGTGGTCGGGCCCGACGGCCAGGCTGTTGTCAGAGGGGTTGCGGGCCGTCGCGGTCCCTTGCGGGCCTTCGAAGCCGACGCCGAGCCCGTCGAAGCTCACGACCAGCGCGGCCGCCGGCCTGGTGCCCGGCGTCGTCTGTTCGACGGCGCCGGAGCCGGCCGGGATCGTGATGACGGGGGGCACAATCGGCGCGGGCGGCGGCGGCTGCTGGCCCTCCCCTGCGCGGCCGAGGCCGAAGAGGAGGGCGACGAGCGCAAGTGCGGCGGCAGGATGCGGGCGACGGTGGGTCATTCGGGTGCCTCGAGGTGCCGGAAGAGTACCGCTGAGGCGCCGGCTGGTCAATGCGCGGCCGGAAATAATCAATCCCGGATTGATTATCTCGTCGTCACGACGGCGCGACGGCCGCTCAGGCGGATCTGGGCGTGAAGACCATGATCAGATGGTCGGTGTCGGCGTCGGCTGAGGTGACCAGGTCGTAGCCCGCGTCCTTGGCGTACCCTCTGATGCGGTCGCGGGGCCAGAAGTGGGACTCGGCGCCCCTGGCAGGATCGCGGTCGATGATGGCGACCCTGGCGCCAGGCCGCAGGTACTTCTTCAGGTTGACCAGCCACTCGACGGGCTTGTCGAAGTCGTGGAACGCGTGGACCACGACGACGACCTCGAGGTCACGGCGCGGGAATCGAGGGTCGTCGACGTCGCCGGCCACGGTCTGGACGTTGTTCAGGCCCTCGTCCCGAGCCCGCGTCTCGAGTGACGCCAGGGCGCGCCGGCTGATGTCGTTGGCGACGACTGCCCCCCGCGGGCCGACCCTCCGGGCAAGCGGGAGCGTGAAGTAGCCATCGCCGGCCCCGGCTTCTCCCACCACCATGCCCGGAACGACGCCGACGGCATTGAGGGCCTGCTCGATGTCGAGACGCCACTGATCGCCCGACAGCCACGCTGGAGGACCCGCGGCGATGGTGACGCCAATGATGACGGTGGTCAGGAGGACGAGGGACGTCCAGACGATCAGCCTGAGCCTGCGCGCACGCTCCATGACCCTTCCCTTCCTGCCGGCGGGCCGGCGACTCCGGAAACTAACCGGGGGCCCGCAATATTAGACGATCGCCTGGCCTGCTGCGGTCTTTGCGCCGTCGATCTCAGCGCGTCGTCCAGGTGCGCCCGTCCTGGCGGATGTGCACGGTGGCGCCGTCGGCGCCCACGGCCCTGATCTCGTACAGATCGCGCGTGGCCTGCAGCCACGGCGCGAACGAGAGGCCCTCGACGCGGAGATCCGCAAGCCCGAGCGCGGCGAGGTCATCGGCATACCGTCCGTTGGCGGCGCGGAACTGGCGCTGGCGGTAGAAGAGGCGGCGCAGCGCCCAGGTGACGCGCTGGTTGGGGTCATCGATGACGGGCTCGGTCGCGGCGCCCACGTCGGCGCCAGAGAACTGCACGTACGCCCAACGCTCGGGCATGTGCATGTCGATCACGCCCTGGGGACTCCAGACCCAGTTGTCGGCCGGAATCGGCTTCCCCGACGCCGGGTCCAACCGCTTCGCGTACCGCCCGTCGCGCGCGTCGGTCTGCCAGGCCACCCGCGAGAAGTTCACGCGCCACCGGTCGCCCGGCTTCGGTGGACGCTTCCCGGCCGCCAGTTCGGCCAGCACCTTCCACGGAAAGGCGATCTCGACGGTCCATCCCTCGTCGCGGTCGTCAGGCCGGTTGAGGGTGCCCCTGACGTCCACGGCCGCCTGCAATCCCGCGATGTCCCAGGCGTTGATGGCAGGGCCGCCATCGCGGTACGGCCGCACGAGCAGGAGGTCCCAGACGGCGCCGAGCGCGTTGATCTCGAGCTCGCCGTAGGCGTGCGTGTCGCCGTCCGGATCGATGAACACCTCGAAGTCGTTGTCGTTGAACATCACGGCGTCTCGCTCGGTGAGCGTCGCCCAGACGTCCGGCTCCTCCAGTTCGGCGGCGATATAGAAACGGCTCGCGTCCCACAGCATCTTCGCGCGCGTCCTGAACCGCGGCTTCGGACGGGCGTTGCCTTCGATGTCGACAAAGACGTCCGTCCAGGCCGCCGCCTGCCACGCGGGCTCGGACAGCCGGCCGTCGATGGTGAGGCCGGCCGGCGCCCGGTAACACAGGTAGTGGCGCGGCGCGAACGGCAACGCCTCGAAGTCGCGCAGTGACATGGCGGCCCCCTGGGAGTGGAGGGCGCCCTGGAGAAGCACCACGGCGGCGGCCGCCGCGACCACGCCCGACAGGCACGCGGGAGGCTTCACGCGCCGCCCTTCTGTGCCAACACCGGCGCCAGCGCCTGCCAGTGCTCCGGTGTCAGCGTGTTGCCCTGGAAGACGCAGATGCCATCGGCGCCGCCCGCGAGGGCGAACCGGGCCGCGCGCGCCAGGTCGGCCGGCGGCAGGTCCGGCACGTAGAGACCGCTGTAGAGCGGGATGCGGCCAGCCAGCGCCTGCACGCCTTCGCGCGTGGCGCGCTCGACCCACGGGACGTCTTCCTTGTAGAAGCCGTTGTAGATCATCGGCAGCGCGGCGTCGATCTTCCACGTCGCCCACTCCTGCCGGACCAGCGTGCGCGCGATGGCCGGCGTCGGGAACACCGCCGCCGTGACGAGCTTCTTGCGCGCATGCACCTCCCGTGCGATCAGGCCGACGACCTCGGTAATGGTGTCGTAGCGATACTGCAGCCACGCCCGGTGAGATGGCGGGTCCCCCAACTGCTGCGGGTCGAGGCCGGACGCCCGCTTGAAGCGGTCCCGGCACACCGCGCAGTAACAGAAATCGAACTCCGGATACTCCTTGTCCTGCACGAGGTTGTACTTCGGCCACAGGGCGACCGGCAGGATGACGTCCGGGTAGCGGATGTAGTCGAGGTGCACGCTCGCCAGGCCGTCGATCGCAGCCAGTTCGCGGACGTAGCCCGCGAGCCACTGGCGGACCTCGTCGCGCGACGGGCACATGAAGTGGTAGTAGTCGACGTAGGGCGGCTTCACGGCTGTCGACACGCCCGCGCGGCTCACGGCATACCAGTCGGGGTGTGTCTTCACGTGCTCGCCGCGCATCATCGTGAAGATCCACGCGTGCAGTTCGAGGCCTTCGGCGGCGGCCGCGGGCGCCGCGCGGCGGTAGAAGTCGGCGCTGCCCCCGATGAGCACCGCGTCGATGCCGGCGGCCTTCATCCTGGCGAGCGAGCGGCGCCAGTCGTCCATCGACGTCACGCTGCCGCGCAGCCAGGCCCAGTGCTTGCGCGGCCCAGGACCGGCAGGCGGTGCGAGCGGTGAGAAAGCGTCCGCGATCGAGCAGCGGCCGAGCGTCGCCGCTCCGGCCAGGGCACCTGTGAGAAATGTGCGTCGGTTCATGGCAGACCTGCAGGGGAGAGGGATCCGGCGGCCAATGCGGCGGGACCCGCGAGCCACGCCGCGACCAGCAGCGCGACGAACGTCACCCGCACGACTGCTGACGGCATCGCCCAGCGCCGACCCTCGGTCAGTCCGGCGACGTTCGACAGTGACCACAGGATGAAGACCACGGCCGGCACGAGGCGGTCACCGGGGCCGTCGGCCGACACCAGGACGAGGACGAACACGGCGAAGGACAGGGTGAGGACGAACTGCGACACGACGTAGACCGTCATGGCCCGTCCGGCGCGCACGTCGTAGCGGACGGCAGTCGCGGGATCGACCGGCGGCGTGGGCGGGTTGGGCGGCAGGCCGGGCGGCCGCCATCCCTGGGTCGCGATCCAGACGCGCATCCCGTCCAGCCATCCGGGCGCGCGGCGCGTGTCGCGCCACAGATCGGACCACACGTGGAGATTCGCCCAGATCGGGTTCCAGGAGTTGAGCGGCGCCGTCAGGCCGTACACGGGTTCCTCGACTTCGGGCTCGAAAGTGCCGAACATCCGATCCCAGACGATGAGCGCGCCGGCGTAGTTCTTGTCGAGATACGGCGGGTTGCGCGCGTGATGCACGCGGTGGTGCGACGGCGTGTTGAGCACCCATTCGAGTGGGCCGAGGCGGCGGATGACGCGCGTGTGGATCCAGAACTGGTAGAGGGTGTCGAACGCCGACACCGCCAGGAACCAGAGCGGCGGGAATCCCAGCAGCGCCAGGGGCAGGTAGAACACCCAGGAGAAGACCGACTGGAGCGCGCCCTGCCGCAGGGCCACCGTCAGGTTGTACTCCTCGCTCGAGTGGTGCACGACGTGGCCGGCCCACGGCGCGTTCCACTCGTGGGCGATCCGGTGGAAGCAGTAATACGCGAGGTCGACGCCGAGGAAGAGCGCGATCGCCGCGGCCCATTGGCCCGCCGGGCCGTACGCGTCGACGTCCAGCAGATTCAGGCCCCGCGACGTCACGAACGCGTAGCAGGCGAGGTAGCCGGCGAAGAGCGCGGTCTTGAGGAAGAGCCCGACCACCTGGTCCGCGACGCCGCAGGCGAGATCACTGATCGAGTCGTGAAGGCGGTAATAGGGGAGCCCGTACGCCGCGCAGATGGCCGCCTCGGCGCCTATCAGCGGGAAGAAGAACGGGATGGCGTACGTGATGTACGGAATCCCGCTCCCGAGTGCCCGCTCGAGCATCGTCGAATCCATCGGCATCAGCCTCCGATTCTACACGGTGTCTGGCGGCGCGCCCGATCGAGGAAGCGCCCGTGCCCCGGTGTGCTACGCTGTTCGTGTCTCGGCAGGCCAATGGACACGCCGCTTCATTCCGCATGGCTTCTGCGCGCCGCGGCCGCGGCGCTCGTGCTCGCCAGTGCCTGCGGCTCCGACACCCCGGCCGGGCCGTCGTCTGGCGCGACCGAGCAACTGACCGTCAAGTTCGAGTCCGCGCACTTCCGGATCATGGGGAACCGCGTGTCGCCCTCGACGGTGACGGCGGTTGCCGATGCCCTCGAACAGCCATTCGGCCGCATCACCGCGGACCTGGGCGTCGCGCAGATGCCCGTCGTCACGGTCAAGCTGTGGGTGGATACCGAGTCGTTCTATCAGGAGATGGCGGCGAAAGCCGGCCAGCGCTACGCCGGGGCGACCGGGTTCGTGGGCGGTCTCTCGGAGGTGTCCATCCTGGACGGCGCCAACGCGGGCGGGCGGGCGGTGCACGAGTTCGCGCACGTGGTGTCGATGGCGGTCAATCCGAGGATCGGGAACAATCCCCGCTGGCTCTGGGAGGCGGTCGCGATCTTCGAGGCGCAGGAGTTCGTGGATCCGACGCGGCTCTTGTACCTGGCTGCGGGGCAATTTCCGACCCTCGCAGCCCTGAGCAGCGACTTCAGCAGCAGTCAGCAGATCTACGAGGTCGGATACCTGCTGGGCGAATTCGTGGTGGCGACATGGAACCGGGCGGGCCTCATCCGGCTGATCCAGGCCAACGGGGACACCGCAACCGCGCTGGGCATCACGACGTCCCAGTTCGAAGCGCGGTGGGCCGATTTCGTCCGCCAGCAGTACTTCGCCTCGTGGTAGGCGCGTCGGCGCTCCTGCGCGGCCCACGCCACCAGCGCCCGTGGCCTGACGCGCCTGCCCCTGCGCCTACTGCTTCCCCACGTTGACGAAGTAGAGATCCGTCGCCACTTCGAACGTCTCCTTCGTCAGCGGCGTCGTCATCACCTGCCACTTGGTCGTCGGCCGGATGATCTGCCACTTGTCCTTCGTGCCCACCTTGATCGGCATCGCGAAGCCCGCGACGTCCGCGTGCCAGCGGTACGCCACCTGGCCGCCGTCCTGGAACGCGAGGTCGAGCGTGGGCAACTCGGTGAACCGCAGGTATTGGTCGAAGATCGGCGTCAGGTTCTTCCCGGTCTTCTGGTTGAAGAACGCGATGACCTGGTCGGTCGTGATGTTCTGATACTTGAAGCGCTGATAGAACTCGCGCACCAGCGGCCACCATTTCGCATCGTCGTCTACGAGGCTGCGGAGCGTGTGGATGAAGAGCGCGCCCTTGAAGTACATGTCCTGCGGCGGCGTGCGGTTGATGGCGCGCGGTGGCACGATCGGTTCGCGGTTGCGCACCTTCGACTTGTACCCGTTGGTGTACTTCAGGTAGTCGTCGTGGCCGAACATGTGCTCCACGTAGATGCACTCCAGGTAGGTGCCCCAGCCCTCGTGAATCCACATGTCGGCCAGATCGAAATCGGTCACGCTGTTGCCGAACCACTCGTGGGCGCTCTCGTGGATGATGATGAAGTCGAACTTCATGCTCACGCCGACGCCCGTCCAGTCGCGCTCGAGATAGCCGTTCGAGAACCGGTTACCGTAGGTCACGGCGCTCTGGTGCTCCATGCCGGAGTAGGGCGCCTGGATGAGCTTGTACCCGTCTTTCCTGAACGGGTACTCGCCGACGTATTTCTCGAAGGCCTCGATCATGGACTTCGCCTGGGCGAACTGCGTCTTCGCTTTCTCCACGTCCTCCGGCAGGCTATAGAAGTCGAGCGTCATGCCGTTGGCCGTGCCGGTGAAGTGCTCGTACTTCCCGATGTTCAGCGACACGCTGTAGTTGTTGATGGGGTACTGCACCAGCCAATCCCAGCGCGTGTAGCCGTCGCCGAGATCGGTCTTGCCCAGAAACTTCCCGTTCGACACGTCCGTCAGCTCGTTCGGGATCGCGACGCTGATCCGCATGCTCTCGACTTCGTCCTGCAACTGATCCTTGTTCGGCCACCAGACGCTCGCGCCGATGCCCTGGCACGCCGTGTTGATCCAGTGGCGGCCGGCGGGGTCTTTGCGGAAAGCAATGCCGCCGAATCGACCGGTCTCCTTCGGCGTGCCGGAGTAGTAGAAGTCGATCGCGTAGACTCGGCCCTTCTTCAGCGTGTCGGGAAAGTCCACAAAGACGGCGCCTGAATTCCGCTCGTATGTCAGCAGCGTGGCGCCGAGCAGGATCTTGTCCACGGTGAGCGTGTCCACCAGGTCGAGCTGGATGCGCCTGTCGTCCTTCAGCATCCGGAAGCGGATCGTGTTCTTGCCGCCGATCCATTTCTTCCCGGGATCGACGCGTATGTCGAGGTGGTAGAAGAGGAGATCGTTGTTGGCGCGGTACGATCCGTAGGCGCCGCGCAGCAGGTCGGCCCTGGTCGGCGCCGGCGGCGGCGGGGGAGCCACCGGCCGGGGCTGCGGCTGCATCTCGTATTCCTTCGGCGGCTCCTGGCCGACCAGGTGTTTCACGAAGTAGTCCCAGCGCCGCCGCATCATGTAGGCAGACGCGCTGCCGAAGCCGTGGTTCTGATTCGGCAGCATCAGCAGGTCGAAGTCCTTGTTCGCCTTCACCAGCGCGTCGGCGATCAGCATGGTCTGGTACGGCGGGACGTTGGTGTCCATCGTGCCGTGCGCCAGGAGCAGGTGTCCCTTCAGGTTCTTGGCGAAGTTCTGGTTCGCCTCGGCGGCGTAGCTGTCGGTGCCGTCCGGGTTCTTCGTCACCAGGCCCTGGTAACGCTCGCCCCAGTCGTCTTCGTTCAGCCGCTGATCGTGGTTGCCGGATTCGGCGATGCCGGCCTTGAAGACGTCGGGGAAGCGGAACATCGCCGTGGTCGTCGCGAACCCGCCGCCCGAGTGGCCCCAGATGCCCGCGCGGTCCAGGTCGATCCACGGATACTTCGCCGCCAGTTCCTTCATGCCGGCGATCTGATCGGGGATCGTGTTGTCGCGGCCCATGGCGCCGTAGTACGCGTCCTGGAACGACTTCGACCGCCCGGGCGTCCCCATGCCGTCGATCGTGACGACGATGAAGCCGAGTTCGGCGAGGGCCTGCCGATCTCCGCGGGCGGCTGAAAAGGCGCGGTTGCCGGTGCTGCCCGTCTGCGGGCCGGGGTAGACGTTGTTCACGATCGGGTACTTGCGCGCCGGATCGAACGTCGTCGGCCGGAAGAGCAGGCCGTAGATGTCGGTCTTGCCGTCGTGCGCCGTCATCTTGATAGGGATCGGCGGCTTCCAGCCCATCGCCCGGAGCTTCGAGATATCGGCCTTCTCCAGCATCATCACGAACTTCCCGTTCCCGTCGCGCAGCGCGACCGCCGGCTCGACGTCAGGCTGGGAATAGGTGTCGACCAGGTACGTGCCAGACGGCGAGAGCTGCACACTGTGATCGCCGACGACCGGCGTGAGCGGCGTGTAGCCCGCGCCGTCGAGGCCGACGCGGTAGGAGTGGCGGAAGTACGGATCCTCGCCACGCTCGCGGCCCTGCGCCTGGAACCAGATCGTCCGCGTCTTCTCGTCGAGCCGGACCATCTGCATGACGGGGCCGTCGCCAGACGTGATGCGGTTCTTGAGCGCGCCCGTCCTCAGGTCGTAGAGGTAGAGGTGCCCCCAGTCGTCGCGCTCGGAGTACCAGATCACTTCGCTCGTCGCCCACAGGATCTGGCAGCCGACCCGCGACTCGTAGTGCGTAGCCAGCTTCTCCTGCATGACCGTCCGGATGGCGCCGGTGGACGCGTCGGCGACGCGCAGCGCCGCTTCCTTGTGATCGCGCGACGTCGAGATGAACGCCAATTCACTGCCGTCCGGCTTCCACTGCCAGTCGCGCAGGCTCACATCGTCGCCCAGCGTGGCGCGGTGATAATCCGGCGGCATCTGGAAGCGCACGACCGTGTTGCTTGCCACGTCGATGACCACGCGGTGGAGCATGGCCATCACCGGGTCGCCCGGCAGCGGGAACTTCGACACGCGCAGCGTCGGGTGGGTGACCGGATCGACCGGCGTGGTGACGAGGTACATCTCGCCGACCTCGCGCTCGTCCTGCTGGTAGGTGGCGATCTTCGCCGAGTCGGGCGACCAGAGCACGATGGCGCGATCGCTGCTGCTCCAGCCTGCGTTGTCGGTGGCGTAGCCGAAGTACTTCACGCCGTCCTTCGTGAGCTGGCGTTCCTGTCCCGTCGCGGTGTCGCGCACCCAGAGATTCCAGCCGCGGATGAAGGCGGCCTGCTTGCCGTCGGGCGATGGGACGGCGGGCGTCAACGCGCCCGGCCCTGAGCCCGCCGAACGGGCGCCGAGGCCGCCCTGCCCTGAGCCTGCCGAACGGGCGCGCCCGCCCGCACCGCGCCCGCTCGCGTCCGCGCGACCGACCGCGGCGCCCGAATCGGCGCACACCGCGCCCTGCACGCCGCACGTCCACCGGCGGCCGTTGTGATCGAA
>Ga0315275_10005252_pt1 | contig 12247 bp, 8 predicted proteins | sample YL17G03_0_MG_FD_205557 | JGI IMG/M metagenome (GOLD analysis project Ga0315275, IMG submission 205557) | Sediment microbial communities from Yellowstone Lake, YNP, Wyoming, USA - YL17G03_0 | ecosystem: Environmental > Aquatic > Freshwater > Lake > Sediment | place: USA: Wyoming | collected... | reverse complement strand
ATGAGTTCCGTGGCGTCGGTCGGCGTGCCCTTGGCGCGGATCTCGATCACGTAGTCGCCGGGAGAAAAACTGGCCAGCGGCAGGTCGAGCTGATAGGCCTTGCCGGGCTCCGCAGGCGGTTGCACCGGCAGGTCGGTCATCTTCTGCCCCAGCCGGTTCAGCAGCGCCGCCGACACCTCGGGCGACGCGCCCCCGCCAGACACACCGACGCGGATGAGCAGCCGCTCGGTCCGGCGGAAGTCGCGAAGCGTCGTCGGCATAGGGTCCGCGTCGCGCGTGAGGGCCTGGAACTCCCGGGCCGTCCGCGTGCGGAACACCGCTGGCGTCGACAGGCGGACCTGCCCCTGCGAGAAGTCGGGCACCGGCATCTCCTGCTGGAACCCGTCGAGCGCTTCGCCCTTGTCGTTCAGGACCACCACGCGGACGTTCATCTTCCCGGGCGGCGCATCGAAGGCCACTTTCGTGGCGGTGCGCACGGGCGGTGCCGAGCCCGCGGAAGCCGCGGCCGTGGCTGAGGAGTCACCCAGCACCGTGCCGTTGAACAATTCCTCGCCGCGGGCTGTGGCGATGAGGCGCACCGACGACACGTCCTGGCGCTTCTCGCCCGGGATCGGCGGGACCGGCTCCCACACGAACGTCACGCGCGTCTTGCCGCCCTCGCCTTCTCCGGTCCCCACCCACGTCGAGACGTAGGCGTCGCGCGGCCGCGCCTGGACGGTGCTGAGCGCCTTCTCGACGGCGGGGGGCGTGGGCGGCTTGGGCGGCGCGGTCGCCTTGGCGGCTTCCTCGACGGTCGGCGCCCAGTACCCCTTGCGCGATCGCACCTGCAGCCCGGGGCGCTTCAGCTTCACCTTGATCTCGTGGAACCGTCCGTCCGGCGCGCTCAGCGAGGAGTTGTAACCGAGCAGGTAGTAGGCGCTGGTGTCGCGCACGACCTGCTTGAGCCCCTTCTCCAGGTCGTTCCTGTTGATGATGGCGCGGCCGTCGGTGTTGGAGGCGAGGATCTGCAGCGTGTCCTGCGTCGCCCGGAGGATGTCCTGGTCCTGCTTCTGGCCAATGCTGGCCTGGTCGCTGACGTCGAACTCGCCGGTCGCCAGCCCGCGCGGATCGAGGGCGTAGATCGCCGTGTTGTGCTGATTGGCCGTGTTGAAGACTTCACGCAGGTCCGACATCATTTCTGAGTCGGCCGAGAAGCGCGCCCGGTCCTCGGTGATACTGCCGCTGCCCGCTCCGGGGTTGTAGGTGTTCGGGTTGCCGAAGCCGGGCATCTGCGCGTTCGGATCGCGCAACTGCGGCGGCAGCAGCGACGAGAAGCCTTCGCTGACGAAGATGATGGCCTTGCGCCCTTCGCGCAGCGACCCCAGCCTGACCGACACCCCCCGCAGGGCCGTCATCGTCACCTGGTTGCGCACGGTTTCGACGGCCTGCGCCGGGTAGTTCGCATATTGCGATTCGAACTGGTTCATCGGGCGATAGTCGTACTTGCGCCCCTCGAACCGCCGGAGGGCCGCGACCAGGCTCGTCTGATCCCGCGTGAACGTGATGTTGTTCACCGACATGAGCGGGTAGACGATGGCCACCATGTCGAGGGGCCCGAGCTGGGTCTGGACGAACTGCACCAGCGTGTCGCGCACCCGGATCGCGTTGTTGCGGCGCACGTGGTAGTCATCCAGGAAGATCGCGAACAGGCGCACGTCGTCGCGGGACGCCTCCAGCTCCTGGTCGGACTCGGAGCGGATCGGGCGGGCCGGCTCGGCGCCGGGCGCGACGTTGCCGTCGGAGTTGATCAGCTTGAAGAGGTCGATCGTCTGGAGCTTGTTGTCCTCGTAGACCTCGAAGTCGGCCTGGGTGAGATCGCTCACCGGGTTGCCCTGCCGGTCAGTGATGATCACGTCGACGCGCACGGCGTTGACCCCGGCGCGGAAGACCGGCGGCTTCTGGCCCGGCTGACCTGGTTGGCCCTGCGGGGGCTGCCCGGGATTGGCCTGCGCCTGGCCCTGCTGACCGGCTGGCGGCGGCGTCTGCGCCTGGCCCTGCTGACCGGCCGGCGGCGTGGCCGCTGGAGGGGCCTGCTGCGGCTGGCCCGCGGGCCGCGCCCCGGATGCGCAGAGCATCAGCCCGATCGCCGCGACGAGGCTGGCCACCCGCGGCCGCCTGGGAAGTGTGCCCATGGTTCGATGATAACATTTGGGGGCCCCTCACCGCCGACGCGAGGAGATACCCGTGGAACACGCTCAGCCCGCCCTCACGACCCTGGCCGAAGACGAACTCCTGTTGCGCGACTCCGTCGCCGAGTTCGCCGACGCGCAGATCCGGCCCCTGGTCCGCGAGATGGACGAGCACGCCAAGCTGTCGAAGGACCTGCTGAAACAGCTCTTCGACCTGGGCGTGATGGGCATCGAGATTCCCGACAGCTACGGCGGCGCCGGGATGAGCTTCTTCCATTCGGTGCTCGCCGTCGAGGCCATCTCGGCCGTCGATCCCTCGGTCGGCGTCCTTGTCGACGTGCAGAACACGCTCGTCGTCAACGCGGTCATCCGGTGGGGCTCCGAGGATGTGAAATCGCGCTACCTGCCGATGCTCGCGTCGACGACCGTGGGCGCCTACGCCCTGTCGGAGGCCGGTTCGGGCAGCGACGCGTTCGCGCTGACGACGAAGGCCGTGGCCGACGGCGACCACTACGTGATCAACGGCCGCAAGCTCTGGATCACCAACGGCAACGAGGCCGACGTGTTCGTCGTCTTCGCCACCATCAACCCCGAGGCCGGCTACCGCGGCATCACGGCGTTCATGGTGGAGCGCGGGTGCACTGGTTTCTCCGTCGGCAAGAAGGAGGACAAGCTCGGCATCCGCGCCAGCAGCACGTGCGAGCTGATCCTCGAGGACTGCCGCGTGCCGAAGGCGAACATCCTTGGCGAGGTCGGCAAGGGCTACAAGGTCGCCATCGAGACGCTCAACGAAGGGCGCATCGGCATCGGCGCGCAGATGATCGGTCTGGCGAAAGGCGCGCTCGACTGCGCCGTGAAGTACACGAAGGAGCGGAAGCAGTTCGGCAAGGCCATCGCCGAGTTCCAGCTCGTCCATGGACAGCTGGCCCGCATGGCGACCGAACTGGAGGCCGCGCGCCTGCTTGTCTACAACGCCGCCCGGCTGCGCGACGCTGGCAAGCCGTTCCTGACCGAGGCTGCGATGGCCAAGCTGTATTCCTCGGAGGTCGCCGAGCGCGTGACGTCGATGGCGATCAACCTCTACGGCGGCTACGGCTACGTGAAGGACTACCCCGTCGAGAAGTTCTGGCGCGACTGCAAGATCGGCCAGATCTACGAAGGCACGTCCAACATGCAACTGGTCACGATCGCGAAGCAGCTTCTGGGATAGGCATTGGGGTCAGATCCCAATGCCGGGTGATTTCCGAGCATTGGGCTCTGACCCCAATGCCCAAGGACAACATCAAGATGGAAACGGTCACACTTCGCGTCACCGGCATGACGTGCGGCGGGTGCGAGAACGCCGTGAAGCGGGCGCTCGGCCGCCTGGACGGCGTCGCGGACGTCGCCGCGTCGCACGCGCAGCAGTCGGTCACCGTCACCTTCGACCCGGGCAAGGCCACGCTCGACGCGATCAAGGAACGCATCGCGGCGGCTGGGTATCAGGTTCGGAATTAGCCCATCGAGAGACCGAGCAATCCTCTCGAAGTCGAAGGAACGGCCGGCCTTCACCTGTCTCCGCGCCAGGAACACGTCCCGGCCCACCCCTTCATTCACTTGCCGGTCTCTACCAGACCGCCAGAGTCGCCGCTCGCAACTCCGCGATGTCCACCGCAGTGATGACCCTGACGCCTCCCGTCACGGTGACGTTGGTGTAGGTGGGCGCCGGCTGCCCCGCCGCTGTGTATACGGCATCCAACGCGGCCCGCAGCTCCGTGAGGTGGAGGGCCTTGACCGACGTAGTACCCGCAACGAGCGAGGCATCTGTGTAGACGAATGCACCCAGCGCGTACCGCGCCCGGAGCGACTCGACGGCCTGACGCAATTCGGCGACGTGGACAGCCTTCACCACGGTGCTGCCTGCGATCAACGGATCATCGGTGAACGACGGCGGCGCGACTGCCGTGGCCGAGTAGGCCTCCACAGTCGCGAGACTCGGGCCGTTCGTCCCGCCGACGGCATACAGCACGCCGTTCACCACCCCCACTCCCAGCGCAGACCGCCCGGTCGGCATCGCCGCCTTCGTGCTCCATGTGTTGGTGGCCGGATCGTAGGCCTCCACCGTCGTGACATAGCCGCTGCCATCCCCCCCGACGGCATACAGGACGCCGTTCACCACCCCCACCCCGAGGCGATTCCGGGCCGTCGGCATCGGCGCCTTCGTGGTCCAGGTGTTGGTGGCTGGGTCGTAGGCCTCCACCGTCGTCAGCCCGCTACTGCCGCTGCTCCCTCCGACGGCGTACAAGATCCCGTTCACGACGCCCACCCCCAGGCCAAGCCGCGCGGTCGGCATCGACGCCTTTGTGCTCCAGGTGTTGGTGACCGGATCGTAGGCCTCCACCGTCTTGTAAATGGGGTTGCCAGATTGCCCGGCCCCCCCCACGGCATACAACACGCCGTTCACCACCCCCACGCCGAGGGCATACCGCGCGGTCGGCATCGATGCCTTTGTGCTCCACGTGTTGGTGGCCGGGTCGTAGGCCTCCACCCGCGGGTGAGCGATGAGGCTCCCCCCGACGGCGTACAGCAGCCCGTTCACTACCCCCACCCCGAGGTAGCCTGGCGCGGCCGACATCGCCGCCTTCGTGCTCCAGGTGTTGGTGGCCGGGCCGTAGGCCTCCACCGTCGTCGCGAAAACACCACTGCTGGTGTACCCCCCGACGGCATACAGCACGCCGTTCACCACCCCCGCCCCGAGACAATACCGTGCGGTCGGCATCGGCGCTCTCGTGCTCCAGGTGTCGGGACTGCTAGCCCCTGCGGTAAGCGGCTGCGCCGCTCCGACATGCAGGACAGCGAGCCCCACCACCAGGCCAACCAGACGTGAGCTGACACGCGACGATGGGCGACCAGCGGATGGAATCATCGGGTGCTCCTCAACATCATCAATGAGATGCCGTGTCCACTCAGATCAGGCCCCGCCAATCGACAGCGATCACATGACGTGTGTTCGGACCGGCCATCGGAGCCAGCACGAATACGAACACCGACACCTTGGTCTTCGAAAAGGCTCCAAATGGGTTCCGTCACGAACGTCATCAGTTGGCCATCATATGTGTGGCGGGCCGATGTGGTCCAATCGCCCGGAACAACCGGGATCTGACTATAGGAAGCATTAGAGCACTCTCCGCTCGCCTTCCGCTCGCCAGGTTAACGCAACGCCCGCTATCAGACGCCGCCCCACAGCGCCCACCGACCCTGACGGCGACATTTTGACGAAAGCGGTCAGATCACTTGCCAAACGAAAGCGGTCAATTCACTTGTCAACAACACGGGCATTCGCGTGGGCATTCGCGTGGGCATTCGCCCGGATCACGCCTCACCAGGAGCGCGTGCGGTGCGTCCGGCCATCTCCTGCACGACGGTCGGGCGGAACTCCGGCCTCGCCCTCGCCAGGTGTCTCAGAAATCCCCCGCGGATCTGGACGTGGACACTCACAGAAATCGAACACATCCGCATGGTGCAGCGAGGAGTTCGGCGTCTCGAAAAACGTGAGATTCTGAGACGATGGGTGCCCGCCGCCCTCACCTATCTCCGTGCCAGGGACTCATCCCGGTCCACCCCCCGAACGCTTCGCGCACCAGCGCCGCGTTGGGGGTCTTCCCGCAGGCCATCACGAACACCGAGGTGAGGAATCCCCGCAGCTCGCGGGCGTTGCCGCGCCACGGATAGGCCTGCAGCAGCGCCACGACATCGGCCGGCAGGGCCTTGCCGGACTTGCTGATGGAACGCCAGAAGTGATCGACCAGGGCGGGAATGTCGGCCGGGTGCTCGCGCAGGGACGGCGTCCTGATCATGAACGAGAACAGCCGGTAGTACAAGTCCGCGCGGAACGTCCCCTGCTCGACCATGGCGCCGAGATCGCGGTTGGTTGCAGCCACGATACGCGCGCGGCACTTCTGGACGGTGACCGACCCGACCCGCATGTAGTCGCCCGAATCCAGCAGCCGCAGCACCTTGGCCTGGTGCCGCGCGTTCAGGTCGCCCACCTCGTCGAGGAACAGGACGCCGTCCTTCGCCGCGTCCACCAAGCCTGGCTTGAGACGATTGGCGCCGGTAAAGGCGCCCGGCACGTGGCCGAACAACTCCGACTCCAGAAGTTCCGACGAAATCGCGGCGCAGTTGACGGCCAGGAACGGCTTACGCCGCCGGTCCGAGAGTTCGTGGATCTGGTGCGCCACAATCTCCTTGCCAGTGCCAGTCTCGCCGACGATGAGCACCGGGCAGTCGCTGCGAGCGGCCACCACGATCATGCGGCGGACGCAGCCCGCGGTCCGCGACGCTCCGACAAACGCCTGTTCGAGCTTCTCCGGGATCGGGCTGGGATCGAAATCGCGTTCGATGATCTCCTGGAGCCGGTGCATGTCGCCGGTGCGCGCCCACGCCTGATACGCCTCGAGTCCCTTCACACCGGGCGCCGACCGAGCCCACACGGAGGCGAACACCTCGGCCGGGACCTCGAGGACGAACACGCCGAGCCAGCCCCGGAACTCATCCGTTCGGCACAACGCCCGGACGCTGGACGACACCCGTCCCACAACCTTGTAGGCGGCGAACCGGTGGCAGACGCGTTCCGCCGTGACGATCGAGTCCTTCAGTCCCTTGCGCGTGTCCTTGTCCCTGCGCACCACCTGGACCCCGGCGGCGGACAACGCGCCGAGCACCCCCGGCGTATCCGAAGACGCCACGACAATCACGCTCCCGGGCCTGCCGCCACGCGTGCGCGCCAGCGCCATCAGGTCGGCGGCGCCAGCGGGCATCCGCATGAGCCGGTCGTCGTGGTAATCGCACGCCAGGATGTTCCAGGTTGCCACGTGAGTCTCCCGTTGAGTCGCGCGATTCTACCCAATATGGGCTGCCCGCTCAATGAGAGCCGCGCCGCTCGCCGAATCCGCCGTCGACGGAAGTCCTTTGCGGAGATGGTGTTTCGCACACCCGCCTCGTGACGTCACGGGCCGCCACGCGTGCGCCAAGTGTGGCACGGATCTGGTAGCAGTGCGGGGCGAACGCCAGGGAGGGCACGATGACGCCACGCCACGACGCCACGCCGCCGGCCGCAGCGACGCCACCCGCCACCCGCCCGACGCAGTTGGGGCGCCGGAAGACCGCCGTCCCCCAGCCCGCCCAGCTGGTCCGGGTGCCGGCCGACTTCGTCGCGAAGTTGCGGCGCCTCCAGCGCCTGCTCGACCGTGTCGACGGCGTGCTCGACGGATTGCTCTGCACGCTGCGCTGCCCGAGCAAGCCGCGGATCGCGGTCACGACCAACGACAAGCCCGCCAAGATCCGCGCGACGCGCCCACCCGAGTGGATCGACCAACTCGAGGCGTCGGTGCGCGCCGACGGCACGGTCGACGTGGTCATCGGCAAGAAGCACTTCGACCTCCAGCCGCATCTCGGTGCCCTGTTCCTCGCGCTTGCCGAAGACACCGGCACCAGCGGCGACGAGGGCGTGGGATTCAAGACCATGGCGGATCTGTCGCTGCGCATCGGCAAGCGCACGGGCGGGCACGCGCCGTCGCGCGACACGCTGAACAAATACATCCACAAGCTGCGCCACGTCATGGCGGAACGCGCGGGGCTGACTGACGACGTGATCCAGACCAATCGCCGGCTCGGCCGGCGCCTCGCCGTCAAACGGTCAGCCATCACGATCTGGTAGGCAGGGCGTCACGCGACGCGGTGGCGTCCGGACTCTCCTCGGCCGGCTCCCACCGCTCCTCCGTCTCGAAGGGGTGCGAGAGATCCATCGTCGATCCGTCCTGCCGGTTCACGATGCCGGTCCAGTAGGCCGCGAACCGGTTCCCGAGCGGCATGAGACGCCTGATGACCGCACCGCGCAGAGCCGCCCGGCCGACTGCGGGCGGATACTCCATGGCGTGCTCGATGTTATCCACGCCGGGTACGTGGTGCGACAGGACGCCCTCCCGGTCCAGTTGCGCGAACAGGCTGCCGGGGCCCAGGGCGTTGAATCGCGCATCCGCCTCGAACAGCTCACGCCGCACGCGCGCGAAGTCCTCGAGTCCGTCCCACTCGAGACCATCCGCCGCCAGCACGTCCGCCAGTTCCGCCCGGCAGATGCGAATCGGCTCCGGCGGATCGATCAGGTCCTCGAGCCTCCGCATCTCTTTCGCCGCCGGATCCGCCTGGGCCCGCTCGCGAAGGGCGGCCAGCACGTCGTTCCATTGACGGACCCGATCCCAGCTGTAGCCCCGGCGAAGAAGAATCCGTTCGAAGAGCACCCGCTTGATCGCCCAGTCCAACGTGGTCGTGACCGACGCCGGAGCGGATTCCAGCCGGTCGAGCATCGCACGCCAGTACGCGCAGGCGGTCCCGGTCCACGGCGGCATGAATCCGGATCCGATGCGGGCTTCGGCCTGCTCGAGGTAGTACCGCTGAATCTGAACGGCCGTCATCTCGCCGCCTCCCTCGAGCGCGAGCGGCGCCTGGCACGAGGGATCGCGAGTGAGCGCATGCAAAGCCTGGACGGGAGACGCCAACCGCACGGGCACGCCGAAGTCGACATGCCCCTGTTCCGCCAGGCTGACGGCGAGCACGAGCGTCGCGCTCTTCAGCCACATGGCGATTTCCGAGTTGAGGCTCTCCCCGCATACCAGGTGCCAGCGGCGGTACCCGTGGCCGCACAGGTGCTCCTGCTTCTCGTGCGCGATGCCCCGGTTCCGCGTCGAGTCCGCCGAGGACTCGCGGTGGAGGAACAGCGATCTGGGCGACAGGACGAACTCGATCCCGGGCGAGAACGGGTCAAAGCCTCCGGCGCCCGTGAAGATGATCCGGGTCACGAGCAGGGACATGAGGCGGCCGGCCAGCGCGCCAGGGTTCGACACCTTGTAGAGCACCGACTCGTGACACCCCCACGTCACGCCGGCGGTGTAGTCGACGTTGGTCTTGAAGAGCGTGAACGGCGCGGGGCCGCCGCCGGCGGAGAGGCCACCGCACAGCCGGGTCAGCCAGCGCTCGCCCGCGAGGATGTAGCGCACCGCGTCCCACGGATTGGCCACCTCGGGCGTCGTCCACTCGGGGTGATGCCCGCAGTCAATGTAGAAGCGCGATCCGTTTGCCAGAAAGACGCCCGACTGCCCCGTGTCCGACAGCCCGGGCAGGACGTCCCGCGCCCGCGTGCGGAGGATGTCCACCCGTTCGTCCGGAGTCTTCTGTCCTGCCCGCCCTGCGGTGGGCACGATGGCGTACTCCGTTTCAAGCCCGAACAGATGCTCGGCCACGCGTGGTTACTCCTGGTCCTGATCAAGTCCACCGGCGGCAAGATACGCGTGCACGGCGGAGACGATCGACGCGCCGCCCATTCGCGCTCGCGCACAGGCGGCATCCGCCAGCGCGATGGCCTTGGCCGGCTGGTGACCGACGCCCGGGCGGGACAGCTCCACCAGCAGCCCGGCCAGATCCTCGTCACACGACACGCCGTGATGTGCGATCAGGGACGGCAACGCGACGCGGACGGCCGCGGCGGTGTCCACGTCACTGAGCGGGAAGATGAGCACCGGCCGCAGCCGCCGCGCAAGCGGCGCATGCTCGAGGCGCGGCAGCAGCGCGGGCAGTGCCGTGCCGGCCAGCCGCGCCCCGGCGTCGATGGCGTGCGCGAGCGCGCCAGGCCCGTGGCGGGTTGCCGCGAAGACCAGTTCCAGCCCCTCCAGCGCGAGCACTGTCGACGGGCGGGACGCGGCTTCCTCGACGATGGCCGCGAGCAGGTGCTCCCGCTCCGCGTCGAACGCCGTGCCGTTGAACAAGCGGCTGAGACTGACCGACACGAGCCTGCCGGGCTCCAGGCGGCCGGCGACGGCCCGCAGCAGGTGCGACTTCCCCACGCCGCTTCCGCCGAGCACGACCGGCATCGTCGCCTGCGACAGGCGCAGCGCCGACACGACCTCGCCAATGGCCTCGTCCCGGCCGATGGTGCACGCCGCCGCGAGTCCGGCCACGTCCGAGCCGAACGTCGCCAGCAGACTGGGAGTCGACGTCAGGGTCGGGGCGTCGTGCACGCTCCACCTCGGCTCGGCCCCGTCGAAGCCGACCGCACGAAGCGCGTCCTCGACGACGTCGGACCAGGCGCGTCCGGTTCGCGAGTCAAGAAACAGGATGCGCCACCCCTGCTGCGTGGTCCCGGCGGCGAACGCCTTGCTCAACGCGGCGTCCGGCCCCGAGTACGCCAGGTCGTCGTCTACGGCGATCAGGAACGGGAGCGTCGCACGCGCCCGCTTCACCATCAGGTTCGTGCCCGGCTTGTTGAAGTACAGGGTGTTTGCCGGCACATTCTGCAGGATGATCGTGTCCTGGCCTTCGGTCCTCAGCCGGACGCGGTGGGACCGCAGCTTCACGCCGAGCGGGGACTCGGGATCCACGACCGGTGACGTGTTCGTTGCCACGGTCCTCCCCCGCTACTGCCCGCCTTCCTGCCGGCTCGACCGCAGGAAGGCTTCGCTGTCCTGAGAGAGCGCGCGGTCGAGGGCCCGATCGCCGGCCTGCAGGAAGCGTTCTGCGGCCTCCCGCGCCTGGTTGAGCCCCGCTCCGCCATCATCGCCGACGCCTGCGGCTGCCGGCGCCGATTCGAATGGGTGGTGATGCCGTTCGCGTGCGTCCATGGTCTGTTCCTCCCTGTTGTCTGCGCAATCGGGCGACGCGTCAGTGCGTCGTCTCTCTCGCCGTCGCGGTCGACGCAAGCGCTTCGACCGCCCCGGCGTCCGGCCCTGCGCTCTCTGACCGAACGGTTAGTCGATCGATGATCGTCTCGAGGTCCGGAGCATCCGCAAACACGGCTTCGCAGTGGCGCCGTGCGCCGGCCAGCGGATTCCGGAGCCGGATGGTGCACGGCACCTTGACGCCGCCGCGCCGGGGGACCAGGAGCCGCACCCAGTCCCAGTCCGCGTCCTCGACGGCGTCGGGACCCGCGTGACGAAGCAGCATGCCCCTGGTCCACGCGCGCGTGTCCTCGGGCGGATTCCCGGTCAACTCCTCGACTCGAGACTCAGGCACGACGCGGGTCACGAGCCCTTCCCGCTCGTGCGCCCAGTAGAGACCCTCGTCCGGATCGAGGCTCGCGTAGAGGAGGTCGAGGTGCTGAATCTGTGGCGCCGACCACGACAGGTCCGGACGACGGCCCAGGGCCCGGCGCAGCAATGAACGCTTGAGCACCCAGTCCAGCTGGCCTTCGAGTTCTTCGGCGCGGCCGGCATGCAGGGCCGCCAGCACCTGCCCCCACAGCGCCACAATCTCCCGTGCACGCGGCACCACCGCGTCGCACTGGCCGGCTTCCACGAATCGCTGCGCGGCGTCGAAGAAGCGCAGCTGGTGTTCCACGGCGGTCAGGCGTCGCCCGTCCTCGAGTTCGGCCTGCGCCCGCAGCGTCGGGTCGTGACTCCAGGCCACGACAGCTGCAAGCGGGTCGTCGAGCGTCAGCGACCGATCCACCTGCCCGGCCTCCATCATCGCCAGCAGAATCTGCATGGTGCCGAGCTTCAGCAGGGTCGACACGTGGCAGAGCGTCGAGTCGAAGAAGATGACGTGCAGCCGCGCGAGGAGACCGTTCAACGGCGACGGCGACGATCCGTTCCACCCGCCGCAGAGCGCCTCGTCTCGACTGTTCACCAACGGTCTGCGCATGGTCGTCTGCGGCCCCATGATCTGCTCGAAGAAGTCCGCCCGCTGGGACAACTGGTAGTCGACGTCGGGCGCGCCGTTCTCGGCCCCGACCTTGCCCTGTCCGGTGAAGACGATGCTCGAGACCTGGAACGACGCGAGATACAGCAGGTACTGGAGCCTGGTGTTGAAGATCTGATCCCAGAGCGACCGCTTCACGAGGAAGTTCGCGTGACTGCCGTAGCTGTTTCCCTGACGGTCGCTGTTGTTGACCAGGGCCGTGATCCGCGCGCTGGCGGGACGCGCGACATTCACGGACGCGAGCGCGCGCTGCGCCACGCGCAGCAGCGCATGCGTGCAGGCCACCTGGTCGAAGGCGCTGATCGTCTCGGCGGTCGCGAGCTCCAGGTGATCCAGATCGACGTAGCAGCACG
>Ga0315275_10005251_pt1 | contig 12247 bp, 15 predicted proteins | sample YL17G03_0_MG_FD_205557 | JGI IMG/M metagenome (GOLD analysis project Ga0315275, IMG submission 205557) | Sediment microbial communities from Yellowstone Lake, YNP, Wyoming, USA - YL17G03_0 | ecosystem: Environmental > Aquatic > Freshwater > Lake > Sediment | place: USA: Wyoming | collected... | reverse complement strand
ACTCACCAATCACCGGTATCCCAAAATTTAAATTCTGTCTTGAGAAAACCTGATATTCAGCATCCCTACCAATTAGATCCTTATTCTTTTTTGTCTTATCGTATTTATGTTTTAACTCATGGGCAAATATGGATATCGTCTTAATTTTATCTTTAACAAAAAAATCATATAATTCAGATGGTTTCCATTCCTCGGGTACAACATAACTAACCTCCAATTCAAGTTTATGATTCACATCAAGAATTTTCATTAGTACCGCATTGTCAAATGAAAATTCTTGAGAAACACCCATACCAGCAATATCAACACCACCATTATACCCTTCAATCTCTTCAGTACTAATTGTAAGTTCTAAACGACGAATATCAAAATCACCAATTGGTAAATCAACATTCAAGTTAAAGTTATAATTTTCAGACGTATCTTTAATTGTTCTTAATTTATTAAGAACAATATCATAAAGTACTTCAGCACTGTCCAATATAAAATCAGGAACACCAAGTCTTTCAAGTAAAAGGTTATCTACTATCTTCCCTAACTGATTTTCATTAATTATTAAATTTTTTCCCATAACAATAAATATGTTGGAATCTCCATTTATCCCACAACATCAACCAAATCATCCAAATGGTGATCCCCAACAACATCAGAATAGATTGGTCGTTTTTCCATAATCTTAACGATTTCACTAATACTATACGGTTTTATTTTATTCCCGTCAAGTCCAACATCCATCTTCTTACCATTACCCATTTTACGATCTTCAGGAAGATGAACGTGACCATGCAACATAATTACACCTTTGTTTAAACCATTCCAACTTTGAAATGGATAGTGGGACAAAACAAAGTTCTTATCCTCAATATTAACCTCCAAGTAGTGGTTAACACTTAGGAAACGATCCTGTATTCCTCCTCGGTTGTTTTCAATGTGGTGGTCGTGATTTCCAAGTATTAGGTGAATGTTTTTACAAACCAAACGATCAAGGAAGATCCCAATGTTATCAAACCCACCGAATGAAATATCACCCAACATAATTAATGTATCATCTTGACCAACAACACTATTAATGTTATTAACAATAGTATCGTTCATATGGTCAATATTAACAAAATCACGGGTTGAACTAACCGGGATTTCACCCTCTTGAGTTCTCCAAATTGTTACCCCACGACAAATATTTTTGTGCGAATAATGCAGATCCGATGTGATCCAAACTTTACCAGTTGTGTTTATTTTTTTAAATTTCATAATTTTTATTATTGCCAATCATCATTAAATTCATTTGATGATAGATACTGTTTAACAGGACTACTTAAATTTTCTTCTAATAGGTTTTGAATGTAACTAAGATAATCATCAGGTAACTCCATAACACTACTGGATGGTAAGTCACTTATCTTTTTTCGTTGTACCACTTTAAGTGTTGGTTCTTTCTTGATCCCAACATTCATTAATTCAAAGTTTGTTTCTTTTTTTCTTATCTCACCATTAATTGCCATCAATACACCCATAGGAAGATCCAACAACATCGGACTTATCTCATCATCATTTGATAACCAAGCCTGTACTTCAGTCTTACTATTCTTCTTACTTGATATTGCAAACTTCTCATTAGTTGATCTATTAATAATGTAAATCAACTTACTATGTTTAATATATTCATTCCAATATTTTTCTTGAGTCGTACACCATTTAGTGTTTGTACCATACAACTTGGACGCCTCAAAACTCAAAGGAATTAACACTAACCATTCATCCTCATCATAAATCTTTTTGGTTTGTTTCTCAAACTCCTTTTGTTTAACAATTTCATCAACAAGTTTAACTTCCTTTCTCATACCCACAAAATCTGTGTATTGACTAATATCCGAATTTTTAATTCTTTTGGCTTTACAATGATTCTCAAACTCATTTAATGTTTCAACATTTTCATCACCAAAAAGATCAACCCCAATAAACAATGCAGGATCACCAGTTCCATTCCATTTTTGTAATGTTTTAATCAAAAATTCAGTATACTTATATGTTTCCGTTGGATCTATTTTAGCAATCATATCAATGATACTAATATTCAAGTCAGGATGTTGTTCTTTAAGTTTATCTAATCTACTCATATTTTATAATTTAATTTCAAAACGATCACGCATTTTAGTTAATACTTCGTCAGGAACTCCGTGTTGGTTTATACCTCCGTGACGATTTTCAACAATCATAGTAAAAACTTTATACCCATATTGTTCTGCCAATTTGAAGTATGGTTCAATTTCCCACTTTTGTGTGAATGTATTTGAAACAACAATCTTTGGATTCTCCAATAACATATGAGCAATAACCATTCTCTGACACCACTGATGAGCATCTTTGATTTTGGATACATCAAAATTATAATTACCCTCTTCATCAACGAAGTACATATCCGCCTCATAATGTTGACCACCTAAAGTTTTTGCAAATGTACTTTTACCTGACCCCGGTCAAGGCACTCCCCTAACAAGATACAAAATCTTTTCGGGGAGTGCTATATTTTTTTCTATATCCATATATTTATTATTAGAGGTATTTCTGATACCGAATACAAATATAGTAAAAAATTATTATTATGACAAATTTTAAAAGAAAATGCCCAAAATGTAATTGTGAAATAAAATACACAAACAAATATAATATGTTAAATGCCGAAAAAAAACAATCTAAATGTAAAAGTTGTGGAGTAAAAGAAGTAATAACTGATGATGTAAAAAAAAGAATGTCAGAAAGAGTTAAAGGTGAAAATAATCCTATGTTTGGTAAATTTGGTGAGTTAAATCCTTTTTTTGGTAAAAAACATACGGAAGAAAGTAAAAGAATGATGCTTGAGGATCGTAATTATAGTACTTATAAAACTGAAGAATTTAGAAAAAAAATATCCTCATTAACTATAGGTGAAAATAACCCAATGTACGGTAAATCATTTTACGATATTTGGGTTCAGAAATATGGTAAAGTGATTGCCGATGAAAAAATGTTAGAATATAAAAAAAAACAATCAATAAATAATAGTGGTGAAAAAAATAATATGTATGGAAAACCTTCACCAATAAATTCAGGCAATGGCATTTGCGGCTGGTATAAAGATTGGTTTTTTAGAAGTTTATTAGAGTTAAGTTATATGATTTATGTTATTGAGCGATTTAATTTATCTTGGGAAAATGGTGAATCTGAAAAATATAAAATACCATACGAAATTGACGGAATTCATAGGAACTATTTTCCAGATTTTGTAATTAATAAAAAATATATAATAGAATGTAAACCAAAAAAATTAAATTTAATAAAAGTTAATAAATCTAAATTTGAGTACGCAAAAAAATATTGCAACGAAAATGGTTATATTTTTAAAACAAGAGATATCCCTAAAATTAAAAAAGATGATTTAATTATTCTAATTAAAAATGATTTGGTTATTTTAACAAATAAATGGAAAGATAAGATTCGTTAAAACAAAAAAAGGAACAATAATGTTCCTTTTAATTAGGCCGACCTGAATAAAGTCTGACTCCACCACCTTGTTTTATAAAAACAAGGAAAATATTATATCCTGTGCATCCAAATTCTACAACGATAGTAACCTGTAAAATAATCAACAAAAGTACAGTTATCTAAAACACCCTGACTTAAATTGTAATCAAACATTGACCCACTAATATGACCCCAAGGTGTGTTATTCATATTCAATTTATAGTTGTATGTTGTACTATAAAAACTATAAGTTGAACTATACCCATTAAATTTATAAGTAGTATTTGTGATAAACTTTATTGTATCACTTCTCAACTCCTGATCATAACTCGTGTTTAAGATCTTTGTAATCACCCACGTCTGCCCAACCAAATTCAAAGTACTATCAATTGGACCATTATTTGTAATGATAGGTTGTGGTGGTAATGGGGGATCGTTAGGTGTTATAACTTCCTTTTGACAAGAAACCATTGCAATTCCAAGTGCGATAATATAAACTAATTTTTTCATAATACTTAATTTGTTATTAGTGATTCAATTTTACTTTTAACTTGATCCATCATATCAATCTCTTGAGTTCCTGTAACTATAATTGAGTCAGACAAAAATCTAAATGGTATGTTAATCAAGAATGTTCTCCCATTAAAAAATCTTAAATCATTTTCTAATTCCAAACACCCGTGAATCATATCCAAGAATATCTTGAATTGGGTCTCATCAATAAATACTTCGTTTAGCAATTCACCAAACTTATCGTTAAGGATTTTAATTTTAAATGTCGTCTTATTCATATCACAAATATATATAGATTATTTTAATCTGCCAAACTATTTGGAAAATAAAGTAATGTTGGATTTTTTTTTTGAATACTAATTTCTGGATATTTTTCAGAAAATGTCTTAACGTCAAATCTCTCAGTAATTAAATGATAACCATTTTTGGTCGGAATACATGCATTACATTTAGGACCTTCTGGTCTTAAACTATCAATAAATTCACCAACTTCACCAACAAACTCAAGATCCTTTATATCTATATCACAAACCCATCTCTTCTCTTGAGTTTTAATTTGTCCGACCATTGAATCAAATAAACCCTTTTGATTAGATGCACCATCTCTAATACGTTCAGCAAGCGATGCCAACATATTTAACGAAACATCTTTATGGTTTTGTTTTTGTACGTGAATATATGCTCTTGCCTTAAACATCTCACATAGTTGTTTAATTTCATCATATCTACGTTCCAAATGATCAACAGATTCAATACAATAACTTTTTATTGTTCTAACCGATTGGTGATTATCTCTCTCACCTTCAGGTTGATCCTTCTTTCTCTTTAAAATAAGACAATAATAGAAGTCACCAATATTTTGGAAATTTAATAGTTTTTTTATTTGTTCTATATTATTTATCATATCATTTTAAATTATAGGTCTCTTCCAACCAAAAGAATACTGAAATAAGAAAAATTATTAGGTGTGACTCCCCTTAAATTATAGGTCTCCTCCAACATTGAACTTCAAATCTTTATCCGGAATAGTGGTGTGACCCCCCTTAAATTATAGGTCTCTTCCAACCATACCTTCAGAATCTCCTGTGTTTGCGGGTCTTTCAGACCAAAAATGGATTCAAAAAATACCCAAATTCTTTCGTAATTTATATAAACATACCTATTTTTTGAATCCTGGTAATAGTAAAATAACGGCAATCTGTCCTTATCAACATAATATGTTTTATCATCTTTAACCACCGGAGTTAAATTACCAAACTCTTTGTTTAACCACTTTAATACAATTCCTTGTTTATTCATAATCACAAAGATACAAAAATATTATGAAATAAAAAAATCCCAATAAATTTTACTACAAATTTAATGGGATTTTTAAGGTTTTAAACCAACAATAAGTTAGAAGGGATATTGTTTTTTGTTTTGTATCACATAAATATCACATAAAACAAAAAAAATTAATTTATTTTAAAAATTCTTTAAAATTAATTTAAATAGTTGATCCTTATGATCATCAAAAGGCAAATCTATTATTGTAAAATACCCACATTCAGTATGTTCCTCACCATCTTTAGCATTTACCAAATCAGGAATTAACTCCTCATTCACCTCAATCACATAAACATACATCACACCTTTAATATATTTATTATCTCTCGCATAACGATTTATAACACCAACCAACTCCAAATCATCCGCATTATCAATTAACACATTTGTTTCCTCATAAAATTCTCTAATTGCCGCATCTCTAGGTTTCTCACCCTCCTCAATACTACCCGCAGGAATTGACCAAACACCTTTCAATGTTTTATGACTGGAACTTCTCTTACATAACAACACTTTATTATTATACTTAACCAAGATTCCAGCATATCTCTCAACTTTTTGCTTTTTATCCATATTTATACATATATGGAATTAATAATAAACAACAATTTGTTTAATGTCAAATGTGTTATCACAGATAAAGATACACAAAATGGTATGATGAACAAAAAATTCAACGATGATTTTGATGGGATGTTATTTTTAATGAAAGACAAACCACATTCATTTTGGATGAAAAATTGTATAATCCCCTTGGATATTATTATTATAAAGGCAAATACTATTAACAAAATACACCATAATTGTAAACCCTGTTTAACAAATGAATGCGATCGATACCAAGGTAATGGTGATATGATCTTAGAAGTTCTTGGAGGTACTTGTAATAAGTACGACATAGTTGAAGGTGATCGTATCTATTTTAACTAACATACAAATATTTTTCATTTCCACAATTATAAATCCTATAATAACCCAAACTATTCATTATCTGTTGTTCGGTTAATTTAATGTTATAACCCTTTTTAACTAACTTATGTTTTTGATAATTAATTCTATTTTCCCTTTTATTGTTAATAACATAATGATAATTTGGTTTACTTAACCCAAAAAACTCAAACCCCAAATTTTGATATAAATTCCCATTAGCCCAAGAAATATCACAATACGATAAAACACGACTTGGGGTATAATCTTTAAGAAATTGTTTAAACAATTTTGATGCCCCTCCAATTATGGTGTGGTTAATTTTATTACAAAATCTAACTAACTCATATTCATTTTCTTTTGTGTTTTTATTTAAGATTTTTCTAGTCTTCATAAAAGTCATCAAAGAAACTAACTCACCACTATAATATAACCCATAATTAATATTACTATTAACAAACCCCTGTAAATGATTATCATTTAAAAATTCTTTAACAATAGATTTTTCTGTAATGACTTTTATCTCAGTTTTTCTACCATAAATTTTATCCGATTTTTGTAGTAAATTTTTAATGATTGACGTAATAATATTTAACTTAAAGTCAAAATCATCTTCAAAAATATGAATTAACCTAATACCATTTTTATCACATAACAATTTTTTATCAATGTGGTAATTATTATTTAAATATTGTTCTGAATGCCAATACAAACCATTAAACTCAAAACCCAACTTTAAATCTGGTAGATAAATATCAATTTCTTTTTTACCAATTTTATACGATTGGATAATTTCTCCATCATACAAAGTTGAGATTAATTTTAATAATAATAATTCCTTACCTGAGATGTTTTTATCAACTGGGTTACACTCACAACAAAGTTCTGTTTTTACTAATTTTCTATTTGAAAATATATGTTTAGGTGTTTTAACTTCTCCGTGTATATCACACAACATAATAAAATTTTCATCATCTTGCCCAATAACTTGTGGGTTTTCAATCAAAAAGTTATTAAATATTGTTAGTTTTCTTTTTGACTTCTCATTATCCCCATTATCATTTTTCCATAGATCACTACTTCTAAAATGTTCGGTTCCCCATTTTTCTAAATTTGTTTTCTTGGATTTTTCTTTAAAATTTTCAGTTTTAAAAATTGACTTATCACCGTATTTTTGAGTAACGGTTATATCTCTTTTATTTTTTGAACATTTGGATGAACACGTATAATAACCCCCACGATTAATTGATTGGTTATATCTCCTATATTGTATTTTAACTTCTTTCCCACAAACATCACATTTCGCATCAACAAACAGATGACTTTGGGGGTTTACCAATTCTATCGGTAAATCATTAACCACATTAAAAATAACATTAATGTTATTTTTTTTATAATAATCACAAACATTACCTGTAATTCTAATTTTAAGATTTTTGGTTATTAACATTGTACAAATATATACTATAAATATAGTAATCTATTCATTTATGTCCACCACAATTTTTTTATATTTTCTTTTTTATCAACCTTAATTATAGGTCTCTTCCAACGTAAAAGGACCAAATGTTATGATTGATTATTGGTGTGAGTCCCCTCAAATTATAGGTCTCTTCCAACCACAAAAATCCAATGCCCAATTGGCCAGGATTGGTGTGAGTCCCCTCAAATTATAGGTCTCTTCCAACTTAGAACCGTAACGCTTCTTATAAATTTTCTGGTGTGAGTCCCCTCAAATTATAGGTCTCTTCCAACATCATAGGAACATATTTAAACAGAAATTCAGGTGTGAGTCCCCTCAAATTATAGGTCTCTTCCAACGTTCCTAACAAAGTTACTTGATCACCTATAGGTGTGAGTCCCCTCAAATTATAGGTCTCTTCCAACTCTGGATGGTAAATTGAACCGTCCCTTTTTAGGTGTGAGTCCCCTCAAATTATAGGTCTCTTCCAACAGGTAAGGTTTTGTTCGATTCAAAAACAAAAGGTGTGAGTCCCCTCAAATTATAGGTCTCTTCCAACCATACCTTCAGAATCTCCAGTGTTTGCGGGCGTTTCAGACCAAAAATGGATTCAAAAAACACCCATATTCTGTCGTAATTTATATAAACAGACCCATTTTTTTCATTCTGGTAATAGAAAAATAACGGTTTTCGGTCCTCATCAACATAATATGTTTTATCATCTTCAACCACCGGAGTAAGATCCCCAAACTCTTTGTTTAACCACTTTAAAACAGATTTAAATTTAGGATTAACCGATTCATTAATAGTTTCTTTTTTTTTTAAATCCAATTGTTCGGCAATCTCAACCTCAAAATCAGGTTCATATCTATCACCACCATCTTCACCAATTTTTTCTTTCAACACTTTAACAAATTCATCCTGTATCATTTTTGTAAATTTAATGTATGGTGAATCATCAGATTTTGCCCCATATTTACTTTTTCCTTGTGGTGGTCTTGTTGATCTACCCAAATAACTTAATCCAGAAATGTTAGTAATACATTTATGACCCCCACTGTTTGCCATTATAATATCCCAAGCACTTACCGTAATGGAATCCAACAATCTTTGTTCATCCTCAGTTAAACTAGTGAATGGTTTTTCCATCGCAACCCGAATATCACCCTTCAAATCATTTCCAGTATCACCCTCCAACTTATTACCATATAAGGCATCAAAATCTTTATATGTGAAACCAACAGATTCAGGACCAAACGCCTTCCCAGATTCAGAAACCCATTTGATTGTCGATAAAGGAATCTCCCTCGTTTTAAGTTGTGATTCCCATTTAGATAATACCTCATCTTTAATCTCACCCAAGTTAACACCCTTAAGTGCTCTCTCTTTTTTAAATGGATTACAAGACGCTTGAACCAAACCTAAAGGCCAAGCAATAACAATAAAATCAGCATCAGGGTTATTTCTAAACGGTGTGTATCGGTCATAAGATCCAGGTTTCATCATATAACCACCACCATACTGAACAATAATACCATCCTCAACCTTAACATCTGAAGATCTTTTCATTGATCTAACATAATCCTCTTTGTTTTTTTCAAGTGACTCAATATTTGCATATCCCTTATCAATCATCTCAGCCTTAATATTATTGAGAACACTTAATAAAGAGGGATTTGAATTCATAACAAGACTCTCAAGGAATCCTGGTTTGTTCTTATATGCCAACAATAACTTATTTACAACAAGTCCCATTAACATTTTATTTCTTTGTAATGATTTGTCCTTATCCAACTTGAATAAGTAATTCATAACCTCTTCAGGTGTAATATCGTATTTTGCATAATCGGCAGAATCTACCGTTGAAATTAATGTAATGTCTTCAGGTGAAAATATATCTTTTGGTGAAACTGATTGTGATATCGTTTCAACATTTGATCTTGAACTTTTAAAGTTTGTTGCGGTTCCCTGTTCAACACCAGCTTGTGTGTCGTGGTGATCTAAATGAATCGTAAACATCGGTTTGCCATGGGCGAAATCACAAAGGCAATATAATATCTTATCGTTAGGGTCTGATTTTTTAAGTGACCATTCCTTATCACCATATTGTATTATTTGAACATCAACAACCTTAAAACCATAGTTTTCAAAATACTTTTTCATTCCAATTCCACTGAAAACACCATCGCTATCCTGATGAGTCACAATAATCACTTTATCAAACTCACGTCTAAGTTTATTTATATCTCTTATCCCTGATTCTTTAATTAACTTTTTCATACATTACTAATTCATTTAAACTTATTGAACAACTTTTATGTTTTTTAAGATTCTCATTTCTCGTTATCACATCTAAATTATTATACCCTCCAACAATTTTTGGAGACACATTATTTAAAAACCCTTCATATAATGAGTATTTATGATCTAAATGATATTCTTTACCTCTTTTTAAATTATTCGGATTTATATGTTTATAGTGTTTTTTATATGATTTCTCAGTATAATACCACACTAAAAATTTATATCTTTCCCATCCATTTTTATATTTAACCGCATTATTAAATTTGTTAGTTTCATAACACAATCTACATCTTTTACCTTTACTCCAATTATTCCAAGTATCATATAAATTATGGTTATTTTCACATTTAATTTCATGTTTATATTGCGATCTATTATTACTACCCATATACTCTTCTTCAGAGTTTATCAATATATAATTACTACCCTCTATTGATTTTTTAATTTTTGAAAATGGTATGTAGGTTTTTTTTATTTCATGTTCTGAAAATCTACTTCTACAAGACCTACAAGTTTGTTTTTCAATAGTGTTTAATTTTGTCGTAACACCAAATAAACTCCCACCTCTATTTGTATGTATTTTCCCATCACAACAAACATCACAAGTGTACCTTACTTTCCACCCTGTTTTCTTTTCAATTAAAAATTGATCTGTATCTACAAGTCCATAAGACATAACACATTTTTTGTTATCTATCTTACCAAAATTGGGTTTCCACACATCAACTATCATATACATAAATACTTTAATAAATAAAAAAACAAGATTTCTTTTGGCAATCCCAATTATGTTTATAACTTTGTAGAAATCTTAAAAACAAAAATTATGAAAGAAAAAATCAAAACCTTTATGGTGAAGTTTAAACCCCTATTTAAAAATGTAGTATTCCTATCATTTATTGGGGTGTCGTTGTTTGCAGGATTCTATGCCGGATCAACATATAACAGTAAGTTTGGGGATCAGAAACCAACAATCAGTATGATTAAAGTGAATAGATCCCAAGTGAATTTGGCACTTGATGAACACAACCACCTTATCATAATTGATAAGAAAACCGGTAATTATACCGCATACCAAGACTCTATCGGTATTTCAGTGTTTAAATTATATGCTAGAAATATCTTCTCTAACACACCAAAATAATGAAAACATCAAACTTACTCAAAGTAGTTTACCTAACACTATGTGTTGGTGTAATATTTCAACTATCAAGTTTTTCTGAGGATACAACTCACCCTGATGGATATTTTGAAGGTGATGGTAGTGTATCTCCAAACTCACCAACATCGTTAATGATGTATGAGTATATTGAGAAATATTCTGATAAGTATGATATTCCGAAATATGTTGCATATAATGTGGCATATAAAGAAACAACATATAGAGGACCTTTTGATTGGAAATATAATCCATCAAGGACTTCTTGTGTTGGAGCTCTCGGACCAATGCAGATCATGCCAGCAACTTCCGATTGGATCAATAAAGTTGATTATTCCAATAATAGGATTATGAACGATATTAGATTAAATATTGAGACAAGTATGAAACTATTACGGAAACTTCATAATAGATATGGTGATTGGACAATCGTTTGTGGGTGTTATAACACGGGAAGACCAATGGTTAATGATTATGCAAGATATTGCGGATCAAATAAAAATTATAAATCAAAATGGTTATCACTTAAATAATCTAAACCTCATCTTTAACGGTGGGGTTTTTTTAATTTATAGGTCTGTTCCAACCTATGTTATACATCCAATCAATCATATAACTTGGTGTAACTCCCCTTAAATTATAGGTCTCCTCCAACATTATGGAAGAAACCCGTTTTGATGAAAGTGGGTGTGAATCCCCTTAAATTATAGGTCTCCTCCAACAAACGGACCCACGTTTTGTGGAAGCATGGCAGGTATGAATCCCCTTAAATTATAGGTCTCCTCCAACTCGGGAATTGAAGGAGCAACACCGAATTTCGGTGTGAATCCCCTTAAATTATAGGTCTCCTCCAACCTCAATTCATGAAAGACAATGTTGAAGGATAGGTGTGAATCCCCTTAAATTATAGGTCTCCTCCAACCATATAGTCAGAATCTCCTTTGTTTGCAAGTAACTCAGACCAAAAATAGAATCAAAAAATACCCAAATTCTGTCGTAATCTACATAAATAAACCCATTTTTTTCATCCTGGTAATACACAAATAACGGTTTTC
>Ga0315275_10005248_pt1 | contig 12249 bp, 9 predicted proteins | sample YL17G03_0_MG_FD_205557 | JGI IMG/M metagenome (GOLD analysis project Ga0315275, IMG submission 205557) | Sediment microbial communities from Yellowstone Lake, YNP, Wyoming, USA - YL17G03_0 | ecosystem: Environmental > Aquatic > Freshwater > Lake > Sediment | place: USA: Wyoming | collected... | reverse complement strand
TACCATCTCGATCGGCACCGCCTCCGCCTTCTTGTCACGCGGGATCGTGTCTTGCCAAGTGCTCGTAAACCGTGGATGCATTGAACCATCCGGGGCACCGTATCGCCAGACCACCTCCCATTTCCACACATTCTCCCCGTTCTTGTCCACGACCGGCTGGACAGTCACCCGAAGTTCCCAAGTAGCCGACTTCGTGTTGGGCAAGATGCGGAGCCGTGCTATAGGGTCAACGCCCTGGTCCATCTCGCCTTTGCCTTTGGTCCCGGTTTCACGCCCAATGAAGGTGTATTGGCCCTTCTGTAGCAGAAAATGGAAGACCTTGGCTTGACTTTGTGGGGCGGGTTGTGTTGGACCGGGCGCCGGCCCAGCACTAGCCATGATCACCATAAGCATCATGATCCCTATGATCGGCATGAATACCCTTAGCAGCATGAGGTCGCTCCTTCCAGATTGTGCTCGTTACCTATCGTGGCTGACGGCCTTCGCCAGCCTCTTCACTAATTATATCTCGCCTCCAGGGTTAAGCAACACTGCTTGGGAAACCGAACTTTCGATCGCCCAAGAACGTTCTCCACCCACATCACCCCGATGGCTTCTTTTGGCCAGAAGCGGTTTCAAAACTGGCCAAAATCGACCTCGGCGCTATTGAGAACGCGGTTTTTCTGGGGTTTTGAAACCGGCTCTAGTGCTTGTATTGACCCGCCTCCAAAGTACCATGCACTGGATCAAGTCTATATGTATAGGTTGCTCCAGCCCCCACACTCCACGTGAGCCCAGCCGCGCCCGACACGCTTACTGAGACACTCACGCTGACTACAGGGGTAGCCCATGCGTCTGTGGTTGGTGACATAGGCTGTGCCACCCCTGGATTATCCGCTGTAAACGTTGCGGTTCCAGCAATATTCACCTGTAAGGAAACTGGTATGCTCAATCCGGCAACAACGACGGAAAGGTCCACTTGAAAGCTTAGGCCAAAGGACGCGTTTGCGTTGACTGAGGTGACGCCGCTTGTGGTCGCCGTCAGCGACTGCCAGCCATTGTGTGGAACATACCAGTATTGTCCGCCCACAACAGCCTTAGGTGCTGCCGTGTCTATTGTAGTCTTCATGGTTGTGGCTGCAGCATCTACTCCAGTGGCAATCTGCTGTTGGATGTTTGCCGCACCCGCATTGATTTGACCTACCGCACTGGTTACTAACCCATCGAGCGCAGGGCCCGTCAGCCAAGTGTCGATAAGCCCCTGATCATGTAATTCCGCAGCCTTGGCGGTTATCGCATTTGTTATTGACTGACGGATTTGTTCAACATTCGCTGAGATGTTGTTACCCGCGACAGCATTGATGCAGTTCTTGAGAAAGTCCTTGGTGATATTGGCACTGAATGGGATCGCGACCTCTCCGCCGACTACCTCGCCACCCGGCGGCGGCCCCCCGCCTTCGGCGCCGCTCGCCCCGAGCGGACATACCATCAATGCAACGGTGAATAAGATTCCAAGAACAACGGCAGTGGTTCCTCGGCTCTTTGGTGAAACTGCCTTCGGCTTCATTGTCATTCTCCTGTCTTCTGTCCGCCCTGGTTTAACAACGGTTGATTCTGAAGACGTTCTCAGAGTCACTTTTGACTATTGCTGCTTTATTGTGTTGATTTCCGTGTCAATGCGTTAACACAATCTGTAACATACTTGAATCCCTTTCCCTCGCACGAATAGGATCCGTCCCATCGGATGGATTTCTCGATGTGGCGGGCGGGAGTCTTGCCAAGAAGAATCTGGCCCTGTTCCCATTTCTCGTACAAGCCCAACTGGTACTGGCAGGTCGTGGCGCGGGCCAACAGTTGCTGCTTCTCCGGCCCGGCTGGCGCGGCTTTCAGCGCCGCCTGCGTCCAGCGGAGGAGCGGCGCGTAGAAGCGTCGCCCTTCGCTGGCCCACCAGACGGCATTGGTCAATCGCGTCCGATCGAGTTCCTCAAAGCACCGCGCGGCCGCCTCGGCTTCCGACGAAGCCGGTTGGAACCGCGCTGCGCGGTCAGCAGGGGTCTGTGCGCGAAGCGACTGCCTGTCCTCCTCCTGCTTGGCACACAGGGCTTTCCACTCCTCAAGGGTATGGAAATAGGGGACAGGTTCTTCGTCCACCAAGTCCAGGAAGACGCCGGCCAGGATGGCACAGAACGAATGGTTGCGGTTGACGTTAACCGTGATCTCCGTGGGCCCGCGCACCAGGAACCGCTTGTAGGCCGCGCCCCAGAAGTCTCGCATGCGGGCGCGGGCAAGTTCCGGCCGATTGTGGAAGTCCTCAATATCATACAGGGGGCGACGAGCCGGCTGGCCCCTCACTGAGATGGCGAAGTCGCGGTAGCGGTTGGGGCCATCGTGGCCATCCTTGTTGAAGTTGTAGAGCGATAAGCAGTAGAGGCCCCGTGGGATTCTCAGTGTGCAGTAAAGACTTGGCCCATCCACGGACATCGGGTAGGTCTCGCCATGGTCGTCCCATTCGGCCTGACGCCGCGTATAGTCTGCCGTCATGTAACCATTGACAACACAGCTATGGCAATAGGTGGGAGGCATTTCTAGAGAGTTCAGGTTATGGGTATAGAGCCAATGCACCCAGTTACGAATCGCATCTCCCTTCTGAAAACGAGGGCCAATGCATTGGCTGTACTCGACATGCTCTGAACCCGCACCCCAGACATAGCTGAACGGCGCACAAATAGCGCACCAACAACCCCAGTACCGCCCGTAGCGGCCGAGGCAATCGCCCTTGGTGAGCCAGTCATCGTCGAGGCGGACGATGGTGGGCTGCTTTTCCGGCGACACGAAGGGCACCTTGGCCAATTGCGCCAGCATGGCGTTGAGTTCGTCTAGTGTCGGCGGCGCGGCGGGAGCGGGGAGAAGCAAACTCGGAGCGCCGAACTCGGAGCGCGGAGCAGAAGAAGGGGCGGGAGGCTTATCCGCAGCCGGCGGGGTCTTCGGAGCGGAAATATCCTTCTCGACGGCGGCGGTCAGGGCGGTCAGAGCCTTCCCTTTGTCGGTAGAGGCCGGCGCCCTTGGTGTGACTGTATTCGGGGGGGCAGCGCCGGCCGCGGAAGTAGAAGAGGCTCCGGCGGCGCTGCCGCCGGTTGGTTTGTCGTGCGATGAGCCGCGATCCGCCGTGGCGGCCTGAGCAAACGGGTTGTCCGCCGCCTTCAGCCGCGCGAGGCCACCGCTGTAGGTCCCCGCCCACACGTCGCCGCCGGGCGTGACGGCCACGTCGAAGACGTAGTCGTCGGGCAGGCCGCTCTTGCCTTTCCCGGCAGCGCGGAACTTCGTCACCGCGCCTGTCTTCATGTCCATCCGCGCAAGACCCATGTGCCGCGTGGCGATCCAGAGGCCGCCAGCGGCATCCTCCGCCAGGCCGCGCATGTAGTTCTGGTACGGTTCCTTCGAGAGGCCCTGCCAGGCGGTCCAGGCCGATTCACGGCCGATGCCCAGACCGTAGTCGGTGCTGTACGCCACCGTGCCATCGTGGAGCACGAGAAGGTCGTTCGTGAGGTTCGACGGAAGTCCCTGCCCCGAGCCGCCTTTCAGGCCCGGCGCCTCCCCTTCATCGCCCGACATTTCCGCCGCGGCACGGACGGCGGTCCACTTCTTATAGGGCGGGTCGGACCACGCCAGGCCGTCGCATTCCGTTCCGACCCAGACGCGGCCGTTCTTCCGGTCAACCGCCACGGCGTAAATCTGGTCGGAGGGCAGGCCATCGGCCCGGGTATAGGTCCGCCACGTGCCGGGACAGAGACCGGCGTCCGGCGGTGGAGGGGCGCCCTTTGTCGCGTCCGGCGAGTTGGGCCGCGACGGCGCGCGGCCTCCCGACGTGCCACCGGCGCCGCCTGGTGCGGTCACCGCGGCCGGCGTATCGAACAGGCCGCCGGCCTGGTCCAGACTGGAACCAGAGCCCTCCTGCGGCGGCGGAGTCCAGGACGTCAGGCCGTGGTCGGTGCCGATCCAGACTGAGGCGCGTTTAGGGGCAGGGTCGGCAGCGATGGCGAAGACCCGCTCGCCGGAGCAGCCGTCTATGACGCCGTAGTTCCGCCACTCCTTGCCGTTATAGACGCTGACGCCCTGATTGAGCGTGCCGACCCAGAGACGTCCGGCGGCATCTTGGGCCAGGGCGTAGACATCGTTGGTCTTGGTGTCGGCGGCGGGGAACTGACGCCAGGCGTCCGGCTTGGAAGGGTCGGCCTTCAGGTCCAGACGCCAGAGGCCTTTATCTTCGGTTCCGATCCAGAGGGCATCCCTGGCGGCCAGCAAAGCGGTGATGAATTTGCCCGGACGGTTGAAGGGGGTGAAAGAGGCAGGCTCCGGCGGGGCGGCGGCAAGCGCAACAGTCACCAGCAAGGCCGACGCAAAACCTGCGTATGCTATGCCAAACGCGACCCGCCGCATACGAAATCCCCCCAGCGCCTTCTGTGAACGTCCTCCACCTGTTTACCGGAAGCGCGTACAGTAGTATGTACGAGCCAGGAATATCAAGTCAAGGTAATTTTCGAGATGAACAGAACCCAACCTTTTTAGATTGACCACGGGAGGACCCGACGCCATAATGTTGCCTCAACCTGTTGCTTCGTGCGGAGGTGCAATTCTTCAAGCCCGAACCCGGGCGACGGCCACATGGGGGGATACGCCTGTGCATTTCAAGAGAGCCTGCCTTTTAGCGGTCCTCGCTTTCCCCGTCTTTCTGGCGCCGGGTCCCCTGCTGGCCGAGACGCCCGAGCAGATCTTCGAAAGCCTGTTCGGCAAAGAGGCCGGCCGGGTGGCGGCCAGCGCAGACCGCAAAGACGACGCCGCATTCGCCGCCAAACTGCTCGCCCTGGTAGATACCATTCAGGGCCAGCCGGATTTCAAGGCGCTGCTCCTCCAGAAGGCCTACGAGTTCGGCGTCCGAAGCGCCGCGGGCTATCCCACGGCCATCAGGGCGATGGAGCGGCTCGCCGACCTGGCGTCGGACCGCAAGGCCGACTGCGACCAGAAGGCCCTGAACGTCTGCCACCTGGCGTACCAGGAAAGCAAGAACCGAGAGGAAAAGGCGAAGGCGGGTCAGGCGTTCCTGGAAAGACTCATCGCCCTGGGCGACGGGAGCGTTCAGGACGGCAAGTTCACGGAGGCGGGGCAGTTCTACCAGCAGGCGCAGGGCATTGCGACTGCCATCCAGTCGGACCGCAAAGCGGAGGTGGAGGCCAAGGCCAAGTGGGTAACGGCCCGTCTGGCGGTGGATAAGCAGGTCGCGCGGTGCCGCGGCAGCCTCCAGGCCAATCCGCAGGACAAGGCGGCGGCCTCGCAGTTGCTCTGGCTCTGCCTGGTGGAACTCGATAACCCGGCCGAGGCCGCCAGGTACATGGACTTCGGCTGCGACGAGACGACCAAAAAGTACGTCGTGGTGGCGGGGATGAAGACGGAGAACCTGCCGGAGGCTGCCTGCCTGAAACTGGGCGACTGGTACAGGGGACTGGCGGACATGGCCGGGCCCTGCGGCAAAGAGGCGATGCTCCGGCGGTCGAAGACCTACTGCGAGCAGTTCCTCCGGGTCCACGCCGACGAAGATCAGGACCGGATGAAGGCCGGCCTCATACTGGCCCAGGTCGAGAAGGGCCTGGAGGGCTTCGCGGTCGCCGGACGAAGCGCCGCGTCCGGGTGGATCGACCTTTTGAGGCTGGTCGATCCGGCCCGGGACGAGGTCAGCGGGAATTGGCAGGTGAAGGACGGCACGCTCGTGTCCGACGGGACGCCGTTCGCCCGCCTGCGGCTGCCCTATGAGCCCCCGGAGGAATACGACTTTACGATTGTCTTTACCCGTCAGGACGGCAACGACGCCGTGACCCAGATTCTGGCCAAGTCAGGCATCCACTTCTCGTGGCAATTGGGAGGCGCCGGAAACCGGAAATTCGGATTCTCGGCGGTCGGCGGGCTCAGCCTCAGCGCCACAGAGAATCCCACGACGGTCGATGCCTCGGTCGACAATGGGAAGACCTATACCTCGCTGGTCCAGGTCCGCAAGGACGGCGTCAAGGCGTTCGTGAACGGCAAACTGATGTCGCAGCACAAGACGAATTACAAAGACATGGGGCTTACGGCGAGTTGGATTGTGCCCGATACGCGCGCCCTTGGGGTTGGAAGCCAGGGCAGTCCGACCGTCTTCCGCAGCATCCAGGTCCTCGAGGTGACGGGCAAAGGCAAGGTCCTCCGCGACCTTCCGAAGCGGTCCCCTTGACGAAGCCGCGAGGCGGCGCCTGCCCCCCCGCCGGCAGGCAAGGGAATCCTGGTTGTACCAAACGACAATACTCTTGCGTTTGGTGACACCAGGCGCTAGGGTGACCCCCTCCCCGTGACTTAGTCCAGGTCTTATGAGAGAATCCCAACGGCCCGCTTTACAACTTCGCCAGCAGCCCCTCCTCTCCATGTTTCGACAGCCGCAATACTGCAAAGGCAAGCCCAGCAACTTTCAGGAGCACTTCCTTATCAGCGTATAGGCTCACACTATCGTCGAGAACATGCATCAGGCTGTTCCGCAATCGTACTACCAGATAGCATGCCACGCCGCACTTGGTGGCTTTGGTGCTCGCCTTGGTATAGTGCCTTAGGCAGTCTGCTATTGCCCAGTTGACGGCTTTGCCAGTTTCAGAGTTTGGGGCATTGCTTGGAAACTTCTTGCGAAATCGTTGGTGGGCCTTTTCAAATGAGTTGCGCATGCGCGGCCTCACTGCCAACATTGCCTCAATGCGCCCCTGCAATTGTACATTACCGGCCAGCACCTGCCATCGCCTCAAGCTGCTCTCAATTACAACCAACAGGTCTGCAAGTGCTCTACACCGGTTATGTTGGGAGGCCTGATTGTCAAATGGCTTCTGACTTCTGGCCAACCGGTGGAGGGAAACCATCACCTGCACAGCGTCCGCCCATCTCAAGGACAGCCAGTTCAGCACATCCTCTATCTCGCTTTCATCAAGACGCTTTCCGGTCATTGCCCGGTAATCATTGCCCCAGAGACTTGTTGCCCAACGGACCACGGTTACGAGGAGCAAGTTCCTGGTTCCAGACTTTCCCATGAGCAGTTTCGTCCTGGCCAACCCGCCGTTACGCTCCGTCTCGATTCCTGCCTGGGCGAAGAACTGGTAGGCAACTTCAAAGTTGCCCGCATAGAAGAACGCCGCGCCCACCGATACATACACTGCCGTCTTGTCAATGCCGATGGGATAACCTGCAAGTTTCAGGAGATTCTCTGTCGCCTGAACTCGTGGGGCAATCTCAACCAACCAGAGGCGCGTGGCACGTTCCTGCATCAGCATATCCCTGCTTCTCAGCACATACTTTTCCAGGGGGTCGAATAGGCCGCTGTCGTCCCCGCTCCATTTCCCCGCGGCCTTGAGGTCCAACCGTTTTTGGACCTCGCCAACGATGTGGTCCTCCAACGGCTCTAGCTGCCCGCTCACGTTCTTGACTCGCGTGAGAATCACTCCATCAACGTCAATCAAGTTCTCTAGATCATCATGCGGCTGCAAAGAAGTCATCGGCAGACCTCCTGTTCTCGCTCTCTCCGACAGTAATGCGGACTGGTTCGACAGGAGAATTCAAGCGTCTATTGTGGTAAGCGCCAACGACACTTCAAAAACTTTCCGCATCCCATCCACCTTCGGAGAGTATGTCACCTCTAGACCCGAGTGTCAACCGCAGAGACGGTCTCCAGCCTCTTCTTGCACCATTCCCCACGGTGACGTCCTGCCAAGACACTATCGGCCTATTAGGAAAGCTGTTTGGTCAACCCTCTCTTCTCGGAAACAGCGGCATCCACGGCGCGCCGTCAACAACACCATCCTTCCAGAGAATCGGCAGCGTGTTGTTCGGGGTGTTGTAGTAGAAGACGACCAGAAGCTCGCAATCGCCATACCCCAAGGGTCCAGGCCCATCGGGCTTCTTGGGATTCCTGGGGTACAACTGCGAGCCAACCGCCTCAACCATCCTTCTCGCGGAGAGACGCTCATCCTCGTACTCGAAGACGGCCCCTTTCGGAGAGAAAGCCTTGTCGGATTCCAGTAACCGTCGCGCCACGATAACATCCCTGAACATATTCTGCTTTGCGACGTTGGCGATCCCCCATTCGGTGCCGACCAGCGCGATCAGATACTTGTCGCATTTCCGCAACGCTTCGGCCGCGCCCGGAGCACCAACATTAACGTCATGCACGAACCTCGCGGCCTCGCTTCCCGTTCCTATGATATCGTCTAGGAAGACGATGGCCTTCCGTTCGAGTCCGGGGTCCGTCAGTATCGCATGGAGATTCGCAATCTCCACTACGCCAGCCTCTGGCAGCTTGTTCGCAAGCCTGTATTCATACAGCAAGTGAACACCGCTCTTGGCTGGCGGACCGTGACCAACTACATACAACCCGCTGTAACCTTTCGGCAACAGCATGTGAAGTTTCTGCAGTAGTTCTGTGACCATCCGCGGGCCATAGAATTCCACATGGCTAAGCAGCTTAAGCGCAGCGGCCTTGCCTTCTCGTTCCGGGAACTGCTTCAGCCAGGCCAGGACACGTGATTCATTGACGGCTGACCAGAAAGTCTCAAAGCGCTCTATGCACCGGGCTATCTCTGCAGAATACCGCAAGAAAAAGGCACCAAGATCGGACTCTTTCCTCGCGCCGGTTTTGCCGTCATGCCGTGAGACGCCAGCAACCTCGAAGATGTCACCATGGCCCGGGACAACGTAGTCCGCCACATCCAGAATCTTGCGCCGGCTTTCCTGCTGTTCCTCTTGGTACTCGCTGAACTGGTGCCACAGCTGGTCATCAGTCAAGTCCTTCTCTGACTCAAACAGGTCGCCTGTCACAGCCACGATTCCACGCCGTGTTCTCACCAGTACGCTGATATCCTGTTTCGTATGGCCGGGCGTGTAGATGATCTCCACATCGTCGTCTATCCTGTAGGGGCCCTGCTTCTGGAAATTGTGAAATGTGTACTGGTCGCCTCGCGATATATCATACGAGACGATGAATGTCGCCTTGGGGAAAAGGCTGTTATTGCCCACGTGGTCGGAATGGCCATGTGTGCAAACTACGTAATGGATGTCGCGCAGTCTCAGGCTCTCGCTCGCGAGAGCCTTCACCAGGATGGGCCTGTCGCAGGGGTTGCCAGTGTCAACGATCACGTTGTACCTGCCCCTGAGGAGGGTAATGGTGCCGCCGGCCTTCTGTGTTGCGGGGCCAGTCCAACTTGCATACCCGGGTCGCAGCACTATCACCTCATACAAGGCCTGGTCACTCCTCGATCGCGAAAGCCCTGCACGGAGATGCGCCTACACCCCGTATCCTTAGGGGTATCACAAAAAGCTTCACTGTTTTCCTCGTCAGTAGGCTGAGATTCGTAAGTCCCTCGACAATTATAATGTTATGCTTCAGGAGGTACTTGTGGCCCAGATAGTCGGGCGGCTGATCGAAGTCAAAGCAATCAATGCCCATGAGTGTGATTCCAGACTTGACGATCCACTTGATGGCATCCATATCAAGTACAGGCCTCTCATCGTCGTCAACGTTGATGCCGTGCTTCGCCTCGGAGTAACCTGAGCGCAAGAGGAGCATCTTGCAACGGCGTGCACCGCCCCGATGGGCAAGGGCAGAAGCCGAGATACGTCCGCAAGGCACATCCACCACTCGGGCACGGCCGATGCAGCGATCTAACCCCTCGTGGACAAGCATCCTTCCTGCGATCATGTGATACTGGGTTTCCACATGGGTCCCAATCTGGTCATTCAACTGCATCTTGAAGACGGTATAGCCATCCCTCTTGAGGTCAGCCACCTGTGTAATTCTTACCGGAGGGTCACCGGGATAGACCGGCATCCCCGAATGGATGTCCTGTGTCAGATCGATTATCTTCATGGTCTTAGATCCCCTTGGGCACGCCTTCTCCTTGTGTGAGGTCGCGGCTGAAACACCTCACGCTGGCTCAGGTCCGCGGACAGAATAGCACAGCCGCGTTCGCTCTGGGAGCCCTGCTCATCCGGATTGCAGATACCGGTGCTCATGCCTCATTGCAGTCCAGCACATTCCCCCGTCACCCAAGGGCTCATTATAGCACCCCATCGCGTTTTGGCACAGTCTGGGTAATGGGATCGTGCGGCCGTACGTCATCACACTTGGCTACGTCCACTCGGATGCTCTCGCCCGGCGGCCGGCACGCACACCATCTTCGAGTTCCCCAGAGAATCGTGGACGTTCTGAGTGATGATCGGCGTCGGCTGCAGTATTTTGTTCCTCATCATGACCCGGAACATGAGGCGTATCTCCACCTTGCTCTCCGACTCACTCAGCTTCTCGGCCATGGCCTGCATCTTCCATCCCATTGCCGCCCTGAGGTACTTCCTTTCAATCGCGAAGTACTTCGAGGCGTCAAATATCTGCAGCCCCACGATGAATCCTTCTTCGTCTATGTCGATTACCATGTTGTCCAGCTCGATGGACCTGTCGTACTCTCTGTCTTTCACCTTGAAGAACAGGATATCGTGCGAATAGTCGTAATCAAACTCGCCCTTCTCTTTCAGTTCTCTTGCCTTTCCTGTCATTTTATCACCGGAAGCTGCCTTTCCCCGATCACATAGAAGGTCACGACTTCCGCCCTGTCGGCCTTCATATCCAGTATGATCCTGATAAACTTATTGTTCTTGTGCTTATAAAATGCCGTGTAGCAGCCGTTGTGCTGGATACCCGCAAGTTCGGGCGATTCTTCGAGCAGAATCCGCCTGATGCTTTCGCAGGTGAACAGGGTCCTCTGCTTCCCGCTCAGCCTGAAGAACGCATGGCTCGAACACTCGATTCTCTCGGCACCGTAATTCCTGAGCGTCTCTACGAAGTCATTGGCCTTGATCTGCTCGCGTATCCTGTTCCCGTGAAGCATGCATAACTATTCGCGAACCAGATTAAAAACCTCGGGCATCCGCGGCCACGAGGTAGCGAGCGAAAACGGGCCGGCTCGTTGTTTTCGATTTGTGGCGGTTCCGAAAATAACTCGCTTGCTTATTTTCGATGCCGCAGGTACCAAACGACAATACTCTTGCGTTTGGTGACACCAGGCGCCAGGGTACCTTCGCAATGGTCAGCGCGGCTTCGCCGCGGTGAGGTCAGGCTAAGGCGTAATCCGTTGGAGTTCATGACAGCGACGAGGTTGTGGGCAACCGGCTCGTCGGCTACAATGCGTCCCGTGGATATCTCGTCCCTGAACAACCCGGCCGAGCACATCGCCGCCCAGACCGCGGCCATCCACCAGGCCATCCTTCGGGAGTCCGACAACCTCAAGCAGCCGAACTTCGAGTGCCTCGGCACCGAAGACCTCGCCCGGCTGTTCGACCTTTACGACCGGACCTTCTTCAACGGGCTGCTGACCAAGGCTGTAAACGAGGCGACTGGCCAACCGCTGGTCTTCCGCCTGTCCTCGACCATGACCCGGGCGGGCGGCAAGACCGTCTTTCACCGGCGGCGGATGCCCGGCGGCCAGGTGCAGGCCCACTACGAGATTGCCGTGGCCAGCCGCTTGCTCTTCATGACGTTCCGGCAGGCGGAGCGGCCAGTTTCTGTCTGCGGCCTGACCTGCAAGAACCGGCTGGAGGCCCTCCAGCGCATCCTGGAGCACGAGATCATCCACTTGGCCGAGTTGGTCACCTACGGCAAGTCCGGCTGCGGGGGCCGGCGGTTCAAGGAACTGGCGGCGAACATCTTCGGCCATGCCGATACGAAGCATGCCCTCGTGACGCCGATGGAACACGCCGCCGTCCAGCACGGCATCCGCGTGGGCGGCATGGTGTGCTTCGAGTTCGAGGGTCGGCGGCTGGTGGGGAGGGTCAACCGGGCCCATCGTCGGGCGACGGTGCTGGTCGAGGATGCCGCGGGCCTGCCCTACTCGGACGGGAAGAAGTACCAGAAGTTTTACGTGCCGTTTGGAATGCTCAGTCCGGTCTCTGTTGGTGGGCAGGGCCCAGCAGATTAGCGAAGACAACGGTCCTCGAAATCCGTAATGGGCGTCGCGCGCCGCCCGCCACGATTCTGTTCCGCCCCTTACACGCCGTCCCTTTGCATTAACACTGAGGCCAATTGGCCCACCGTAACGCAAGGCCACTTTAGTTTCCGCAAAAACGTGTTGGTCTTGTTCATGTCGAAGGCTTCGGGGTCAAACGGGCCGCCGAGCCATTCGAGCATGTCCTTGTGCTCCTTGTGCCTCGGGTTCTTGATGATCT